>Ga0070675_100000929_pt1 | contig 20832 bp, 16 predicted proteins | sample KBSM43metaG_FD_65343 | JGI IMG/M metagenome (GOLD analysis project Ga0070675, IMG submission 65343) | Miscanthus rhizosphere microbial communities from Kellogg Biological Station, Michigan, USA - KBS M4-3 metaG | ecosystem: Host-associated > Plants > Roots > Rhizosphere > Soil ... | reverse complement strand
CCGATTACCGTCAGCAGGTCGGGCCGCTGCAGCTGCCGCCGGCGACGATCGACGAGCGCGTGACGCGGCGGGCCCAGAGCGTGTTCGAGCGCGGCGCGCCGCGGTCGTTCAACGTGGACCTGCGCGACCTCAGCCCCGACGACTGGTACCTGCTGCCGCCGGCGAAGGACTTCGTGGCGGAGGTGGACACGCGCCGCTACGACACGCTTACTTTCACCCGCTCGTCGGCGCAGGCCGAGGACGTGAGCCTGTTCCAGCGCGACGGCAAGAAGACCATCGCCCTCTACGCGTCGGCCGCCAAGGTGGCGGCGCGCGGCCGTTTCTACAGCGACGACGCGTTCCGCGACTACGACGTGCAGGACTTCAACATCGACGTGTCGATTCAGCCGGAGCGGCAGTTCATCCAGGGCCGCGCCCGCCTGGCGATGCGCGTGCGCAGCACGTCGATGGCGTCGGTGACGCTGCGCTTCGCCGAGGCCCTGCAGGTGCGGAGCGTGGTCAGCGTCGAGTACGGGCCCCTGCTGCACTTGCGCGTGCGCGGCCAGGACACCCTGCTGGTCACGCTGCCGCGCGTCGTGCCGCAGGACTCGGACCTCACGCTCATCGTCACCTACGACGGACGGCTGACCTCGCAGGATCTCGACGTCGACACGATTGCGGTGGAGGGCGAGGCCGCGGCGCAGGACTCGCAGACGCTCTTCCCGATCGAGCCGCACTACCTGGTCAGCAACCGCGCCTACTGGTATCCGCAGAATCCGGTGTGGGACTTCGCCACCTCGACCATCCGCGTCACCGTGCCCGACGGCTACCGCGCGGTGGCCAGCGGTGAGCTGCTCCCGCCCTCGCAGGTGATTGCGCTGCGCGACGGCCTCACGCAGAGCAACGGGGCGTCGTTCGTCTTCCGGTCCAATCAGCCGCTGCGCTACCTGGCGCTGGTCGTCTCCCGGATGTCGCGGATCTCGGAGAAGACCATGGCCATCGAGGCGTCGCGGCCCGGCGCCGACATCGACAAGGTGACGGTGGCGGTGGAGGCGCAGCCGCGGCTGCACGGGCGCGGGCGCCAGATCGCGTCGCAGGCCGAAGACATCATGCGGTTCTACTCGAACCTCGTGGGCGAGGCGCCGTTCACGTCGATGACGATTGCCCTGGTCGAAAGCGACCTGCCCGGCGGGCACAGCCCGGGCTACTTCGCGGTGGTCAACGATCCGGTGCCGAGCGCCGGCGCGTCCTGGCGCGGCGACCCGGCGTCGTTCGACGGCTTCCCCGAGTTCTTCCTCGCCCACGAGCTCGCACACCAGTGGTGGGGGCAGGCGGTTGGCTGGAAGAACTACCACGAGCAGTGGCTGAGCGAAGGGTTCGCCCAGTACTTCGCCGCGCTCTACGGCCGTCAGGTGCGGGGCGACCGGGTGTTCGCCGACATGCTGCGCCAGTTCCGGCGCTGGTCGCTGGCGCAGTCGGATCAGGGGCCGATTCACCTGGGCTATCGCCTCGGCCACATCAAGAGCGACCTGCGCGTGTACCGCGCGATCGTCTACAACAAGGGCGCGGCGGTGCTGCACATGCTGCGACGCCTGCTCGGCGACGAGGCGTTCTTCGCCGGGCTCCGGCGCTTCTACGACGACCGCCGCTTCCAGAAGGCGGGCACCGACGATCTCGAGCGCGCGCTCGAGGCCGAATCGGGGCGCACGCTCGATCGCTTCTTCGAGCGCTGGATTTACGGCAACGACATCCCGCGCATCGGGTTCAAGTCGACGATCGGCGAGGGCCACGTGACGGTGCGCTTCTCTCAGCCCGCCGACAACGTCTTTGACCTGCCGGTGACGGTGACGCTGACGCTGGCCGACGGCCGGACCCGCGAGGTGATCGTGCCCGTCACAGAGGCCGACGTCGAAGAGGTGATCCCCACCGACGCCCCCGTCCGCCGCGTCCAGGTCAACCTCGACTCCGCCGCGATCGCCGAGTTCGAGGGATCGTAGGGGCCGCCTTCAGGCGGCCCAGGGCCGGCTAAAGCCGGCCCCCACGACAGATCGGGCCAGGCCTGAGGCCCGAAGCCCGAAGCCTGAAGCCTTCTTGGTATGATCGCGGTTTATGGATACGGTCACGCTGACCATCGACGGAAAGCCGTTCACGGTCGCCAAGGGCACCACTGTCCTGCAGGCGGCTATCGAGTCCGGGGTCTCTGTCCCCTACTACTGCTACCACCCCGGTCTCCAGGTCGACGGCTCCTGCCGCGTCTGCGTGGTCAAGATCGAGAAGATGGGCAAGCTGCAGACCTCGTGCTCGACGGCCTGCACCGACGGCATGGTCGTGTCCACGCGCGACCCGGAAGTGGTCGAGGCGCGAGCCGGCGTCCTCGAGTTCCTGCTGGTCAATCACCCGCTCGATTGCCCGGTGTGTGACAAGGGCGGCGAGTGCCCGCTCCAGGACTTCTCGTACTCGTTCGGCCCGGCCGAGAGCCGCATGGACTTCCCCCGCCGTACCTTCGACGGTGAGGGCGTGAAGGCCGACGTGGACTTCGGGCCGACGCTGATGCTCAACCGCAACCGCTGCATCCTGTGCACGCGGTGCGTACGCTTCATGCGCGAGATCGACAACGACGCGCAGATCGGCGTCATCGATCGCGGCGCCGGCAGCGAGATCGCGACCTTCCGCGAGGAAGGCGTGCACTCGCTCCTCTCGGGCAATCTGATGGACGTCTGCCCGGTGGGCGCGATCACGACGCGCGACTATCGCTTCAAGGCGCGGCCGTGGGACAACCCCACCGTCGTCGATACCACGTGCACGCTGTGCTCGAAGGGCTGCAGCACCAGTGCGTGGCTCAAGGCGAAGCCTGAATGGGCCAAGGGCTCGCAGCTCATTCGCATGACCCCGCGCTTCAACCCGGACGTCAACGGCTACTGGATGTGCGACATCGGCCGCTTCCAGTACCACTGGATCGAAGGCGAGACGCGGCTGCGCAAGCCGATGCTCCGCCAGGGCGATGATCTCGGGGCGGTGTCGTGGCACGACGTCGAGCCGCGCCTCCGCGACCGGCTGCAACAGGCCGGGTCGGCCGACCCCGAATCGGTGCGCTTCCTGGCATCGGCTCACGCCTCCACCGAGGAGCTGTTCGTCCTGAAGGATCTGGTGGTGGGCATGGTGGGGCCGGAAGGCGTGAAGTCGGTGGCGGTGACGTGGACGCGAAGCGACAAGCCGCAGCCGGCCGGCACCAAGTTCCCGATTCCGGCGGTCGATGCGCCCAACGTCACCGGCGCGCGCGACCTCGGCTTCGCGGTCGGGGATGGACAGACGCCGAATCTGTCGGGGCTGCAGAGCGCCGTCGCGGCCGGGAAGGTCCGCGTTCTCTACGTGGTCGCCCCCGGGCCGGACGGGTCGCTCGGCGACACCTCGTGGATCGTCGAGGCACGCCGCGCCGGGACGCTCCCGGTGCTCATCGTGCAGGGCGTGGTGATGAACGAGCTCGTCGCGGCGGCCGACATCGTGCTGCCGGGCGCCGCGTTCGTCGAGAAGGACGCGCTCTTCACCAACGACCAGGGCCGCGTGCAGGCTTCGTCGCGCGCGATCGCGCCTCCCGGCGAGGCGCGCGAGGACTGGCAGATCCTGGCCGGCGTCGCCGCGGCGCTGGGCCTCGCCCTCAGCTACCAGTCATCGGGGGAACTCCGCGGCGCCATTGCCGCCGCCATGCCGAACGGGCCCTACGCAGCCGCCGAGACGATCGCGTTTTCACGTCCGGTCTCGGCCAGGCACTGGCTGCAGGCGTCGAACCCGTCGGAGCGCTGGAAGTGGGATTTCATGTACCAGGATCTGCCGCCGGTGAAGGGCCACAACGTCCAGATGGAAGGCCTGCAGAACCTCATCCCGCTCAAGCCTGTCGGCTGATCATGAGGACGGTAGCGAGGCTGCGCCTCGGACCTGCGGACATGCTGCAGGCTCCGCCTCGCTACGGCAGCGTCTATTGGCCCGCCCTGCGGGCAGGCGTGGCGATCGCGTTGCTGCTGCTGTCGGCGAACGTGGGCATCGCGCAGCTGCGCGGCGTGAAGGCCGAATTCGCGACCGACGTCGAGGGCGAGGCCAGGGCCGGCGGCCGGGTGCGCGGGCTCCTCCGGGTGAGCGTTCCCGAGGGCTACCACCTGCAGTCGAACGCCCCGCGTGATCCATCGCTCATCCCCACCACGCTCACCTTCTCGCCGCTGCCGGGGATTCAGGCCGCCGAGGTCGTGTTTCCCCAGGCCACCGATTTCACGCTGCAGGGACAGGGCGAGCCGCTCGCCGTCTTCGAACGGCAGTTCGTGATTGGCGTGGAGTTCGCGGTCGCCAAGGACGCGGCGCGCGGCGAGATCGAGGTGCCCGCGCGCTTCCGCTATCAGGCCTGCGACGACAAGCTGTGCTTCGCGCCGGTCACCACCGAGGTCCGATGGACGCTCCGGGTGGGCACCGGGGCGCGTGCCAGCCAGGCCCCGCCGGAGTACACGCAGATTGCCTGGGGCACTGGGGCCCCGCCGCCAGTCGAAGAGGCCCCGCCGGCCTTCACCGCGGCGCCGACACCGGCCGCCGCGGCGTCGAGCGCACCAGCCACTCTCGACGACTTCGAAATCGTCGCGAGCGTTGGCGGCTACCTGCCCACGGCCGACTTCCTGACCTTCATCCGCAACGCCGAGCAGGGCGTCAAGGAACGGGGGCTGTTCGAGGGACGCGGCCCGCTCGCCATCCTGGTGCTGGTCTTTCTCGGCGGCCTGGCGCTCAATCTCACGCCGTGCGTGCTGCCGATGATTCCGATCAACCTCGCCATCATCGGCGCCGGCAGCAAGGCCGGCTCGCGCTCGCGCGGCTTCGTGCTCGGCGCGGTCTACGGCGCGGCCATGGCGGCCGTCTACGGCGTGCTCGGCGTGGTGGTGATCCTCACCGCCGGCACCTTCGGCACCATCAACTCGTCGCCCTGGTTCAACGTCGCGATTGCCCTGGTTTTCGCCGTGCTGGCCCTGGCGATGTTCGACGTGTTCACCATCGACTTCTCGCGGTTCTCCGCCTCGCTCGGCACCGGCGGCGGCAGCCGCGGCTCGCTGGCGCTGGCGTTCGGCATGGGGGCGATCGCGGCGCTGCTGGCCGGGGCCTGCGTGGCGCCGGTGGTGATCCAGGTGGTGCTGTTCTCGAGCGACCTCTACGCCCAGGGCACGGTGATCGCGCTCGGCCTGCCGTTTCTGCTGGGCATCGGTATGGCCATTCCCTGGCCGATTGCCGGCGCGGGCCTCACCGCGCTGCCGCGCCCCGGCGCCTGGATGGTCCGGGTGAAGCAGGCCTTCGGCGTGATCATCCTCGCGACGGCCGGCTACTACGGCTACCTGGGCTACACGTTGTTCGCCGACCGCTGGGTGGATGCCGGCGAGGTGACGTCGAGCGTCGAGGCCATGCTGAAAGACGGCTGGCACGCCTCGCTCGACGAGGGCCTGGCGACGGCGCAGCGCGAGGGCAAGCCGGTGCTGGTGGACCTGTGGGCCACCTGGTGCAAGAACTGCCTGACGATGGACAAGACCACGCTGGCCGACCCGGAGGTGAAGACCAGCCTCGACGGCTACGTAAAGGTGAAATTCCAGGCCGAAAGGCCCGACGAACCCCCGGCGCGCGAGGTGATGGCGCGCTTCAAGGCCATCGGCCTTCCCACCTACGTCATCCTCCGCCCGCTGAACTCTCGCGGCGAATAGCCCGACAACCGGGACGGCCCGGCGGCCGTAGGAGTCCTCAGAGACTCGTGATGGACGAGACGCCGACGCTGCTCGCCGCCTTCGGGGCCGGATTCTGCTCGCTGGTCTCGCCCGGCGTCGCACCGCTCCTGCCTGGATTCGCCGGCTTCCTCCGCCATCGCCGCCTCGGCGACCTGCTGGCGTTCCTGGCCGGCTTCTCTCTCGTATTCGTGACACTCGGCGCCGGCGCCAGCACGCCGGGCCAGCTCCTGCTCGAACGCCTGCCGTTCGCCGAGGGCGCGGCCGGTGTCTTCCTCATCGCGCTCGGCCTGCGCGGAATGGGGTTTCGCGGGCTCACGGCGCGCGGGAGCACGCAGGTCGGTGCCGAGTCCACGGGCCGTGGCGGGGTGGCCGTGGCGCTCCTCGCAGGCGCGGCGCTGATGTTCGGCTGGACGCCGCTGGCCGGCGCGGTCCTGTCGCGGATCTTCGCCATCGCCACGTCCAGCGACGCGCTCGCGCCCGGCGTCACGCTGTTGGCGACGTACGCGGTCGGCCGCGCGCTCTCGATGCTGCTGGTGGGCCTCGCGCTCACGGCCGCGCTGCGTGTCCCGGCAGGGACGCCGCACGCGCGCCGCCTCGACGTGATGTCCGGCGCGCTCGTCGCGCTCGCCGGATTGCTGATCGTGACGCACACCTTTCCGATCGTCGCAGCAGCCCTCGCGGATCATCTGCCGCTCTTCTGATCGGCTGGCCGGCCGGCGCCGCGATTCCCTGTTATCCTGTGCCTGGAGTGCGACTGCTCTGATGCACCGGCGCAGCCTTCGGTACAGTCTCGTCGTGCTGCTCTTCGCCGCAGCGGCAGGCGCTGCGGGGTTTGCCTGGACCGTCGACCGGCAGCTCGCCGAGCTGACCGGGCGCGATCATGCCGCGGCCGCGCGCTTCGATGGCCTGGTGCAATCGATCGCGCGTTTCGACGCCGCCCAGCAGACGTTCGATCCCGCCCGTGAATCCGAGTCCGACTGGTTCCTACGGGTGCGGCGCCAGCTCGCGCGCATCCAGTCCGACGCCGTGGCGCTGAATGGGTCAGCCGCCTCGGCCGCGGCCGCGCGGACTTTCAGCGACGTCACGACTCGGGTCGTCAGCGCCGTGCAGCGCGCCGAGGAGAATTTCCAGGCCGGTCACGACCTGATGGCCACTGACCTGGTGCAGGACGAAGGGCGGCCCGGCGCCGAAGCGATGCGGGCGGCCATCCTGGAATGGCGCGCCGCCGAGGCCGGAGCCGCAGACGCCGCGCGCGCGATGCTGTTTCAGCAGCTCTGGTCGGTGTTGGGCGGCGCGGCGGCGCTGTGGGCCCTGGGCGTGCTGATCCTGGCGCCGCGTGCCACGGTCCTCTCCCCGGCTGCCCCAAGCACCGCGCCGGCGGAGAGCGAACCGGCGGCCGACGCGCCGCTGTCGTTGTCGTTGAACGCGCCCGCGGCCCAGCCCCCGCCGCCGCAACCGCCGGCCCCGCCCGCCCCGCCGCCCCCGATCGACCTCGACCCGGCCGCGGCACTCTGCACCGACATCGCGCGCGCCGACACGGCCGCCGCGATCGAGGCGCTGCTCGACCGGTCGGCCGGAGTGCTCGGCGCAGCCGGCATCGTCGTCTGGCTGAAGGGATCGGGCGACGAGCTCGTGCCCGCCCTGGTGCACGGTTACGGGCCGCAGGGGCGGGCGCGCATCGGCAGCCTGCCGCTGTCTGACGGCACGCTCACCACGCGCGCATGGCATTCCGGCGAGCTGCAGTCGTCGGGCGGCGGCGGCCGCGCGCACGCCGCGCTGGCGGCACCGATGTTCCAAGGCGCTCAGCTCACCGGCGTCTTCGCGGTGGAACTGGCGGACGCGGAGGCATCCCCAGCCATCCGCGCGCTCACGGGTATCCTGGCGGCCCAGTTCGCCGGCGCGGTGGCTCCAGGAGTCGAGCCCGCCGCGGCGGATCAGGCCCTCGAAGCCACCGCATCGTAGAGAGCGCTCTTACCGCCTTCCCGCGCGCAGCGCGGCCCCACCCGCTCTACCCGCCCTACCCGCCCTTATATCGAGCGCCCGCCGGGGCGGACCGGCCGAGTCGTCTCCGGCATCGTCGCCGTCAGCTTCAGCTCCTTCTTGTCGCGCATCACCGTGATCGCGATCGAGGCGCCGCCGTCGCTGCGACGCACTTCCTCGAGCACGTCCGACACGTCGGCCACCGTGCGGCCGTTCATTGACGTGATCACGTCACCCGCCTTCAGTCCGGCGCGGGCGGCCGGCGAGTCCGTCTCCACCGACGACACCAGCGCTCCGCGTTCGACGCCGAAGTAGGCCGCGAGCTGATCGCCGACCGGCGTGAGCGACACCCCGAACCGGCTACGCATACCGCCGACCCAGCCGCCCCAGCCGCGTCCGCCAGGACCGTTGTAGTCGAACTCGAAACGCTGCGACAGGTCGCGCATCTGTCGTTCGAGCTGGCTGAAATCGGGCAGAGAGACCCAGGCGCGATCGGATTGGGGGGTCAGTTCCGCGGTCCGCCGGGTGCCGTCGCGCACGTACACGCCCCGCACCGCGCGGCCCTCGGGGCTCTCGCGCACCAGCCGTGAGAGCTGGCGCGCGCTGCGCACGCGCTCGCCGTCGAACTCCACGATGATGTCGCCGCTCGCGAGGCCAGCCTTCGCGGCCACGCCGTCCGGTTCGACGCGGGTCACATAGGCGCCTTCGGCCGCCGACAGCTTCGCGCTCTTCGCCTCCTCGGCCGACACATCGCGCACCGAGGCGCCAATCGTGCCGCCGAACCCGTCGATCTGCACGCGGCGCCGCTCGGGCTCTGGGGGCGTCCGATCCTGAGCGCCCACGGCAGACATGGCGACAAAGGCAATCACGAGACCCGAACCCGCCGCCGCGAGCAGGGTCTTTCCCATCAGCGCTTTCATACACACCTCCACTGCCTCGCCAGACGACTTGAAAGGCAGGTCTCCGTACATGCCTTTCGAGACGTCTCGCCCGCGCGAAGCGCGGGCCGAGCAACGCTGCACCAACGAGGCGAAGCCTCAAGAGTTCGTGGCGCAGCCTCGCTGGTTTCTCTGACGGGGTCAGCCCGCGAAAAGTTGGCATAATTCGGCGGCATGGCGAGGGATGACTCGAAGGCCAGGATTCTGGAGCGCGCCGAGCGCGAACAGGTCAAGTTCATGCGGCTCCAGTTCACCGACATCCTCGGGGCGACCAAGAACGTCGAAGTGCCGGATCGGCAGTTCGGCGAAGCGCTGGACGGCCGGATCATGTTCGACGGCTCGTCGATCGAGGGCTTCGTCAGGACGGAAGAGTCCGACATGTACCTCAAGCCCGACCTGTCCACGTTCCAGGTGCTGCCCTGGACCTATGCCGGGGCCGAGCGGGTGGGACGGGTGATCTGCGATATCGCCAACCCCGACGGGACGCCGTTTGCCGGCTGCCCGCGCTCGACGCTGAAGCGCGCCATCGACCTTGCGGCGGCGAAGAGCTTCGCCATGCGTGCCGGCCCCGAGGCCGAGTTCTTCCTCTTCCAGCGCCGTCAGGACGGGCAGCCGACCACCGAAACCCACGACTCGGGGGGCTACTTCGACCTGACGCCGGTGGATCTCGGCGAAGACGTTCGGCGCGAGATCGTGCGCTCGCTGGAGCAGATGGGGGTTCATGTCGAGGCCGCGCACCACGAGGTGGCGCCCGGCCAGCACGAGATCGACTTCCGGCACGACGACGCGCTCCTCACGGCCGACAACGTGAGCACGTTCCGGTTCGTGGTGAAGAACGTCGCCAGCCGGCATGGGTTGCACGCCACGTTCATGCCCAAGCCGGTCTTCGGCGTGAACGGCAGCGGGATGCACACGCACCAGTCGCTGTTCTCGCGCGGGCGCAACGTGTTCTTCGATGAAAAGGCGGAGCGCCAGTTGAGCGCCTCGTGCCTGCACTACGTGGGCGGCCTGCTCAAACATGCCAAGGCCTTCTGTGCCGTCACCAACCCGCTGGTGAACTCGTACAAGCGGCTGGTCCCCGGCTACGAGGCGCCCACGGCCATCGCGTGGTCCGAGCGCAACCGCAGCCCGCTCATCCGCGTGCCGGTCGGGCGCGGGCCGAAGACGCGCATCGAGCTGCGCATGCCCGACCCCTCGTGCAATCCGTACCTGGCGCTGACCGTGATGCTGCGCGCGGGGCTCGACGGCCTCGAGCGGCAGCTCGATCCGGGCCCGCCGGTCAACAAGAACATCTACAAGATGAGCCACCGCGAACGGCGGCACCTGCGCATCGACGAGCTGCCGGGCAACTTGAGCGAGGCGCTCGACGAGCTCGAGAAGAGCGTGCTCATGAAGGACGCGCTTGGCGAGCACATCTTCGACCACTTCGTCACCGCGAAGCGCACGGAGTGGGACAGCTACATCCGCCAGGTCTCTACGTGGGAGATCGAGAGATACCTGAATACTTACTAGTCAGGTGGGTCGGGTGGGTCAGGTAGGCCTGGTAGGTAAGAAACTTGTTGAAGCTTTACCCACCTGACTCACCTGACCTACCCGACTTACCTGACCTGGTGGGCGCGTCTGTCCTCGTCCGCTGACGCCATCAGGAGACGCCAGCGAAGTCAGCCGCACGGATGCAGCGAAATCTGGCGGATTTCGCGCGCTCGGTGACGGGCACGCTCTTTGATTGTCTTGGCCTGCGGTCGCGCCGGGCCACCGGGATGCGTAACTTTCAGGCAGGCGCTGGCATCGCCGCGTTCCGGCATGCAGTTTTCACGGTCCGAGCGCGACCACCGAGAACCGCCGCTTCCGGTCTCCCCCGAGACGGAGAGGAGTGAGGATCATGACGAGAACATCCACGCTCGCGCTGGCGCTCGTGAGCGCCCTGTGGCTGACGGGATGCGCGTCCTCGGTTCGCATCGCCGAGATCAAGACCGATCCGGGACGCTTCGACCACAAGACGGTCGCCGTCACCGGCACGGTCACCAGCAGCTTCGGCGCGCCGCTGATGCCCCTTCAGCTTTACAACGTCGACGACGGCACCGGCGAGATTGCCGTGCTGGCTCGCACGTCGCGCCGCGTGCCGGTGAAGGGCGCGCGCGTCCAGGTGAAGGGCCGGGTGGGCGAGGTGGCGTCGTTCGGCAGCCGCAGCGTCGGCCTGCACCTCGAAGAAGAGAGCCGCAAGAGCGATTACTGATGCGGGGCTGAAGCCCCGCCCTGCCTACGACGTGACGCGCACTGCGACGACGGTCATGTCGTCGGTCTGGGCGGCGCTGCCGCGGAATTCGATGACGGCATCGAACATCGCGTCCACGATCACGCGGGCGGGATCGTGGCGGTGGCGCGCGACCACGTCGCACGCGCGCCGCGCCCCGAACTCCGAACCGCGCTCGTCGGAGGACTCGAAGATGCCGTCGGTGCAGAACACCAGCAGGTCGTTCGGGCGCAGTTCCAGCTCGATCTCGTCGTAGGTGACACCGGCAAACGAGCCGAGCGGCAGACCGGGCAGCTCGATCTGCGAGCAGCTTTCGCCCGAGCAGTGGATCGGGTAGGGCAGACCGGAGTTGGCGAGCGTCACGACGCGGCGCGTGAAGTCGAAAAACGCATAGCAGAGCGTGCAGTAGTACTCCTCGAGCTGCCGCTCGTGCAGGATCATGTTCATCGCCTGGAGCACGCCCGATACGCGGAACAGCTCCGGCGAGAAGCGGCGGCGCATCGTCCGAGAGCGCACCAGCTCGGCGACGAAGCCGCCGTAGAGCGCGGCCGGCGCGCCCTTGCCCGATACGTCGCCCACCGCCACGGCGAGCACAGTCGGATCGGGCATCAGGAAGTCGTAGAGGTCGCCTCCGAGTTCGCGCGCCGGCTCGAAGCGGGCGGCCACGTCCACCTCGTCGAGCGGCCGCGGCAGCTCGGTCGGCAGCAGCGCCATCTGCACGCGCTGGGCGAAGCGCAGCTCCTTCTCGAACCGCTCCTCGTTGCGCCGTACCTCCTCGTAAAGCCGCGCGTTCTCGATCGCCACGGCGGCCTGGCTCGCGAGCAGCGTCAGCAGCTCCTTGTGCTCTTTGGTGAAGGCGTCGAGCTCCGGACTCTCGAGGTCGAATACGCCGATGCAGCGGTCCTTGGTGAGCATCGGGATCACGAGCTCGGAGCGCGCGTCGTCCACCAGGTTGATGTAGCGCGGGTCCTGTGACACGTCGGACACGAGCACCGCCTCTCGGTGCATGGCCGACCAGCCCACCAGCCCCTCGCCCAGCCGCACCTGCTTCGATTCCGCGCCCTTGCCGTAACGCACGGCGAGCTTCATCTCGAGCTCCTGGCTCGCGTCGTTGAGCAGGAGGATGCCGAAGGTGCGGTAGTCCACCAGCCGCTTGGTGAGGCTGGCGATGCGCGTGAGCAGCGCGTCGAGGTCGAGAATCGACGACATCTCGCGGCCGATCTCGGCCAGGGTCTCGAGCGTGTCCACGTACTGGCGTTCGGAGCGGAACAGGCGCGCGTTTTCGATCGCCACGGCCACGTGGGCCGCGAACTGGCGCAGCAGCGCCTCGTCCTGGTCGGTGAAGGCGCCCTCGACCTCGTTGAGCAGGTTGAGCGCGCCGATCACGCGCCCCTTGCGCCGCATCGGCACCGCCAGCTGCGACAGCATGTTGCGCAGCGGGCCCATGTAGCGCGGCTCCTGGCGGATGTCGTTCACCAGAATGGGTCGCCCCTCGTCCACGGCGGCGCCCACCACCCCTTGCCCCACCCGCAGCCGCATGTTGAGCAGCGCCGCGTCCGGATAGCCGACGGCGTAGGCGATCCGCAGCTCCTGGCGCTTCTCGTCGAGAAGGTAGACGGAGAAGGCGCTGAACTTCGTGAGCCGGGCAATGAGTTGCGGAATCTTCGCCAGCAGCTCCTCGAGGTCGAGGACGGCGGTCACCTCGCGCCCGAGATCGAAGAGGGTGGAGAGCAGCTCGGATTCGGTGGCGGGCCGGGCGGCTCCGCGGGCCTCGGCCGCGCCGGGCGCGGGCTCACTCATGGTGTCTACGGGCGCTCATCTACTGGAGGAATTATACTGGCCGGGTCGATGACGGCGCTGACGCTCCCGCTCGAATACGACGCGATTGCGCGGATTCTCCCGCACCGCTACCCGTTCCTGCTCGTGGATCGCATCACCGAGCTGGAGACCGATCGCCGGATCGTCGGCATCAAGAACGTCTCCCACGACGAGGGCTACCTGGCGTATTCGCCTGGCGAACCGCCGGCCATGCCCCCCACGATCCTCACCGAGTGCATCGCCCAGGTGGGCGCCATCCTCATCCTCTCGAAGCCCGAGAACCACGGAAAGCTGATTCTCTTCCGCGGCATGGAGCGCCTGCGCTTCCGCCGGCCGGTCTACGCCGGCAGCGTGGTGGAGATCGAGGCGCGGGTGAAGCGCCTGCGCAGCCGAATGGGTCAGCTCGAGGGCTTCGCGCGCGTCGACGGGAACGTGGTGGTGAACGGCGCGATGACGTTCGCGCTCGAATAGCGAACCCAGGTCTTCAGGCCTGCCCTGCGTGTTTCAAGCGGTCGCGGCCGTTTCCTCGGAGACGCAGACGCGGTTGCGGCCGGCGCGCTTCGCGCGATAGAGGGCCCCATCGACGCGCGCCACGACCGCCAGCGGGTCGGCTTCTCCGGAATGCATTTCGGTGACGCCGAAGCTGGCCGTGAGCGAAATCTGGCCCTCCGCCCACGAGATCGGATCCTTCTCGATCGCCTTGCGAAGGTTCTCGCACACCAGCTTGGCCCCGGCCAGCGGTGTCTCGGGCAGCAGCACGATGAACTCGTCGCCGCCGTACCGGCACTTCAGGTCACCGGCGCGGGTGGCGCCGCGCATGCGCTCGCCGACGGCCGCCAGCACCGCGTCGCCGCACAGGTGCCCGTGGCGGTCGTTGATCAACTTGAACGAGTCGAGGTCGAACATCAGCACCGAGAGCGGCCGCTTGGTGCGGCGCGCGCGCTTCAGCTCGATGTCGAGCGAATCAATCGCGTGGGTGCGGTTGAAGCAGCCGGTGAGGCCGTCCTGCAGGCCGTTCTCGTGCAGCTCCTGCAGCAGCTCCGCGTTCTTCAACGAGGCCGCCAGCAGCGCCACCGCGGTCGTGAGCACGCTGCGCTGGTGCGCCGTGAGCGCCGGATCCGACGCCACGCCGAGCACGCACACCGGCGTGTCGGCAATCACCACCGGGAAGCACTCGTCGTCGGACGGCAGGCTCACCTGCAGCCCGCCTTCGCCCATGGCCCGGCGCGCCGCGCGCTCGCGATCGGCCGGTGGCGTATCGCCAACGGTCATGAGCGGCTCCCACACGCCGGCGGCGCGAATCATCACCCACGCGCGCCGGCTCGGCACGAGCAGCGGGATGTGGGTAGCCGTGGCCGCGGCCACCGACTTGAGCTCGGGGATGCGCGTGAGGGCGTGCGCGAAGTTGACCAGGCGCGAGGTTTCTTCCGCCCGCTCCATGGCTTCCTTGGAGGCGATCGCGGCGCCGAGAGCCACGCCACTGAGCTGGCGGCGCTGCCGCCATTGGTACAGGCCGAACACCGTGGCCGCGATGATGGCCGCCGGAAACAGACGGAGGTCGTGGATCTCGGGAATCCGTGCGACGTACTCGAAAAGCGCCGAGGTTGGCTTCGAGAGCAGGACGTAAGCAACGATGGCGACGCCGAGCGCCAGAAAGGGGTCGCTGCGGTTCGAGAAGTAGACGCCGTTCCTCACGGTGTGATCTATCGGCGCCTGGGGGGCACCGCAACACGTGTCGGACGGCCGTCTGTCCGAGCGCCCGGGAGATCGGTTACCATGCCGCCAATGACCTCAGCACTGCACAGACTTGCACCACGCGCCGTGTGCGCTGCCGCGATCGCCGCGCTCGCCATGCCGCTCCCGGCGGTCGCGGAACAGCACGAGCATGGCGCGCCGGCTGGGGGCTCGCGTGCCGCGCTCGAGCAGGCGGTACCGCTCAAGGCGCACGTCGGACCGCTGCCGGCGCTGCCGCGTGTGCCGTTCGCGCCGGCGCGGCCGATGCCGGTCGTGCAGGAGGTGTTCGAGTTCGCGGCGCGGCATCCGGAGGTGCTCGCCTACATGCCGTGCTACTGCGGCTGCGAGCAGCTGGGACACAAGGGCAATCACGACTGCTTCGTGAAGGGCCGGGCCGCCAACGGCACCGTGACGGAATGGGAGGCGCACGGCATCGGCTGCGCCATCTGCATCGACGTCGGCCGCGAGGCGATGCTGCTCTTCAAAACGGGCGCCTCGGTGACGGCGATTCGCGCGGCCATCGAAAAGCGCTACGGCGGCAACTTCCCGTCGTCGACGCCGACCCCGCGGCCGCCGGCGACGCCGGCCAAGAAGGCCACGCCATCGCGATAGACGCCCGGCGGGCGGAGGCCTTCGGGCGTCTGCTCGACGCCATCCACGAAGGCGTGTTCGTGGGGACGGTTCGTCCCCACAGCGCCGAAGACGGCACCACCCTCGTCGCCAACTCCGCCCTCAAGCAGTTGCTCGGCCACCCGGCCGACACGGCCGACGCCGACGTCGTGCCGTTTGCGGCCGACCGCTTCGCCGATCCTCAGGCGCGCTCGGCGTTTCTCGATCGGCTGGCCAGTGAAGGCACCCTCGCCAGCTATCCAGCGCGCATGCTGCGCCTCGACGCAGCGTTGGTGGTGGTCGAGATCACGGCGCGGGCCGAGGTGGACCGCCGGCGCGGCGTGGTGCTGGTGGAGGCGGTCTTCCGCGACGTCACCGAGCAGCGCCGCTTGAAGGACCGTTCGCGGGATCTGTACCAGCAGCTGTTGCAGGCGGAGAAGCTGGCGGTGCTCGGACAGACGATTTCGCAGGTCGCGCACGAGCTGAACAATCCGCTGGCCACGATCCTCAGCTGGGGCGAGCGTCTGCAGGAACAGACTCTCGATGTGACGTCGAAGCGCGGCGCCGACGCCATCGTCGCCGCCACCGAGCGCGCCACCCGCATCGTCCGCGATCTGCTCACCTACGCCAAGCCGCGGCCGTCCACGCGCGCGATGATCGACCTGAACCACGTGGTGCGCGAGACGCTCGAGCTGCGCGCCGAGGAGCAGGCGGCCAACGACATCGACGTCGTGACCGCGCTCGCGTCAGGCCTCCCGCCGGTGTTTGCCGATGCGCACCGCATCCAGCAGGTGCTGCTCAACCTGATGAACAACGCCGAGCAGGCGATGGTGGCCAGCCACGGCCGCGGGTCGCTCGTGGTCCGCACCTGGCACGACGCGTCGATCAACACCGTGTCCTTCGAGGTGAGCGACGACGGGCCCGGGCTGGCGCCCGAGATCCGGACCAAGATCTTCGATGCCTTCTTCACCACCAAGCCGGTGGGCGAAGGCACCGGCCTCGGCCTCGCCGTCGCCTACAACATCGTGAAAGACCACGGCGGGCGGATCCGCGTGGAGTCGGAGCCCGGACGCGGCACGTCGTTCGTGGTGGAGTTGCCGGTGACCGCCACCACCGAGACGCCGGCGCCCCCGGCGCCCGCCCTGGCGCCCGGCGAGGGCCTGCGGGGCGCGTCGGTGCTCGTCGTCGAGGACGAACTGGCGCTCGCCAACGCCATCGGCGAAGCGTTGCTGGATGCGGGATCGAAGGTGGAGATCGCGGGCGACGGCGAGGAAGCCCTCGCCCGCGTTCGTGGCGGCAGTTACGACGCGGTGATCTGCGACTTGAAGATGCCCCGCGTGAGCGGGATGATGATTTACCGGGCCATCGCCGCGGCGACGCCGTCGCTCGCGCGTCGCGTGATCTTCGTCACCGGCGACGTGGCGGCCACCGACGCCGAGCGCTTTCTCGCCGAGAGCGGCTGCCGCTGGCTGGTCAAGCCGTTCCGCATCGGCGACTTGCTGCGCGCCGTCCGCGACACGCTCGCGTAATCGACCACGACCGCGGCGGCCGGGCGCTGCGACGCGTTGCTGCTCGCCAGCGTCGCCTTGGCCATCTTCGGCTTGTGGAACTCGAGGATCGCGCTGCGCAACAGCTTGAAGGTCTCGGCGCCCGGCGCCATGTGCGAGAGCGCCTCGCGGAGCCGGCCGATGGCGCGCGCGTGCAGCTGCGACACCCGCGACTCGTTGACGCCGATCTCGGCGCCGATCTGCTTCATCGTCGCTTCGTTGTAGTAGTAGAGGCCGATCACCTTCTGCTCGCGCGGCGGCAGCGTGGCAATCGCGTCCTTCACACGGCGGCGGGTTTCCTCACGCTCGAAGGCCAGGTCCGGACGCTCGGGCTCGGACGGGATGAGCGCCGCCGGCAGCGTGGCCTCGTCGAGGTGTTCGTTGTTGGCGAGCGGGGAGGTCGATTCGATGGCGTTGATGCGGACGATGGTGCGGCCGAGGCGCTTTTCGTCGGAACCCACCTTGGCGGCGAGGTCAGCCAGCGACGGCTCGCACCCGAGTTCACGGCGCAGTTCCTCGCGGGCGGCCTCGAGCTCACGACGCTGACGGCGGACGCCGCGCGGCCAGGCGTCCTTGCGCAGCGCGTCGATCATCGCGCCACGGACGCGACGCTCGGCGAAAGTTTCGAATTTGATACCGCGCGCCTCGTCGAAGCGGTTCGCGGCATCGATGAGGCCGAGGACGCCGTCCTGGACGAGATCGCCAATATCGATTGAGTGGGGCATCGTGGCCGCCACTCGACGAGCGAGCTGTTCGACGAAGGGAATGCTGTTGACTACGCGAGTGGTGTCGGCGGTGGCAAGCTGGGGGCGCATGAGTGTGTTGACCTCCGCACCCTCCTAAGGCAACCGAAGTACCAAACCGCGCAGCCTCGGTCATTCCGACGTAATCGTGGTCAGAGACCGTGTTCTAAGTTCAATATTTGGAACACGTTGCAGTCGAGCTTTTGTGCAGTTTCCGCACTCGCCGCCTGACCCGAAACGAGACAAGTCGTCAAAACGCTGACGAACCTGCGGCCGGCTCAGCCAAAGAACTGACGCTTTCGATTACGAAACTGAGATGAGTTGTGCCGGGGTGGAACAGCGGAAGAAGCGGAAGGGGGGCGCTGTCCCGGGAGGGGACAGCTCAGAGGAGGTCGGTCGTGTGGCGGATCTCTTTTGCGGTGCCCATGGCGTCGAGCACCTTGGCCACGATTTCGCCGGCGCGGATGCGACTGACGTCGTCTACGGCCTTCAATTCCAGCAATTCGGCGCAGGCCAGGATGATGCCCAGCTGGTTGTTCAGGCGATGGAACAGGGCCGGGAGGGCCCGTTCCGCCTGGAGCGCCGGGTCCGCGGCCAGCGCGGACTCCCGGAGTTGGTTCACGCGTGCGAACCGGTCGGCCGAACGGTCGCGTTCACCTGACGGGAGGGCGAGCCGGCATCGCGCCAGAGCGAATCGGCGAAGATGCGGATTGCGCCGCCGGCGGTGCGGACGTACTCGACCTTGCCCGCGGAAATCCAGTTGTAGATGGTGCGGCGGCTCACTCCAACCACTTCGCACGCCTTCATGATCGACAGCGTCTGACGGTCCATATGATCTCTTTCGGCCCCTGCGGGCCTGGCTTCAGCGTCCAGAATCTAGCGAGGCCGCCTCGACCCCGGCGGACTGCGCTCCGCCTCGCTAGGCAGTGTTTGACTGCCCGCCTCCGGCGGGCACTGCCGGGGACAGTCCCGGCGAGCCCTTCAAGAACGCGTATCGGCCGTTGGGGGAGATTCGTTAGGCTGCGCGGTTCAGCGCCGGCCGGCTGAGGAACGCGGACCGCACGCAGTATCTGGCAAACCGGCTTAACGCCGGTTCGCGATCGATATCGGGACACATGTGTCAAAATGTTGGCGCTCGTGGCCGACCCGAAACCCCATTTGTTGTTCGTAGACGACGAGGCTGACCTGCGCGGTCCGACCGCCGAACGTCTGTCCGATCGCGGCTACGAGGTCGTGCAGGCTGCCAGCGGCGAACAGGCACTCGAACTGCTCGATCAGTTCGCGTTCGATCTCATCGTCACCGACTTCCGCCTGCCGGGAATGGACGGCACGCAGCTGATCGACGCGGCGCGCCAGCGCTATCCCTCCATCGTCGCAATCGTGATCACCGGCTACGGCACGGTGCGCGATGCCGTGGACGCCATCAAGCGGGGGGCCTCCGACTTCATCACCAAGCCGTTCCACTTCGACGAACTGACGCACGTCATCGAGAAGTCGATGGAACAGGGGCGGCTGCGCTCGGAGAACGCGTACCTGCGGTCGCAGCTCAAGGAGCGCTACCAGTTCGAGGGCATCATCGGCCGCAGCCGCGCGATGCAGCCGCTCTTCTCGATGCTCGAAACCGTGGCGCGGACGGCGAGCACGGTGCTCATCACCGGCGAGACCGGCACCGGCAAGGAAGTGATCGCGCGCGCCATCCATCACAACAGTCCGCGCAACACCCACCGGTTCGTGGCGATCAACTGCGGCGCGATTCCCGAGACACTCCTCGAGTCGGAACTGTTCGGCCACGAGAAGGGATCGTTTACCGGTGCCACGAGCATGAAGCAGGGACGCTTCGAGCATGCCAACAAGGGCACGCTGTTCCTGGACGAGGTGGGAACGATGAGCCTGGGGCTGCAGACCAAGCTGCTGCGTGCGCTGCAGGAGCGCGCCTTCGAGCGGGTCGGCGGCAATCAGACCATCAAGGTGGACGTGCGCGTGATCGCCGCCACCAACTCGGCGCTGCAGAAGTTGATCGCCGAGGGTACGTTCCGCGAAGATCTCTACTACCGGCTCAACGTCATCCCGATCTCTCTGCCGCCGCTGCGCGACCGCCGCGAAGACATTCCGCTGCTGGTCTCGCATTTCCTCAAGAAGTTCGCGCCCGACGCGCCGCCGCAGATGTCGCAGGGCGCGATGCGGGGACTCATGGCCTACACCTGGCCCGGAAACGTGCGGCAGCTCGAGAACTCCATCGAGCGGGCCGTGACGCTGAGCTCGGGCCGCCGCGAGATCGACGTGACCGACCTCCTCCCCGAGATGCAGGAGGCGCCGCCGTCAACCACGACGCCGTACGTCGATCTCCCCGACGACGGCATGGATCTCAACGCCTATCTCTCGTCGCTCGAGCGCGATTTGATCCGGCGTGCGCTCGAGCGCACACGCGGCAATCGCAACAAAGCATCCGAGCTGCTCCACATCAAACGCACGACGCTCGTCGAAAAGATGAAGCGTCTCGGACTGGAGTAAGTCGCCTGTGCCGCCCCGCTTTGCGTACTGGACCATCCTCGTCGGCGGCCTGCCGACCGCGTTCCGCGCGACCGATCGCGAGGAACTCCTGCCGACGTTCAAGCGGCTCCAGGAGAAACACCCCGATGCAGTGATGCAGTGGTTCTCCCGCGGCAAGCTGTGGGAGTCGCCGGCGGCCGCAAAAGCCTTCTTCGAGCGCGGGCGCGTGAGCCACGACGACAAGCCGCGTGCGCGCGACTGGCGCCCCGGCGGCGAACATCGCGATCCGCGGCAGAAGTACATCGACGCCAAGAAGGCGCGGAATGTCGAGGGGCGCAAGAAACGCTTCGAACGGCGCCAACAGGGAGAACCGGGAGGCCGACCCGACGCGCCGCGAGACTGGACACCGCAGGCGCCATCGTCGCGACCCGACTCACGCCGTTCTGAGCGGCCACGGCCGCAGGGCCCGGGCGGCTGGACCGATCGGCCCACCGGGCCCAAGCCGGAAGGCCGGCGCGACTGGACGGACCGGCCCACCGGACCCAAGCCCGAAGGCCGGCGCGACTGGAAGGACCGGCCCACCGGACCCAAGCCCGAAGGCCGGCGCGACTGGAAGGACCGGCCCACCGGGCCCAAGCCGGAAGGCCGCCGCGAGTGGACGGACCGGCCCACCGGGCCCAAGCCGGAAGGCCGCCGCGAGTGGACGGACCGGCCCACCGGACCCAAGCCCGAAGGCCGGCGCGGCTGGACGGACCGCCCCACCGGACCCAAGCCCGAAGGCCGGCGCGACTGGACGGACCGGCCCGCCGGGCCCAAGCCCGAAGGCCGGCGCGACTGGACGGACCGCCCCACCGGACCCAAGCCCGAAGGCCGGCGCGACTGGACGGACCGCCCCACTGGACCCAAGCCCGAAGGCCGGCGCGACTGGAAGGACCGGCCCGCCGGGCCCAAGCCCGAAGGCCGGCGCGACTGGAAGGACCGGCCCACCGGACCCAAGCC
>Ga0070675_100000928_pt1 | contig 20847 bp, 14 predicted proteins | sample KBSM43metaG_FD_65343 | JGI IMG/M metagenome (GOLD analysis project Ga0070675, IMG submission 65343) | Miscanthus rhizosphere microbial communities from Kellogg Biological Station, Michigan, USA - KBS M4-3 metaG | ecosystem: Host-associated > Plants > Roots > Rhizosphere > Soil ... | reverse complement strand
CCGGCGTACTTCGTCAGCGCCGGCTTCGGATCGAAGGTGTCCACCTGGCTCCAGCCGCCGCCCATGAAGAGCGAAATGACGGCGGTCGCGCGCGGTTTGAAGTGCGGTGGCTTCGGCGCGTACGGATTGACACCGACGGGCGCGGCCGCGCAAGGATCGCTCAATGGCGGCGCGGCCGCCAGCAGCCCGTCGCGGTTCAGGAGGTACGAGAGCGCGAGTCCACTGATGCCGCCGCCGGAACGGAAGAGAAATTCACGCCGGTCCCAGAAATGCTTGTGACTACGTCCATCGCAATGGTGGGACATCACTTCACCTCAAGTACATGAACTCGTCCAGGTTCAGGACGACGTGCGTGAACGCTTCGAGCGAATGGTTTTTGATCAAGTCGGTGCCGACGGCCAGTTCGACGGGCGTCGCGGACCGGGCGAGCGCGATGCGATAGGCGAGGTCGGCCTGCGTCGCTGGATCGCTCGACTCGCGGCTGATCCGGTCGGCGAACCACCTGGCCTGCCCCAGGACGAACGGGTTGTTCAGAAGCGTGAGCGCCTGCGTTGGCACCGTCGACACGTTCCTCGCGCCAGCGGTCGCGTTCAGATCCGGGTGATCGAAGGTATCGAACATCGGATACGGCAGCGACCGGCGCTGATACACGTAGACGCCGCGGCGCCACGCCGCGGGCCCTTCGGGCGTGTTCTCCCACTTGCCGCGGTACTGGCCGGCGAGGATGTCGTCCGGGATGTACGGGAAGATCGGCTCGCCGCCGACTTCGAGATTGATGTTGCCGCCGACCGCCAGCATGTTGTCGCGAACGATCTCCGCATCGAGCCGCTGCGGGCGGAAGCGCCAGAGGTAGCGGTTCTCGACATCGTTCCTGACGTCGGTGCCGTCGTCGTACGCCGAGGCCATCTGATAGGCCTCGGACATCATTATCAGTTTGCTGATCTGCTTCGTGCGCCAGCCGCGTTGCATGAACTCCACCGCGAGCCAATCGAGCAGTTCGGGGTGCGTCGGTCGATCACCCATCTTGCCGAAATTCTCGAGCGTCGACACGATGCCGCGGCCGAAATGCTTCTGCCACACCCGATTCACCCACGCACGCGCGGTCAACGGGTTTTGCGACGATGCAATCCACTGCGCGAGCGCGAGTCGCCGTCCCGACGTGTTGCCCTCGGGCCGCGCGATCTCGGTCGGCGGGTTGCCGTACGTGACGACGTCGATGAAGCCGGGCTTCATCTGCGGACCCTTGCTCTCGACGTCGCCCCGAATCAGGAAGTACGACTGAGGAACCTTGTAAGGCGGAGTGCCGGGCTTGTGCAGGTAGCTGCCGCCTTCCGCTGGCGGAATCCGGCACTTCGGACAACTCACGACGTTGTCGCCCAAACCGAGCGGCGTAAACCTGTGGTCGCCGTCTGTGACGATTTCCGCCATTGGCACCGGCTTCGGCTTCTGCTTGAACAGCGTCGAGCGTTCGGCCATGAGCTGCTTCTTGCGCGCAAGTTCCTCCGGCTTCATCAGGTTCTCGACTTCGACAACATTCGCGCGAACGCTGCTCAACACCTGAGTCGCCAGCAACTGCTCGCCGGACGTGCGCTCGCCCTCGGGCTTAGCCGCCGCCTGATAAATGTTGTCGGGATACTTCTGCTTGACCTGCTCCAGGTTCAGCTTGTCGCGATACGGCTTCTCGAGTGTGTCGATCTCCTGCCGGATCGCTTCCATCTTGTTATTGATCTCTTCGTTCTTCGCGAGCCACATTTCCGCTTCAGCCTTGGGTAGCAGCGGATACTCCGTCTCCACGTAGCCGAAGAGCGACGCTTGGAGCGAGTAGTAGTCCTTGGCCATGATCGGATCGAATTTGTGGTTGTGGCAGCGCGCGCAGTTGACCGTCAGCCCGAGCATGCCTTTGCCGATCGAGCCGATCATCTCGTCGAGATAGTCGTAGCGGCGTTCAGGATTGTCCTTCTCGCGGAACAGCACGCGCGGGCCCATCCGCAGATAACCGGTCGCGATCAGGCTGTCCTGAGCGCGGGCGTCCATCTCATCACCCGCGATTTGCTCGATGATGAACTGCGTGTACGCCTTGTCTTCGTTGAATGACTTGATCACGTAGTCGCGATATCGCCACGCGTTGGGCCGATGAATGTCGTATTCGAATCCGCCCGAGTCGGCATATCGCGCGACGTCGAGCCAGACGCGGCCGTAGCGCTCGCCGTAGTGTGGCGACGCCAGAAGCTTGTCGATCAGGCGCTCCCATGCATCGGGGCTTTGATCGTTGAGGAACTCATCGACCTGAGCTGGTGTCGGCGGAAGCCCGAGCAAGTCCAAATACGCGCGGCGGACGAGCGTCCGCGTATCAGCGCGCGGCGCCGGCTTCAGACCATGCTCTTCGCGGGCTTTTTCAAGGAAGCGATCGATCGGATTCGTGAAATTCTTGTTGGCAACGACCGGCGGAGGCGCCTGCACGGGCAGCTTGAATGCCCAGTAGTTCCGCTCTTCCTGCGTGATCGGCCGCTCCATCAGTGCGGCGATCGCCGCCGACACTCCTGGCGACGCAGCGCCCGCGCCGGCCGGCGTTGCCGCCGCAGCCGACGAAGTGGCTGGCACATCCCACTGCGCACCTTGGTCGATCCATCTCTTGACCGCGGCGATCTGCTCTGCCGAAAGCGGCGTGCCCTGCGCCGGCATCGACGGCGTCTCGAGTCCCGCGACGCGGCGATACATTCGGCTCTGCTCGGCGTTGCCGGGCACGATGTCCAAACCGTGCTGTCCGCCGCGCAGCGCGCTCTCACGCGTGCGCAAGTCGAACTTCGAGAGCTGCACGCCGTCGCCGTGGCAGGTCCAGCAGCTGCTCGCGAGAATCGGCTGTATGTCCTTCGCGAAGCTGACGCGTTGATCCCACTGCGCGCCCTGGTCGATCCACGCTTTCAGCGTCGCGATCTCGTCGGACGAGAGTGTCGAGTTGGACAACGGCATGGCCGGCTTCTCGAGGCCGGCAACCATGCGGTACAGCTTGCTCTGATCGGCGTTGCCCGGCACGATGACTGCGCCGTGCGCACCGCCCTGCATCGCCGACTCGCGCGACCGCAGATCGAGCTTGCTCAGTTGCATGCTCTCGCCGTGGCACGAAACGCAGTTCTTGTCGAGGATGGGCTGCACGTCCTTCGCGAACACGATTTGCCGCTGTGCAGGGGCGGCTGGGCCTTGCGCACCCAGCAGCACGACGACTGGCGCGGTCGCGACGAGTGTCAGCACCGTCGAGGGAATGAAGCGGCGCATCGACGAGACCTCCCTCACCGAAGAGACAAACCTATCGGTCCGAAAATCGTACGACACCTATCGCGGGAAATATGTGCCAAATTGTCTCAACTTCATTGACACGCCGAGGGCCAGGGATCAAGATCACCCACGTCAATTTGTGACGTTAAGGACGATGTCGTCCGCGCTTCTTGCGCTGCTTACCGGCGTGCTCGCCGCCTGCAGCAACCAGACGGCGGCGTCAGCGTCGCCGCCGCGCGAACTGCGGATGTCGGCCCTTGCGGTCGCCGATCCGCTCATCAAGGCGGCATATTCCCGCGTCCGGAACGTCACGATCAAGATCACGAGCCCTGGCGGCGCGTCGATCACCAACCTGAACGACCTTCAGCAAGGCGTCACCGACATCGGCATCGCGCTCGCCGACACCACGTATCTTGCCTACAACGGGCAGCTCGATGAAGGCGGCAAACGGTACGACCAACTCCGCGGGCTGGCGCTGCTGAACGTCAACACGTTTCATTTCCTGGTCGGGCCGCGCACCGGCATCAGGTCGGTCGCGCAGCTTCGCGCCAAGCGAGTCGCCATCGGTCCCGGAGACACATCAACGGCGATCATCGGACAGACGCTGCTCGAACTGAATGGCGTGAGCCTCCGCGACGTGATCACCGAGCGCCGGCCGTACCCCGAAACGGTTGAGCGGTTGCTCGCGGGAGACATCGACGCCGCGTTCATGATTCAGATCGTCGGAACACAAACAGTGGGCGACGCAGTTCGCGGGGGAGCCCGCCTGCTGAATCTCGAAGGACCGCTCATCGAAGATCTCCGTCAGCAGCGGCCGTTTCTCAGGCGCACGCTGATTCCCAAGGGCACGTATCCCGGTCAGGACAACCCAGTGCACACGCTGGCGGTCGATCGAGTGATGCTCTGCCGTGCCGACCTCGACGAGAATCTCGTTTATGAGCTGCTGGAGGCGTACTTCGCCGATTCGCCTGGCACTGTCCCGCCCACGAACTTCGAACGCGCGCCGGCGACGCCGCTGCCGCTGCACCCCGGCGCGCTCCGCTATTACCGCCAGCGGGAACTTTCTCGATGAAGGTCGAATCAACGATCGCATGGGGTGGACCTCTGACGGCAGTCCTCGCCCTCGCGGTATCGGCGGGCATCGTGCTGCTGCTCGTCTCCGGCTACCGCGCGACGCGCGAGTGGGAGCGCAGTTCCGCGCAGCTGCTGGAGCGCGATACTGAGGAAAGTGCCGATCAGCTCGTAAACGCGATTCGCCGCGACATGCAGGGCGCGCAATCGCGGGTCCTCGCCAACCGGGACTGGGGAGAATTGTCGATCGATTCGCTCGCGGACATGAGCGAACAGGTCGCGACAGCGTTTGCCCGGTATCCATATCCCGAGTCCTTCTTCGCATGGCGCGAGACGGGCCCGCGCACGGTGACGTTCTTCAACCGCGCGAATCGATTCCCGCGATGGATGCCGCAGCCAGACAAACTGCCCCTCGCGTCGGTCGTCGTCGCCAATGATCCGCCGGGATCCGCAGACCTGCGGGCGCAGGTCGAGGCGCACGCCGCGGCACGGTTTCAATACGTGGCGTTCGATCGGGTGATGGCAGGCGAACCCTACCAGTTCGTGGCGCGGCTGACGTACGCCGATCCGCTGCAGGAGCGGCTGGAGTCGGCGATCGGCTTTACCGTCAACCTGGCCTGGGTCCGTGACGTGTACTTCAGCGAGATGGTGTTGCAGATCGGCGCGATCGTGAATCGCGGGTCCCGCCTGGAAATCGCCGTCGTTGATCATGATGGACGGGTCGTGTCCGGCCGTGCGGGCTCGCGGCCCGGTCTCACTCGCCCGCTGCCGATTCTGTTTTTTGATCCCACCGCCGGCGCCAGCATGGTGGCGCCCGACACCGGTCGCGCATGGGCCATTCGCGTCAACCAGGCCCCGGATTCCGCGCTCGTCAGCGCCACTCAGGGCGCGGATGAAATGCTGCTGTTCTCGGCCGCGGCGGCACTGACGCTGGCGGTGGCGCTGATGCTCGCGCTGCGGTCCGTACGCGCGGGCATCGCGCTCGCGGCGATGCGATCGGAATTCGTGTCATCGGTGACCCACGAGCTGAAAATGCCGCTCGCCAACATTCAGATGATGGCCGACACGCTCGCGCGGCGTCCGTTCGGGGCCGATGCGATCCGCAATTACGCCGACTTTCTGCAGCAGGAAGCCAAGCGCCTCAGGCGGCTCGTCGACAACCTGCTGGCGTACGCGCGTGTGACTGACGTGGCCAACGTCTATTCGCTCGAGCCGCTCGCCGTCGCCGAGTTGATCGACGACGTGCTTCAGGGATTCCGGCAGCCGATTGGCGATCGCGGATTCAAGGTCGACGTGAGCATTCCAGTTGATCTCCCGCTGGTGTTCGCGGATCGGGCCGCGATGCTGCTCGCCTTTGGGAATCTGGTGGACAACGCGATCCGGTATTCGCCCGACGCAGGCTCGTTGATGATGTCGGCGAGGCGAGACAGCGGAACCGTGTTCGTCGACGTGCGGGATCGCGGCGCTGGCATCAGCGCCACGGAACTGCCGGCGGTCCGGGGAAAGTTCGTCCGTGGCCGCTTCACACGCGCCCATGGCAGCGGCCTCGGGCTCGCGATCGTCAGTCGGATCGTGGCCGACCATCGCGGCTCCTTCACGCTGGAGAGCGAACTCGGGGCAGGCACGGTGGCGACCGTCGGCCTGCCCATTGCGGAGGGGGAAGGATGATGTCCCCCTAGAACAAGTACTTGATTCCGAACTGCATTTGCCGCGGAATCGAGTTGCCGGTGTTCGAGATGCTGCCGAATCCGGGGCTGCCGTAGTTGAAATCCGGCAACCCGAAACTCGGCGTGTTCGTGATGTTGTACACCTCGGCGCGCAATTGCAGACGGCCGGTCTGACCAAGCGTCAGATTCTTGAAAATCGAAAAATCCATCCGCCGCTGCGAAGGACCATGCATGGCCGACAGCCCCGTGTTCCCGACGGTGCCGAGCGGTACGGCGGAAAAGACGCTGGTGTCGAACCAGCGTTCAACGGTCCGCTGATCGCTCGGAAGGTTCGGGTTGCCGTTGATGTTGGGCCGGTCGCCGCCATTCAGCGTCCCCGCGTTGTTGCCGGTGTTGGACTGCGACGTTGCGTTGACGACCGTGTAGGCGACGCCCGACTGCAGGTACGCTGTGACGTTCACCTGCCATGCGGCCAGGAAGCCGTGCGCGACGCCGGTCAGCGATTTGCCCCACGGCAGCTCGTAGTTCGCCGTCGCCACGAAGCGGTGCGGCACATCGAACTGTTGCGTGTCGCCCCACTCCATCTGACTGAAGTCCCATGGTACCGGCGTGAACTGACGCGAATGGGACCACGTGTAGTGCGACGTCATTGTCAGGCCGTCTCGATACCGGCGATTGAAGGCGAACTGCCACGCGTTGTACGTGGATTTGCCGAGGTTGGAAAGAATGTTCACGTTCGTCATCTGCGGATACTGCGCAAAATACGGGCGGCGCGCCTGCACCGATCCGGTTCCGACCGGTGCAAGGTTGTAGTTCACTGCAAGACCCAGATTCAAACGGTCGCCGCGAGAGCCGATGTATCCGACCGTGACGACGTTGCCCGAGAACTCCTTTTCAGCCATCAGGTTGAACTGCTGCGCGCGATCCGACTTGAAATTGATGTCGGTGCCAATGACGTTTCCAATCGGCTGATCGGGACTTGCGAAAGTGACCACGGGCAAGCCGTCTTTCAAGAACATGTTGGGCACGCCGTTGGATGCCGCGGCGCTGGTGATTGGTCCGTAATTCGCGGTGAACGGCGGGTTCTTCATGTACGCGCCCGAGTTCTTGTTGTTCGGAAAATAGGCGAGCCCCCACCCGCCGCGGAGCACCATCTGGTACGGCAGGCTCGCTGCAAAACCGACGCGCGGGCCGATGTTCGAATAGTCGGTTTTCACGCCGGCGGTCCGCCCCACACCGTCCTGTCCAGCGACCAGTAGCTTCCCCTGCGACGGATCGAAATTCGAGAGGTGATTGTCCTCTTCGGTTAATGGCGTGAAGACGTCGTAGCGTAAGCCCAGGTTGATGGTGAGTCTCGACGTGGCGCGCCAATCGTCCTGCACGAACGCGCTCGGCTCGTTCGTATGGTAGTGAGGCATGCTTGGCGTGTAGAGCCGGCGGACGTCTGTCGGATATCCGAGGAGAAACGACGCGAATGCGTTACCGCCTGTTCCCGTGCTGCTCCTGGTTGGCGCTGCATCGAATCCCCACAGACCCTGCGCAGAATTGGACTGGAGTACGCCGAAGCTTCTCATAATCACCCCGGCGCCCACCCTGAAATTGTGCGCGCCGCTCGCCTTCGTGATTGAACCGGCGATCTGTTTGGTTCTGTTGTAGACCTGCAGCGGCACCCATTGAGTTTCACCCACGGCAGCGATCGTGGTCGGACGCATTTCCATCAACGGGAGCCCGCTCGTCTCGTCGGTGCCGGTGTTGGCATTGGGAACACCGAAGAAATCGCCGAGGTTCTGTTGGAAATTGGGACCAGTCGAGAGGATGTCTGGCTTTGAATAGCTGGCCCTCACGTCCATCACTGACGCAGCGTTCAGCACACTGACCCAGCTGCCCACCACGTTATGAGCGGTCGTGTGGTTGGGACCGGCATAGTTGCCGGTCGCCGCGCCGCCGACGATGCACGTGGGATCGATTGTCCGGCCGTCGATCGAGGATGCCGGGCAAAGGCTCGGCGTGACCGTGTCGGTCTTGTTGTACGAATACCGCGCGAAGACCGTGCTCTGGCTGTTGACTTTGTGATCGACGCGGAAGTCGATCGCATCGTTGTTCTGTGTCCGCTGGTTCGTAAAGGAGAAGTTGTTGGCCAGTCCTGGACCGTTTGGCAGCGGATACAGCTGCATGTACTTCACCGCTATCGGATCGAGCCGGCCCGCCGGAATGATGTTGCCCGCTAACGGCGTGCGTACCGCGTTGAGCGGATCGTAAATCGGCGCCGACAGCTCCGAGAAGTCGCCGGCGTGCATCTTCGCGGTCGGCACCGTGACAACGGTCGCCACACCTTGCTTCAGGCGATATCCGTCGTAGTCGGCGAAGAAGAACGTCCGATCCCTGACGAGCGGCCCGCCGAGGCTGCCGCCAAACTGATTCTGTCGCATCTCCGGCTTGTCTTTGGCGAAGAACGGGCGGGAGTCGAATTTCTCATGACGTCCGAATTCGAATCCGGAGCCGTGATACTGGTTGGTGCCCGACTTCGTGACGATGTTGATGACGCCCCCCAGTGTCCGTCCCGTCTCCGCGGTGTACATATTGGTTTGCACACGAACCTCGGCGATCGCATCGATCGCCGGTTTGATCGCCACGGTTCCGATCGAGCGTTCGTTGTTATCCATGCCGTCGACCAGCTGGTTGTTCAGCACGTCGTTGACGCCGTTGATGGAGACCGATGAGGTCTGGCGCCGTTCGTCCGGTCGAGTGCCGTTGGCAAGCGAGCTCACCGCGCCTTCGTTGGCGCCAGGGATCAGCTGCACCATGCGGATGATGTTGCGTCCCGGAATCGGCGCATCCTGCACCGTCTTCTCATTGATGAGCACACCGACGGTGGCCGTATCGGTCTGCAGCAGCGGCGACTCGCCGATAACGGTGAGGGTCTCCGCGACAGTGCCTATCGACATCCCCACGTCCACGCGGGCCCGATCACCCGTCGCGAGATCGACCTGCGAGTTCACAGTCTGGAATCCTTGCAGCTCGATCTTCACCATGTAGCGGCCGATTGGCAGGAGCGTAAATGTGTAGTCGCCGGTCTCGCTGGTGATCGTGGTGCGACTGATCTTCGTCGCGTCGTTCGTCGCGGTCACCGTCACGGCCGGCAGCACGGCGCCTGACGTGTCAGTAACGCGGCCGACGATGTCGCCGGTGCCCTGGGCGGTTGCGAGAGTGGTGAACAGGAGTAACAAGACGCCCGCGCTGAGACAAGCACGACCAGGCTGCATGGTCACCTCCAAGGGAAGACGGAGATACCGACCCGGTTCCGACTGGCAAGAAACGCGTCCTTCACGACGACGGCTTGGCGCGTCATCCTAGTGAACGCCTTGGGCGAAGACAAGCGCGATTGCCCTGTTGTTACAGTTGGTTACATATCGTCACAATTCAAAAAATATGGAACCCCAAACCCAAATTTATGGACGCGCAAAGACGAAGAGCGTGAGACCCGCCATCGCGGCCACATACTGCTTGCCGTTCACCGCGTACGTGATCGGGTTGTTGAGCATCTGCGCGCCGAGATTGGCTTTCCACAGCAGCGTTCCGTTGCGCGCGTCGAGGATCTGCAGATAGCCTTCACGCCCGCCCGTGATCAGAAGATCGCTCGCGGTTGTCACGATGCCGGTGTCGGTAACGTCGTACATCGCAAATCGCCACTTCGGCTCGCCCGTATTCGGATCAATGGCGAGCACCGCCCCGTGACCGGCAGCGTCGGTCCAGTTGTTGATGGGACCGCGGCGAAGATTCGGGATCGGCGGAGCGCCTGGAATGATCTTCGTCGGATCGCTTGCCGAGGGGACGAACAGCGTGAGATTCCCTCCGCCAAATCCTCGACCACCTTCCCTGTACTCGACCGGCACTCCACCGAAGATCTCTCCTTCGTCTTCCCATGCCGACACGTACATCAGCTTGGTCCGCGGGCTGTACGAGGGAGAGTACCAGTTAGTGCCGCCCTGGACCGCCGGGTAAGTCGGCATACCGGGCGGCTGCGGCGTCGGGATTGGCCGGCCGTTCGAATCGAAGCCGCTCATCCAGTTGAGGCGCACGAACGGTTTGCCGAGGAGGAACTTTCCGTTCGTCCGATCGAGCACGTAGAAGTTGCCGTTTCGATTCGCCCACAACAGCGCTTTCAGGGGAGCTCCGCGAAACGTGATGTCGGCGAGCACGGGCACTTGAACGGAATCGAAGTCGTAGACGTCGTGCGGTGTGAACTGGTAATGCCACTTCAGTTTGCCGGTGTCGAAATCGAGCGCGACGACCGACGCGGTGTAAAGGTTGTCGCCGGGACGCTGCGCGCCGTTGTAGTCGGGACCGGCGTTTCCGATTCCCCAGTACGTGAGACTCAGCGACGGATCGTAAGAGCCCGTGACCCACACCGATCCGCCGCCATGCTTCCAGGCTTCAGGATCGCAGTACGTTGTCGGATTCGGCGGGCACGCCTCCCATGTTTCGTGGCCCGGCTCACCGGGACCTGGAATCGTGTTGAAGCGCCACAATTCCTTTCCCGTCTTCGCGTCGAAGGCGGCGATCGCACCGCGGATGCCGAACTCGCCGCCGCCGAGCCCGACGATCACGCGGTCCTGCACGGCAAGCGGTGCAACCGTCAGGGAATATCCCAGATGGCTGTCGCCGACCTTCGTTGTCCACACGGGCATGCCGCTCCTGGTATCGATCGCCACCAGGTGCGCATCGAGCGTGCCCATGAAGAGCGTGTTGCCGAGAATCGCAAGACCACGATTGTTCGATCCGCAGCACACGCCGATGTCGCTCGAGTTGTCGTAGCGGTACATCCAGAACACGCGGCCGGTCGCAGCATCGAGCGCCACGACGTCATTGGGCCGCTGCGTCAGGAACATGATCCCGTCGACGACGAGCGGGGTGGCCTGCCAGCTGCCCGCATTCGGCGACTGGTACGCCCAGGCGTACGCGAGGGTTTTGACGTTCAACGGCGTGATCTGCGTGAGACTGCTGTAACGGTTGCTCGAGTAGTCGCCTCCGTACATCATCCAGTTCTGCGGCTCTTTCGTCGCGTTGAGCAGGCGCTCGGCGGGAACCGGCGTCTGCGCGGACGGCTTTGGCGATAGCAAGAAAACAACGGCAACAAGGATGACGATCGACTGCGGCCGCGACATGTCACATTCCTTTCAGGGTGAGAAGGTACGTCACGACATCCGCCAGCTCGTCGGGCGTCAGCTCGTCCATGTACGACGGCATGTGGGACTTCGTGGACACTACGAACTGGCGAAGGTCAGACTTGTTGAGCGAGATCATGCGCCCTTCTTCGTCCGCGATCTGCACGGTGTACGTGTCCTCGTTGAGCCGACGGCCGTCGATCGTTTTTCCGCTTTTCGTCACGATGTGAACCGGTCGATTGATCGGCCACATCTGGCTGTTCGGATCGACGAGCGAACGCTCGATCGAACCCGCACTTCGGTTCGCCCCGATGTCGCTCAGGTTGGGCGCGTTCCAGTTGCCTTTGTCGTTGATGCGATGGCAGCTCAGGCACGCGCCCTTGGTTTCGACGATGGTCCGGCCGTGTGCAGGGTTGCCGTGCTTGAGCGACCCGCGGTCCACGCTGTTCATGTTCCGAAGATACGCGACAAGCCCGGTGAGATCCGCCGGATCGAGCGTGAAGGCAGGCATGCCCGCAGTCGGGAATCCGTTCGTAATGAGCGTTCGGAGTTGCTGATCGGTCGTCGCGTTCCGGAATCTCCCGCTCCGCAGATTGACGCCGCTCACGCCGTCGCCGTTTGCTCCATGGCAGCGATCGCAATGCTCGGCGTACAGCCGCGCCCCGTGCTCGATGTCGACACGCGGATAATCTTCCGGATGGCCCTGTATCGTCGGGTTCTGTGCCGAGACGAACGACGCCGACGCAAACAGGGCGACGGCAGACGACAACACGAGTCCCCTCTTCACCGTCTGCCTCTCTGAGAAAACTACGGCTTCAACGGTTTCACGACGAAATAGCTGATCCCCTGCGGAACTTCCTTGAACCAGTGAGGAGTTCCTGCCGGGATCACCATCACGTCGCCCTTCGTCAGATGATGCGTTTCGCCGCCCTCGATCGATTTCCCGCGCGGCTGAAGCGGGTTGCTTGAATCGAGACCCGCGACGGTGCCGCCGGTCACGAACGTGGCTTCGCCGTCGACGATATAGAAGACATCGGTTTCCTTGGTGTGAATTTCCACGGCGAACGGACCGGGCTGCCCGTTGCGATGCGTGCACTGCACCATGTATTCGGGCGTGTTGATGAACGTCCCGCCGGCCGCGCAGGCGTTGATCTTGTCGTGGCCGACGTACGCCGACGTGGTGAGGGGGGCCGGGGGAGGACCGCCCCGGGCGCTTCCACGGGCAGGCTGCTGTGCCGAAACGATCATGCCGAGCGACACCGGCAGCACCACGTACGACAGAGCCTTGAACGTGGTCATGGCATCTCCTCCGAAAACAGATGTCTGAAGGCGGGGTCCTTATCTATATGTGAAGTCGGTGGCGCAAGATGTGACAAATTGTGCCTGCCGCCATTAAAGTGAAAGACAGCGTGACACGACGGATTCTGATCGTCGAGGATGACCCGATTTTCCGGTCGGTCGTCCGGGACAACCTGGCGTTCGAGGGCTACCAGGTGGAGGCGGTCGGCACCGGCAACGCGGCGCTGACCCGCGTTCGCGGGTTCGAACCGGACCTCGTGCTGCTCGACTTGACGCTCCCCGACATCGATGGCATGGACCTGTGCCCGCGGCTCAGGCGAGGGGGGAAAGTCCCGATCATTATTCTGTCGTCGCGCGGGCAGAAGGCGGATCGAATCACCGGGTTGAAGCTCGGCGCCGACGACTACATCACCAAACCGATCGATCTCGACGAGTTGCTTGCGCGCATTCGGGCAGTGCTTCGCCGCGCGCATCCCACGGTCCAGCGCGTGACCGTCGGACGACTGCTGATCGACTTCCGGACGCAGCGAGCCACGTGCGGCAATCAACCGGTGCGCCTCACGCACCGCGAATTCGAACTGCTGCGCTACCTGGCGGAGCGGCGCGATCGCGTCGTCCATCGCGACGAATTGTTGAGAGAGGTATGGGGCTATCTCGTCGATACGACAATGACGCGGACCGTCGACCAGACGATCGCGCGGCTCCGGAAGAAGATCGAGCCTGATCCCCACCACCCGGAATTTCTCAGGACGGCGCACCGCGACGGCTATTGCCTGAGCGCAGTAGAAGAAAACTGAAAATCGGGGCCTTATTTACCGGCCCCGCCTCCGCGACCGCCGCGGCCTTCGGGCAGCCCGATCGTCGGCTCTTCGGCGTTGCCGCCACGTCCTCGTGCCGGCGGCATCCAGCCGTCCATCGACGGCCCGTTCTGAACGAAACGTGTATCCGCGCTGAGCGGATTCCCGGTGAGGTACTGCTGGCCCGCGTTGCCCCAGAATTTTCCGGCCTGAAGCGTCGCATTCCGGCTCACCGTGAGCAGCGCCTGGTACCGCGGATCGGTCTGCGCCCACCCTGAGAAACGTGAGAGATCGTTGTTCCCCTGAATGACGACGTCGATGCCGAACGTGCCGGCGATCTCGTCCACGTTGGTGATCGCATCGAGCGTCTCGAGCATGACGACGACGAGCATGTTGTCGTTGAAGGTGTTCTGATAACCGCCCGGCACACTGGCCCATACCGTCGCCGCTTGTCCCGCGCCCGAGCTCCGGCGGCCAAACGGCGGGAAACGTGAGTAGCGTGCGGCTTCGAGCGCCTGGTGGCCGTCCCGGATCGTCGGGAAGACCAGACCGATCGCGCCGAGATCGGTCGCCTTCTGAATGCTCGATTCGAGCTGATCGGGCATGCGGATCATCGGTGCCGCACCGTCCGGACCCGGGCACGCGGCGATCATCTTCGCGACCTGGTCCCACGACATCGTGCTGTGCTGCATTTCGAACCAGACGTACCCGTAATGCTTGCGAACCTCGCAATAGAACTCCGGATCGAACGTGGCGATCGTATAGCTCGTCACCTGCTTGCCGCTGAACAGCATCTCTTTCGCCCTGTTCCAGAACGGCCGCTTGTAATTCGAGCTGACGTACGACTTCGTCATCCAGCCCCAGCCACGAGCGTCGAGGGGTAGCGGATTTTCACCCCACGCGCCGGTGATGAGATTGCCCGGACCCGGCGCCGGAGCCGCTGCGCCACCGCCGCCCTGCCGCTGTGCCTGCACCGTGACCAGCGTTACGCATGCGAGTGCGAAAGCGCCCGCCGAGCAGATCAAACGCCTCATCGTCATCTCTGCCTCCTGCTGCTCGAAGCTCCGATCCGACGCGTCTGCACCCCTCGTCTCGAGCAACCGACGTCGGCTCTGGACTCCGAAGCGTGGAGTATTGCACGGTCCCAGGGGGATCAGACCTCACCGTTACAATCTGGAACAACTTCATCGCGGAAGCCGGAGGCCCAGGTTTCGGCGATCACCGCGGCTTCGGCGGTGGCCGCGTCGCGCGTTCCAAATAGGCCGACAGGTTACGCACGTCCGCATCTGTGTATTGCTCGAGGAGTCGAAGGTGTTCAGCCCGCCCATTGGCGTCACCCCCTTCGTCGGCACGGAATACGCGCGGCCGCGATTTGGGAGTGCAATTCCCGAGCGTCGTACTTCGGAGTGATGCCGGCCAGGTCTGCCGTCACTGAGTGGCACTGTCCGCATCGGCGCGCGAAATACGCTTCGCCTTGCTCTGGATCACCCGGCTGGAGCGACCCGGCGGTCAAGTCCGCGTAGCGTCCTGTCTGCCGGAGATAGTGGACATACCTGGCGAGATCCAGCACTTCTTGCGTCGAAAGATCGTACCGCGGCATTGCAGTCTGCAGATTCGGCCGGCCGGCGCGCACAACCGCTCCGATCAGATTGCCATCACGATCGGTCCCGACAAGTTTCCTAGTCAGGAGATCGGTGGCGCCCATTACGGCCTGACGCAGGTCCGTTCCGTGGCAGAAATGGCAGTGGTTGAGCACGTACACGGCACGGCCGCGCTCGAGCGCCGGCGTCGGCGCCGGAAAACCGCCTGCATCCGGGACCGCATTGCCGCGTCCGGTGACGGTGACGAAGGAATTTCAGGGCATGGGCTGACGCCCTGCGAGAACCTCGAGTTCGGCTTCCATGTGAAGGATCCTGACGCCCTGCAGATCACCGGTACGTCCAGCTGGCGCGCGGCAAACACGCAGTGTCAATCGCGTGTGTGCGCTCGCGGACGCTGGGAGTCCCGCAGGTGAACATCCGAGCCCGGCGTGCGCGACGTGCCTGAGATGCAAGTCTCGTCAGGCCAGCACCTTAACTCTTCGCGACCGGTTGGCATCATTGACGCTAGTGCCGCACACCTGGGAGGTCTGCCTATGAAGCGTGCGATGGGTACAAGCATCCTGCTCGTTGCGATACTCCTGATCGATCGGCCACTGACGATGGCCGCCGCTCAAGGGCCGTCAGCCGCTGCAGCACAGCGATTCGATCTCGCCGAGCGGCTGAAGGCGACGAAGTTGCGGGCGGTGAACCGCAGTGTCGCACCCCTGCAAGGAAACCCCGGAGGAGTCCACCTCACCGAGGCCGAGGGCAACGGCGTTGCCTGGCTCGAAGGAACTGATTTCGTACGTGGCACGATCGAGGTGGACGTCCGCGGCCGCGACGTGCAGCAGCGAAGCTTCGTTGGCGTTTCCTTTCATCGCCAGGATGACAACAGCTATGAAGCCGTCTACGTCCGGCCGTTCAACTTTCGCAATGCCGATATCGCTCGACGTCAGAACGCCGTCCAGTACATTTCGCTCCCCGATTACGACTGGCCGCGATTGAGGAAAGAGTTCCCCAGTGAGTTCGAGAACCCGGTTGACGCGTCGGTCGCGCCCACTGAATAGGTGCCCCTTCGCCTCGTCGTGACCGGCAGCATGATCCAGATCTATGTTGGGAAGGTCGCGTCGCCCAGCCTCGAGGTCCGCAAGTTCGGTTCGTTGGATCACGGTGCGGTCGGGTTGTGGGTCGGGAACAACAGCGACGGCGCCTTTGCCAACCTCCGCCTTACACCGATGAAGTGAGCGGGTCTGTTGTCTGGCCGCCGCTGAACACTTCAGTAGTACTTGCTTTGCACTGGACACCCAGGATGAAAGTTCCCCTTCGCGACCTCCGCCTTGCAGTGCTCGCGCGCTCGCTGAGTACCGCCCTTCAACAAGTCGTCGGTTTGCGCGCGCGTCAGCGTCGGCTGCCCCTTCTCGAGACCGACGCCGTGCACCGGTGAGATGCGTTCCACGTTCAGGGTGTACTTGCTGACGACGTCCCGGAATCCGTCGGGCCAGTGCTGCCAGTCGAACGCGGCCGTGACGAGGTCTCCTTCCATCAGCAACCGCTCGGATGCGATGTAGCCGACGAGCACGTCGGCCATGTGCGCGTTGTTCCGCGCCCAATAGATGTCGAGCGTTTGGGTGTCGTCGGACATGCGCAGGTGCTCGTCCACCGCCTGGAACTTGAGCGGCTTCGGCGCGCGCGCCAGATCGTCGGGAAAGTCCGGGGCCGCATGCGCAGCCATGTCGCGGAACTGCGGCTCGCTGTCGCGCCGCTGGACGATCGTCAGCCCTTCGGCAACGGCCTGCCGGAGACCCGCTGTGTGATCAAAATGGTTGTGGCTGGTAATCAGGTGCGTTACCGGCTTCCCCGGAGCCAGCGTGCGCGCATGTGCGATGACTGCTTTGGCCGTCGCGACGTTGACACCCAGCTCGAACAGCACGATGTGATCGCGGAACTCGACGACAGTCGTTCCCCCTTGATCGACGCGCCAGACGCCCTTCCCGATACGCTGCGACGTGATCGGGGGAACCGAGTACGACGGCGGCTCGGCCGATTGGCGCACGGCCTCCGGCGCCGCGAGATCGGGGAGCATCGTGTCGAGCTGGTACGCGTCCACGTACACCTTGACGTAATCGACGTTGCGATAGCTCTGACGCGTTTCGTACGCAAGCGGCAGCATCACACCGCTGTTGCCCGTCGCATCGGACCATCCGCTGAAGCTGGTGGTGAAGTTCATCTGGCCGACGTTGGTATGGCGCGTCGACCAACGGACCCACGCCGGGAGCCCGTTCGAGGTAAACGCTGCGGTGAGCTTGTCGCCTTCCTTGAGCGTGACGTCGATGCTGCTGATGCCCGCCTGGCGTCGGAGCGACGACAAGCGCGTCCCGGCATCGAGCATCGTCCGCACCAGCACCACCGGGTTCGTCATCATCAGCATGCGGCGCACGTGCACGCCGTCGACCTGCAGCGGGTTGTCGCTTTCGCGCGCGACGCGCACGGCCTTTCCGCCCGCAAGGTCGTAGGCGAGGTCGCCGTCGAGCACCTGGTTGACCGGCGCCCAGCTGTGGCCGAAGGGCGCGAGAAACGGAAAGAGCATGTTCCGACGCTCGGCGAGCTGGAACCGGTTGTGCTCGAGGTCGTAGACACGCCGAAGCTCGTTGGCCGCCAGGTACTTCTCCGGCGCGTTGGGCGCGCCGGTGATGCGGCCCCCGCCGAACTGGTAGGCGTACTGGCCGTAGCCGTTGAGCGTGATGTTCCGGACGGCGCGAATGCGTTCGAAGCCGCCGAGTGCCGTCGCCGCGCGTTCGACGACACCGCGCGCGGTATCGGCATTCTGGCCGACGACGGGCTGACCGGCCGCCACAGCCGCCACCATCGCGGTAATCGACAGAAGACGTACACGCTGCGACATGTCAGCTCCCAAAGGGCCTAGCCCTTGATTCCCCGGCTCGCGAGAATGGCGTTGTATTCCTCGGTCGCTTTCTGCGTTGCTGCCAGATCGTAGTCGGGGCCGCCGACGCCCCTGATCTCGTTGTACAGGCGAACCGTGTTCATGACGATGCGCTCGGGACCGATCCAGTTGTCGAACTTCCCGAGCTTGATGTCCGCCGCCGCGCGCCCGGGTGACAGCCCGGCATCGAAGCGTCGCTTCACTTCGCGCTGCAACGCGCGAAAATACTCCGCCATCTCCGCCAGCTCCTTCTTGCCGCAGATGGGGCCATGGCCGGGAACGATGGTCTCGACGTCCATCTTCATGATGCGATCGACCGTGTCTAGCCACTTCCCCACGTGGGCGTTGTGTGCGAACGGCGCCACGTAGATGAACGCGACGTCGCTCGCGAAGAGCACGCGGTACTTCGGCAGGTAGATCATCAAATCGCCGTAGGTGTGCGCGGGCCCGGGATGGACGACTTCCACCGGCGAATCGCCGTAGTGGAACACCATCTTTCCCTCGATGGTCGTCGTCGGTGGAACGAGCAGGCGCTGTTCCGTTCCGTCCGCGTAGCCGTCCCTCTTGTCCCACATCTTCGGTGTGGACGCGACCGCCTTGCGCACTTCATCGCGGCAATACGGATGGCCGAAGATCTCGATCGGCGCGAAGAACTGGTTGCCATTGACGTGATCGCCGTGGTGATGGGTGTTGATCAGCCGCCGGAACGGCCGATCGCCGGCTGCCTGCTTCGCCGCGGCGATGAGGCTCTTCGCGTGCATCGGCGCACCGGTGGCGTCGATGATCATCGCGTGGTCGTCGCCGACGATGAGCCCGGCGTTCGACACCCCTTGCGCGATGAGACCCGGGCCGCCGGCCTGAATGTAGGCGAACACTCCCTGCGCGAGCTCGCGCAGCTCGTTCTTCCAGCTGGGCACCGCCGGGAATTTCGGATCGGCTGGCTGCGGCGTGGCCGCGATAATCTGCGCCGCCACGGGCACATTTCTCATCGCCGCCGCGACAGCGAGCGCCGCAGCCGAGACCCGTCCGATGGCGACGCGCCGGGTGATTCGATCTGAGCTCATGCCTCTACCGCACCTGCGCCGGACAGCCAGGAAAGTAGTCGCCCTTGGCGACGTGCTGCGCGCAGAACTCCTTCACGCGCTGGATGCCGCCGTTGACCATCTTGATCACTTCGTCCCTGGTCATCGGCGTCATGTGGACCGGCACGTTCCGCTCCACGTCGATCTTGCGGTGGGCGATGTTGTCGAGCCAGCTGTCACCCCACCACTGCAGATCCTCCGCGGCAGTGGCGATATCGCCTTCGATGATCATCTTGTGCTCGGGAACGTACGCGAACAGCGCGTCCGCCATGTGGTTGTTGGCGATGACGTGATAGAGGTCCACGGTCATCGTTGAGTCCTTCAGCTGGAGGTGATCGTCCACGGGGATGAACGTCATCTTGCGGCCGCTCTTCGCGAGGTCGTCCGGGAAGTGTGGCGCCGGCCGCTCTGTCATTTCGCGAAAGATCACGCCGTTGTCGCGCCGGGAAATCACCGTCAGGCCTTCGGCCACGGCCTCACGAAGACCGGAAGAGTGATCGAAATGATGATGAGAGACGATCACCTGCGTGACCGGTTTGGCAGCCACGATCTTTCGCGCCGCGTCGATGACCTGCTTGATGCGCGCCGGTTGGCCATCCACCTCGAAGAGCGTCATGTGATCGGCAAATTCGATCACCATCGTTCCCCCGCTGATGCGCCAGATCCCGCGCGCCATCGGCGTCACTTCGATTGGGCCGCCGAATCCGCCAGCCCCGCCCCGGCCGCCCCCGCGTCCGGTGTTGGCGGCTGCGTTCGCGGACGGCGCCGCAAGGTTGTCGATCCTTGTATCGACGAGATAGTTGTCGACGTAGATCTTGACTTGCTCGACTTCGGGCCTCCAGTCGAAACGCGTCGTGTAGCCCATGGGCAGCTCGACGCCGGCGAAATGTTCGTAGCCGAAGAACCGCGTGGTGTAGACCACCTCGCCGAGATTCACCTGCGGGCCGATCCAGCGGACGAATTCGGGAAGGTTCGAGGGCGGACGAATCGCGAGTGTCAGGATGTCGCCCTGGTTCAACACGATATCGACCAGGGTCGACCCGTTTTCCGTACGCCGGTTCTCGAGGCGATTGGCGGAGTCGAGCGCCGCCCGCACCGCCGTCACCGGGTTGCTGAGCATCCACATGCGCCGGTCGCGTGCATCGCCGCCGCGCGCGGCCTGGCCCTGCGCGTTGATGTTGTAGGCGACGTCGCCGTCTAGCCCCTGCCGTTGCAGTGCGAAGTCATGGCCGCCGTAGTTGGCGAACGGAAACAGATCGTTCCGCCGCTCCTGATGCAGCATGCGGCCGTGTTCGAGGTCGTAGACGCGACGGTAGTCGTTGGCCGCGATGAACTTCTGTGGGGCCCCCGGCAGCGGTGAAATGTTGCCCCCTCCGTTCTGATAGGCGTACTGCGCGTAACCGATCAGCGTGACGTTTCTCAGTTTCAGGATGCGATCGGCGCCACCGAGCGCGGCCGCGGCCGCGTCGATCGCCTCTCGCGCGGTGGCGCCGGGCACACGAGCACCAGAGTCACCCGGCCGCTGCTGCGCGTGGATCGCAAAGCCGACGACGACGAGCGCCAGCACCACTCCGACCATGCGTCGCATATCAGTCCTCGATCCGGCTCAGCGTGGGGGGCCGCCGGCTGCCGGCTGTTGCGGCGGGGCCGTCGGCGGCGCCGTTTGACATGGCGACGGCTTCCACTTCGATGTGTCCCCTTCACGCTTGAATGACGAACTGGTGATGAACGGCTGCGCGAGGTACTTCGGATCGTCGACGACCGTCGTGACGGTGAACCATTCGAGATCGCCCGGACCCGAGTGCCGGTTGTAATACTCGGTCAGCACGGAGTCCTCGCTGTACGGCACGCCGTTCTTGCGAAGGTAGCCCGCCTTCATCTGCGTCGTGACGACCTTGAGCGTGCCGCCGCTGGCGTCGCTCCCCCCGCGACCACCGAACCCGAGGCCCCTGCTCTGCGCCTGCTTCACCCA
>Ga0070675_100000927_pt1 | contig 20868 bp, 15 predicted proteins | sample KBSM43metaG_FD_65343 | JGI IMG/M metagenome (GOLD analysis project Ga0070675, IMG submission 65343) | Miscanthus rhizosphere microbial communities from Kellogg Biological Station, Michigan, USA - KBS M4-3 metaG | ecosystem: Host-associated > Plants > Roots > Rhizosphere > Soil ... | reverse complement strand
AAGAAGGGGAACCTCTACTACTACTTTCGCAACAAGGAAGAGATTCTGTTCGCCTGCCATCAGTATTCGCTCGATCGCCTCACGCATCTGTTCGCCGAGATCCAGCAGACCAGCGCGCGGCCCGATCAGAAACTGCGACAGCTGATCGTTGCGTTTGTTCATACGATTCTCGATGAACTGCACGGCACTGCTCTATTCCTCGATCTGGAGGCGCTGACGCCACCGCACTTGAAGACCGTGATCGTCCGGCGCGATCGCTTCGAGCATGGTGTCCGGCAGATTATTCAAGAAGGAATGGAGAACGGCGTCTTCGAATCAGGCGACCCGAAGCTGCTGGCGTTTGCGCTGTTCGGCGCGGTGAACTGGATTCCCCGCTGGTTCAGCCCCAACGGACCGGCGACCTCGCAGGAAATCGCCGATCGGTTCGCGGATTATCTGATCGCAGGGCTAGGGCGTACGTAAGGCGCGCACCGGATTCATTCGGGCAATTCGCACCGCCGGTACGAGCGCGGCCACCACAGCGACAAACAACACGAGCGCGGCGGCCAGCACGAACGTCGCTGGGTCGTTAACCGACACACCCCAAACCAGGCGCCGCAACAGTTGAGCGACGCCGCGCGCTGCGACGATTCCGAGAATCACTCCGATCAACGCCATCGACGCGCCTGGCAATGCGGCGCTCACCATCGCACGCAGGGTCGACGCGCCCAGAGCCATGCGGATGCCGAGCTCGCGTGTCCGCTCGGCGACTGAATTCGCCACCAGGCCATAGAGACCTACCGCCGCCAGCACCAACGCGAGTGCGGCGAGGGTCGTCGCCAGCATCGCTTGAGCGCGCGGCGTCGCCACCGCCTCGCCGCGTACGTCGTCAAGCGTGCGGAATTTGGCGAATGGCAGCAGCGGATCGACACCCTGCACAGCGAGCTGCATTTCGGCGGCGATCCCGGACTGTGGCCCGTTGGTCCGTACGAACCAGCTCGGCGAGAACCAGGTGTGTACCAACTGGAACAGGGCCGCGCTGGTTTGTGACGCCGGCACGTACGCCGCCGGTGCCGCTCCGACCGGGCCGAAATTGCCGAACGAGGTCTTCGTCTGAATGTCGCCGACCACGCCGACGATGGTTCGGGCAATGCCGCTTGAGATCATCTGGCGGCCGACTGGATCCTGCTCGGGTGAGTGCCGCCGTACGAACGCTTCATTGACCACGACCACGGGCGCGCTGGACGTAGAGTCGGCATCGGTGAACGGCCGTCCACGCAGGACGGGAATGCGCAGCGTGTCGAAATATTGCGGTGTCACGTAGGTGATATTGATCACAGAACTCGGAGCACCCTGCGTCCAACGAAATCCATTGTTGAGTGCGCGCTCGTACGGCAGTGTCAACGCGACCGCCGCGGACTGCACGCCGGGCGACGAACGCATCCGCTCGAGTGTCTGCGTGAACAACTGGTTCACGCGTTCCGCCTCCCTGTATCGCGCGTCCTGAAGGGATAACGTCGCGGTCTTCACGCTGGTGCCATCAAAGCCCGGCCGCTGACTCACCAGATAACTAAAGGATCGAATCAACAGTCCCGCGCCAACCAGCAGCACGACGCCGAGCGCAACTTCGGCGACAACCATGATCCGGCGCGGCCAGTTACGCGCGGCGCCGGCAATCGATGGACTGCCGGAGGCGAGGAGCGTATCGCGCAGGCTGACGCCGCTGGCCTGCCACGCCGGCAACAGACCGAAGATCACGCTGGTCGCGAGCGCCAACCCGCTGGTGATGGCCAGCACCCGCAGGTCCAGGCCAATATCGCCGCCAGAGACACCGAATGCATCTTCGAGCAGCGTCGCGAAGATGCGCGACCCGGCGTAGCCAAAGGCGAGACCAAGAATTCCACCGCATGCGGCGAGGACGAGGCTCTCGGTGAGGAGTTGGCTCACGATCGTGCGACGACCGCCGCCGAGCGCCATGCGCATCGCAATCTCCGGCGCGCGGGAAACGCCGCGTGCCATCAGCAACCCGGCGATATTGACGCAACCGATCAGCAGGACGACGCCGACCGCCACCCAGATCACCAGAATCGGCTGACGAACATCCTGAGTTTCGCCCTGCTGCAGCGGAATCAGGTGGAGTCGCGCACGGTTGTTCTCGCGGCGGTACAGGTCGTCGACTGCCGCTTGTCCCGCGGACGCGAACTCCGCGTCCGCCTGCGGCCAGGTTACGCCGGGCCGCAGGCGCGCGATGATTTCGTAGTTCTGTCCGCCGCCTTCGCCGCGCGCGGAGGGGCGCAGCGGCGTCCACACGTCGACCGGCGAACCAGTCGTGAACCCGCCCGGCATCACGCCGACGATGGTGTGCGGTTCGCCGCGCAAGGTGATCGAACGGCCGACGATCGTGGCGTCCGCTCCTAATCGCGTCCAAAGTTCGTGGCTCAAGAGGGCGACAGGCGGACCGCCGGCGCGGTCTTCCTCCAGGGTGAATTCGCGTCCGAGCGTCGGCGCCACCGCGAGCACGCGGAAGAACCCGGCCGAGACGCGCTGGAGTTGCACGTACTGCGGCTGGTCGTGGGCCACGAGGTTGACGCCCATCCCGACGCCGGCGACCACTGCGACATCGGCCAGCGTGACGTGGTCGCGCAGGACCTCCCAGATCCCGCCGGTCTGTCCAGTCTCGTTATTGCCGCGACGCTCGAAATGCGTCGTCACCATCGCCAGCCGGTCCGGCTGCGGATACGGGAGCGGCCGCAACAGTACGCGGTCCACGACGGTGTAAATCGCAGTATTTGCCCCGACGCATAAAGCGAGCGTCAGAATGGCTGTCACCGCGAAGACCGGACTCTTCAGCAGCACGCGAATGGCGTATCGAAAATCGCGCATGTTGTAATTTTAGACGGCGATTCCCGCGCCGATGTTGGCAGTTTGTTGGGGCCTGTCCCGGGGACAGGCACGGGGCCAGGCCCGGGGCCAGACCCGGGGACAGGGTAGGGGACAGGCCCGGGGACTGTCCCCTGATCAGCTGCGGAGCTTGAAGCGCTGGATTTTGCCGGTGGCGGTCTTGGGAAGTTCGGCGACAAACTCCACCCACCGCGGCCGTTTGTATTCCGCCAGCCGTTCGCGCACGAACTGCTGCAGCGCCTGAGCCAGCTCGGGCGTCGCAGCGTGTCCGGGGCGAACGGCGACAAAGGCCATTGGCTTCACCAGACCGTCATGATCCTCGCGACCGACGACGCCGCACTCCAGCACGGCCGGATGCGCGACCAGGGCATTTTCCACCTCGATCGGACTCACCCACAGTCCGCCGACTTTCAGCATGTCGTCTGACCGCCCGCAATACCAGAAATAGCCATCGGCATCGACCGTGTACTTGTCGCCGGTCTTCAACCAGTGGCCTTCAATCGTGTCTTTGGTTTTCTCATGCTGATTCCAATACGCCGCGCAGACGGAATCGCCACGGACAAACAGATTCCCGACTTCACCGATCGGCACCTCGACGCCGTGTTCGTCGACCACGCGTGCGTCGTATCCGGGGACGACCTGGCCGCTCGACCCGGGCCGAATCGCTCCGGGTCGGTTCGAAATGAACATGTGCAGCGCTTCGGTCGATCCGATGCCGTCGATGATGTCCACGTTGAAGCGCTGCTTGAACCGTTCATAGAGCGGCGGCGGTAACGCCTCGCCTGCCGATACTGCGAGTCGAATCGAACCGAGATCGAAATCCGCACCGCCGTCCGGCTGGTTATGCGCGAGCAGCATGCCGTATCCAGTCGGCACCGAATAGAACAGCGTCGGCTGGTGACGCTCGATCACGCTATAGACGTTGGCTGGCGTCGGCGGCCCAGGCCACAGGATCGTCGTCGCGCCGACCGAGAACGGAAAGTACAAGCCGTTCCCCAGCCCATAAGCGAAAAACAACTTCGCCACACTGAAGGTCCGGTCGCCGATCGTGATACCGAGAATGCCGCGGCCAAACAACTCGGCACAAACGACCATATCGTGATGCAGGTGCACACAGCCCTTCGGCTTGCCGGTGCTTCCGGAGGAATAGAGCCAGAAAGCGGGCGCATCGCGGCTGACCATCGCCGCGGCCAGTTCGCTCGACGCCTGCGCGACCAGCGTCGCGAAATCAACCTGCCGATCGTCGCGGGTCGCCGTGTCATTGACCACCACGATCTCTCGAAGCGCGCGTCGCGATTCCCGCGGAGTTGCCTCAATCTGCGGGAACAGGGCCGAACCGACAATCAGGACCGCTGCGCGTGAGTCGCGGATGACGTGTTCGTAGTCGGCCGCCTTCCACAAGGTGTTCAGCGGCACTGGAATCGCGCCGATCTTGATCGCGCCAAAAAACGCGTAGACGAACGCCGGACCATCGTGCAGCAGGATCAGCACGCGCTCCTCGGCGCGGACCCCGAGCTGCTGCCGCAGAGCATTGCCGCATCGATTGACGTTGCGCAACACTTCGTCATAGGTGATCCGCTGATCGCCGAATTCAATGGCGACGCGTGCGCCACGGCCTTCGGCAACGTTGCGATCGACGAAATGCGCCGCAACGTTGAACGTGTCGGGGACACCGAGCGAGGCAGCGGTCGCGCTCACGGACGAACCGCCGGCCGCAGTATCTCGACAATTTCAGTCGGAAACGCCCGCGGCGTGAAAGTCGCGGCGTCGACGCAGGCGACACGGTACGACGCATCGCAAATGAATCGGTCGGTGCCGCGTTCGGTGATAGCGAACGCGTATTCGATCCGCCGCTCGTTGATCGCGGTAATACCGACACCAACGGCGATCTCGTCCCCGAGCTTCGCCGGCGAGCGAAAGCGTGACTGCAGCGACGTCCGCGGCATGAAGATCCCGAGCTTGCGGAGCAGCGCGGTCCGATCGGTGCCGAGCCGGCGGAACAACTCCTCCTCGGCATTCTCGAAGTAACGAAAGAAGACCCCGAACCAGACGATGCCAGCCGGATCGGTGTCGGCCCACATCACGCGAAGCGGAATGGAATGGAACAGCGCCACGGCCGATATAATAGAAGGTCGGACAAGGTTTATGGCGCGAGTAATACCGTTGATCCCGGCACAGACGCCCGCCGCCGCCAAGGCTACCGCGGGTCCGCCGAACCATCGCGAAGGCGGAAAGCCCGAGTGGCTGAAAGTGCGGGCGCCGGGTTCGCCCAGCTACACGCGGCTCAAGGGGCTGATGCGCGAGCTCAACCTCCACACCGTGTGCGAGGAAGCGCGCTGCCCGAACATCGGCGAGTGCTGGAACCACGGCACCGCCACCTTCATGATCCTCGGCGACCTCTGCACGCGCGCGTGTTCGTATTGTGCGGTCGCTCACGGCCGGCCGAACGCGGTCGACACCGCCGAGCCGTCACGCGTCGCCAACGCCATCAGAACGCTCGATCTCAACTACGTCGTCATTACGTCGGTCGATCGCGACGACCTGGCTGACGGCGGCGCGTCGATCTTCGCGGAAACGATTCGCGAAACGCGAGCGCGCCTGGCGAACTGCCGGATCGAAGTGCTGATTCCGGACTTTCAGGGCAACGAGACCTCGCTGCGCAGGGTGCTGGATGCGAAGCCCGACGTGCTGAACCACAACACCGAAACGGTGCCCCGTCTCTATAAGATGGCGCGCTCGGGCGGACGTTATGCGCGGACGCTGCAGCTGCTCGAGCGATCGCGTCGCTATGCGCCGGACATTCCGACCAAGACCGGACTGATGGTTGGCCTCGGCGAAGAGCATGATGAACTGGTGCAGACGTTCAAGGACCTGCGCGGCGTCGAAGCCCAGGTGCTGACGATTGGACAGTATCTGCGGCCGTCAGCCGCACACGCACCGATGGTCCGCTATTACCATCCCGACGAGTTCGCCGAGCTGAAGCGGATCGCGCTGGACCTTGGGTTCGTGCACGTCGAGTCCGGTCCGCTGGTACGCAGTTCCTATCACGCCCACGAAACCGCCGACGCCTACCAGCGGGCGGCGGCCCGATAGTCGGCACGCGGACTCCGTCACCCTTCAACTCCTGAATCTGCGCGCGTCAATCCCGTACTGTCGTACTTTGTAACTGACGATCCGCTCGGTGGTGTCGAGCAACCGGGCCGCTTTCGCGCAATTGCCGCGGGTGGTCTTCAACGCATCCTGAATCAGATCCTTCTCGTAACCCGACACCGCATCCTTCAGCGAAACCCGCATCACCGTGCCTGACGCCTCGGCGGTCTGCAGCGACGGCGGCAGGTGATGGCCGTGGATCACTTCCCCGTCGCACATCAACACCGAGCGCTCGAGGGTGTTTTCCAGTTCGCGGACGTTGCCTGGCCAGTGGTAGCTGGTCAGCATGTCGATCGCCGGCGTGGAGATGCGCTTGATGCTACGGCGATGTTCGCGCGCGAACTTCTCGAGAAAGTGATCGACCAGCAGCAGCAGGTCGGCTTTCCGCTCGCGCAGCGGCGGCACGAAAATCGTGAACACGTTCAGCCGGTAATAGAGATCCTCGCGGAAGGTCGCCGCGGCGATCGCGCGCTCGAGATCCTTGTTGGTTGCGGCCAGCAATCGGACGTTGGCCTTGACCGTATCGACACCGCCAACCCGTTCGAATTCGCGTTGCTGCAGGACTCGCAGCAACTTGACCTGCGTGGCGAGATTGACGTCGCCGATTTCGTCGAGAAACAGCGTGCCGCCCTCGGCCAGCTCGAAGCGGCCTTTCTTGCGCCCCTCGGCGCCGGTGAATGCGCCCTTCTCGTAGCCGAACAGCTCGGACTCGATCAAGCTCTCGGGCAGCGCCGCACAACTGACTTTGACCAATGGCTTGGCCGCGCGCGGCGAGTTGTAGTGAATCGCATGCGCGATCAGCTCTTTACCGGTCCCCGACTCGCCACGAACCAGAACCGTGGTATTGGTGCCGGCGACCTGCGCGACCTGTTCGTAGATTTGTCGCATCGGCCCGCTGGTGCCGACCAGGTTGGAAAAGTCGTAGCGCTCGCGCAGTTCCTGCTTGAGATGGGCGTTTTCGTCGACCAGCCGTCGCTTGTCTTCGTCGATCAAGCGATGGATCTTCAGCGCCTGCGCGATCATCGACGCGACGATGCCGAGAAATTTCACGGTGCGATCGAAGTCACGATCCGCCTTGAATTTCAGATCGATCGCCAGCGCGCCGACCGCGCGCCGGTTCAACAGAATCGGCACGCAGATGAAACTCAGCTCCTGGTTCGACAGCTCCGGCCGCCGCGCCGCGCGATGCAGAAATGCCGGCTCTCGACTGACCCGCGGCACGACGATCGGCTTGCCGCTCTCGACCACCCGCCCGGTGATGCCCTCGCCCATCCGGTAGCGGACTCGCGAGGCGTCGCCGAGTCCGTCCGACGCCTCGACCCGCAGGTTGCCGTCACCGTGCAGCAGCGACACGATGCTGCGGACCGCACCGTGGTTTTTCGCGAGAATTTCCAGCACGCGATGCAACGACGACTTGAGCTGCAGCGTGCCCGAGATTGCCTGACTGATGTCGAGCAGCGTCGCCAGCCGCCGGACTTCGTTGGCCTTGCGATCCGCCTCGCTGTTCGATCCGACGTTCTTGTCGGTCTTCATATCCGAGGTGACATTTTTGTCTGTTTTACAGGGCGATGCAAGACCGCGTTCCCAGGTCATTTCGACACAATTGTCGGACTGGCGTGAGCAACCGACATCTACGTAGGAACACACGGCGGTGACAATTTGATGACGCGAAATCCGCGGTGATCGACGCCGCCGCACGGCGCCCGAAACTGGTCCTGGTCTTGCTCCTCGACCGCGCATGCCGTCGTCGCTTCGTCGTTCCCTCCCGATCACGGGCGCCGCGGTGCTGATGACCGGGGCGCTGGCGCTGGCGCAGACTCACGCCACGCCGGCGCCGCGTGTTCGTCCGGAAACCTCTCAGACTGCCAGTCTGCTCGAAGACCTCGTCCATCGCTCGCCAACCGCTCGCAGCCTGCTGATCGCGCTCGAGCAGTCAGACGTGGTGGTCTATGTTCGTCACCGCATGTTTGCAGAATCGACGCTGAACGGTCGCACCGGATTCGTACGCTCGGACATGCCGACGCGTTTGCTGATCATCGAAATTGGCTGCCCGCGATCGCGGCTCGAGCAGCTGGTCGCGCTCGGTCACGAGCTGCAGCACGCCGCGGAAATCGCCGCGGATCCGACCGTCGCCGGTCCGCGGGCGATGGCGCAGTATTTCGGTCGCATCGGCATCAGGACAATCTCGACGGCGGCGGCCGCGGGTGCGACCTTCGAGACCGCCGCCGCGCAGACCGTGGAGACGCGCGTTCGACAGGAGTTGCTCAGCGAAAAACGAACCGCCGCGGCGGAGAGTCCCGGATTGGAAAGGCACGGCCATGAACGACCTTGAATCGATCGTCCGTCGCGTACGCGAAGAGTTCCGCGAAATGCCAGGCCTGCACCTGACGCCGGCGCAGGCGATGCGGTTATGGGGGTTGGAACTGGAAACCTGCCGGCGGGTGATCGACCTGCTGGTGGCGGCCGCCTACCTGCGCTGGACCGCGGCCGGCGCGGTCACACGCGCATCGTAAAGGTCAGCCGCGCTTCGGGCGATAGACGTGCGTCGCCTGGCCGAAGAATACTTCCGCCGATTCCATCAGCGTCTCGGTCAGCGTCGGATGCGGATGAATCGACAGCTTGAGGTCGGTCGCGTTCGCGCCCATCTCGATCGCCAGCACCCCTTCGGCAATCAATTCGCCGGCGCCCGGACCGACCAGGCCCACTCCGAGGATCCGCTCGCTTTCGCGATCGAGGATCAGTTTCGTCAAACCGTCGAGACGGTCGAGTGTAATCGCGCGACCTGACGCGCCCCATGGGAATTTTGCGATCGACACCGAACGGCCGTCTTTTTCCGCCTGTGATTGCGTCAGTCCGGCCCATGCCAGTTCCGGATCGGTGAAGACCACCGCGGGAATGGCGCGCGGCGCGAACGCCACGTTTTCTCCCGCCATCACTTCGACGGCGACGCGTCCTTCGTGCGACGCTTTGTGCGCCAGCATCGGCTCGCCGACCACGTCGCCGATTGCGAAGATCGACGGTTCGTGAGTGCGCCGCTGCTCGTCCACCATGATGAAGCCGCGCTGATCGACCTGCACCTGGGTCCGCTCGAGCCCCGGGATCTTCGAGTTCGGCCGGCGCCCCACCGACACCAGGACGCGATCGAAGACCTGCTCGGTCGGGTGGTCTTTGCCCTCGAACGTCACCCGAATGCCCTTCGACTCGGCCGTCATCTTCACGACCTTCGTTTCGAGCAGCACGCTCTTCATGGTTTGCACGACGCGCTTCGCGAGAACGTCAACCAGATCGCGATCGGCACCAGGCAGCAGACCCGGTGTCATTTCGACGACTGTAACGGCGCTGCCCAACGTGGCATAGACCGTCCCGAGTTCCAGGCCGATGTAGCCACCGCCGACGACCAGCAGGGATTTCGGAATGTCCGGCAGGTCGAGCGCCGCGGTTGAATCCATCACGCGCGGGTCGTCGAGCTGCAGCATCGGCGGAATCGCCGGCAACGACCCGGTTGCGAGAATGGCGTGCTCGAACTGCACTTGCTCGGTCGTGCCGGAAGCCAGTCTCACGGTCAGATTGTGGCCGTCGACGATTTCGGCCCAGCCCTGGAGGTAGTGCACCTTGCGATGCTTCACCAACTGGCCGGTGCCGTTGGTCAACCGCTTGACGACGTTGTTCTTGAAGTCGCGCAGTTTAGCCAGGTCGAGCTTCGGCTCGTTGAATTCAACGCCCCACGCCTTGGCATGCCGCGATTCGTCGATCACCTTGGCGACGTGCAGCAGCGCCTTGGACGGAATACAACCGCGATACACGCACACCCCGCCCGGGTTGACTTCCGGATCGATCAGCGCCGTGGAGAGTCCGAGATCGGCTGCGAGGAATGCGGCGGCGTAGCCCCCGGGGCCACCGCCGACAACGACGACCTGAACATTAACCATTGAGGGCGAGCAGGAACGGCTGCTCCAGCGCTTCGGCGACCCAGCGCAGGAACCGGATGCCGTCGGCGCCGTCAATGACGCGATGGTCGTAGGACAACGACAGCGGCAGCATCAACCGCGGCGCGAAGCTGCCGTTGTCGAATTTCGGCTGCATCGAGCCGCGCGAGATACCGAGAATCGCCACTTCCGGAGCGTTGACGATCGGCGTGAAGTAGGTGCCGCCGATGCCGCCGAGATTCGAGATGCTGAACGTCCCACCCTGCATCTCTTCGAGCGCGATCTTCCGATTGCGCGCCTTCTCGGAAAGCTGCGCCAGTTCAACCGCGATTTGGATGATGTTCTTCTGATCGGCGTTGCGAATGACCGGAACCAGCAGACCACGGTCTGTGTCCACGGCGATGCCGATGTTGATGAATTTCTTGAGTACTAGTTCGCTCGCGGCGATGTCGACCGACGCGTTGAACTGCGGGAATTTCCGCAAGGCCGCCGCGATGGCCTTTACGGCGATCGCGGTGACCGTCAGGTTGCCGCCGGCGGCCTCCACCTGCTTCGCATATTTCTTGCGCAGCTCGTCGACGGCGGTGATGTCGGCGAGATCGAACTGCGTGACATGGGGAATCGTGGTCCACGCCGAACTGAGGTGCTCCGCAGTCTTTCGCCGGACGGCGCGCATCGGCTGGCGCTCGACTTCGCCCCAGCGCGAAAAATCTGGCAGCGGTTCAGCGGTGGCACCACCACCACCGCTGACCGCGCTGGTGACCAGGCGCTTCGCATGCGCTTTCACGTCGTCGATTGAAATCCGGCCGGCTTCGCCGCTTCCGGCAACCTGATTGATGTCCACGCCCAGTTCGCGCGCCACACGACGCACCGAGGGCGCGGCCGGCGCCGGCGGCAGTTCGGGCGCGGCGCTCGCGGCTGGGGTTTCGGCCGGCGCGCGGGCACCGCGATTGATATCAACGACTTTGCTCTCCGCCTTCGCCGGTTCCGACTTCGCTTCAACCGGCTTCGGCGCGACCGCTTCTGGCTGGCCCGCCTTCGCGACTTGTCGATCCGGTTGCTGCGGCGAGGCGGCAGCTTTTTCCGCGGACGGTTGCGCGGCGGGAGGTTTCGCCGCCGGGGCGGCAGCATTCGGCGCCGCTCCATCGTCAACTGACAGGATTGCCTGGCCGACTTTCACTTTCTCGCCAGCCTTCACCTTGATGTCCTTGACCTTGCCGGCGACCGACGAGGGCACTTCGATTGTCGCCTTGTCGGTTTCGAGTTCGAGGACCGGCTGGTCTTTCGCAATCATGTCGCCGGGCTTCACCAGCACGCGCAGCACGTCGCCGGCGGCAATGTTTTCACCCAGCTCGGGAAGTGTGAAGTCGGTCGCCATCTACGAAATCGCCGGATTCGCTTTGTCAGGGTTGATGTTGTGCGCTTTGATCGCCTGTTCGACGATTGACGCTTCGAGCTTGCCGTCGCGCACCAGCGCCGCCAGCGTCGCGACGACGACGTAGCGGTAGTCAACTTCGAAGAATTCGCGCAGGCTCGCACGGCTTTCACTGCGGCCGAAGCCGTCGGTGCCGAGCGTCGTCAACCGCCGCGGCAGCCAGCGATCGATCGAGTCGGGCAACACTTTCATGTAGTCCGAAGCGGCGATCAGCACACCTGGCGCATCGGCGAGGCACTGCGCGACGTACGGCGTCCTCGGCTTACCGCCGGGATGCAGGAGGTTCCAGCGCTCCACCTCGTGCCCTTCGCGATAGAGTTCGTTGTAGCTGGTCACGCTCCAGACGTCCGCGCCAACCGAGTACTTCGATTCGAGAATCTCCTGCGCCTTGATCACTTCCGGCAAGATTGCGCCGCTGCCGAACAGTTGAGCACGCAGCTTGGCGTTGGGCGTCGAACTGGAGCGGAATTTGTACATTCCCTTCAGGATGCCGTCCTTCGCGCCAGCCGGCATCTCGGGCATCGCATACTGCTCGTTCATCACGGTCAGGTAGTAGAAGATGCTTTCCTGATTGACGTACATCCGGCGGATGCCGTCTTCGATGATCACCGCGAGCTCGTAGGCGAACGCCGGATCGTAGGAGACGAGATTCGGCACGGGATAGGCGAGCAGCTGGCTGTTGCCGTCCTGATGCTGCAACCCCTCGCCGGCCAACGTGGTGCGGCCGGACGTGCCGCCGAGCATGAAGCCGCGCGTCCGCGAATCGGCCGCGGCCCAAATCAGGTCGCCGATCCGCTGGAAGCCGAACATCGAATAGAAGATGAAGAATGGAATCGTGTTCACGCCGTAAGTGGCGTAGGCAGTGCCGGCGGCGATAAACGACGACATCGACCCCGCTTCGTTGATGCCTTCCTCGAGAATCTGGCCGTCGGAGGCTTCCTTGTAATACAGGAGTGTGTCCATGTCGACCGGTTCATAGACCTGACCGGCGTGCGAGTAGATGCCGACCTGACGGAACAGCGCTTCCATGCCGAAGGTGCGCGCTTCGTCCGGCACGATTGGAACGACCAGGCGTCCGAGATCCTTGTCGCGCAGCAACTTCGATAACAACCGCACAAACACCATCGTCGTCGAAGCCTTGCGGCCTTCGGTACCCTTGTGGAACTCTTCGAACAGCTCGCCGGCTGGCGGCGCGATCGCGGTACTGCGGTTTCTGCGACTGGGAACGTAACCGCCGAGCGTCTTGCGGCGCTCGCGCAGGTATTTGATTTCGTTGCTGTCTTCCACCGGGCGGTAGAACGGCGTCTTGGCGATGTCGGCGTCGGAAATCGGAATGCCGAAACGCGTGCGGAACGCGCGGAGTTCGTCTTCGTTCATCTTCTTCTGCTGGTGGGTGATGTTCTTGCCTTCACCAGCTTCGCCGAGTCCGTATCCTTTGATGGTGCGCGCCAGAATGACCGTCGGTGCGCCCTTGTGGTCCATCGCCGCCTTGTAAGCGTTGTAGACCTTGATCGGATCGTGGCCGCCGAGCGACATCTTCTTCAGCTGGTCGTCCGACAGGTGTTTGACCATCTCGAGCAGCCGTGGATCAGCGCCCCAGAAGTGCTCGCGGATGTAGGCGCCTGATTCGACGGCGTATTTCTGATACTGACCGTCGACGATTTCGCCCATCCGTTTGACGAGCAGGCCGTCGCGATCTTTGGCAAGCAGCGGATCCCACTCTCGTCCCCACAGCGCTTTGACGACGTTCCAGCCGGCGCCGCGGAATGCCGCTTCGAGTTCCTGAATGATCTGACCGTTGCCGCGCACCGGACCGTCGAGACGCTGCAGATTGCAGTTGATCACGAAGATCAAGTTGTCGAGCTTTTCGCGCGCCGGCAGCGTGATCGCGCCGAGCGCTTCGGGTTCGTCGGTCTCGCCATCGCCAAGGAACGCCCACACCTTGCATTGCCCGGGCTGTTTCAGTCCGCGATCCTCGAGGTAGCGCATGAAGCGCGCCTGGTAGATCGCCATGATCGGACCGAGGCCCATCGAGACGGTTGGGAATTCCCAGAAATCGGGCATCAGCCACGGATGGGGGTACGAGGACAGTCCGCCACCGGCCTTGGTTTCGCGACGGAAATTTTCGAGGTGAATCTCGTCGATGCGTCCCTCGAGGTAGGCGCGGGCGTAAATGCCGGGCGCGGCGTGTCCCTGGAAGAAGATGATGTCGCCGTCACCGCCTTCGTGACCGCGGAAGAAATGGTTGAAGCCCACTTCATACAACGTCGCCGCCGACGCAAAGGTCGAGATGTGTCCGCCGATTCCTTCCTCGGCCTTGTTCGCTCTGACGACCATCGCGGCGGCGTTCCACCGCACCATGCTTTTGATGCGGCGCTCGAGATCCGGGTTGCCGGGCATCAGCACTTGCTCTTCGGCCGAGATGGTGTTGACGTAGGGAGTGTTGGCGGAAAAGGGAATCTTGACGCCGTTCTGGCGGGCGTGAACCGTCAGTTCTCGCAGGAGCCGCTGGACCTTTGCCGGCCCGCCGCTCTGCAGGACATAATCAAGCGAGTCGCGCCATTCGCGGCTCTCGACCGCATCGAGTTCAGCTTGGTCTTTCGGGGCGATGTTTCGCAAAACCGGATCCTTTCCGTTCGGAATGTCGCCCTGCGACGGTGCTCAGGGCGACAATGAGCACAGGAACCGTCGGTCGAACTGTCGGCCGTCGAGCCCGTAAGCTGTAGGCCAATCTCTAATTGTACACCCGGCCTGTACACGAAAGGGAACCCATGCGCCGCACCATGTCCACTGCAGTCGTCGTACTTTGCGGGGGACTCCAGCTTTCGTCCGCGTTTGTCACGGCGCAGACGAAGACGCCCTCGCCTGCCGCCGGCGTCGAGTTGTCGTCGCTCGACCGCAAGGTCGATCCGTGCGTGGACTTCTATCAGTTTGCGTGCGGCGGGTGGGTTGCAGCGAATCCATTGCCGGCAGACCGGCGATCGTATGGTCGCTTCGCGGAGGTCCAGGATCGCAACTTCGAAGTCCTGAGGCGCGTGCTCGAATCGCCGTCACCGAACGGGAGCGCCGACGCGCGGAAGGCTGGAGACTTTTACGCGGCGTGCATGGACGAAGCGGCGATCGAACGCAGGGGGCTCGCGCCGGTGTCGGCGGACCTGATGATGCTCGATGCGTCGCGAAACCCCGACGACTTGCCAGTGGTGGTCGCGCACCTGCACGAATTCGGGGTGCCGGTGTTGTTTCGGTTCGGGTCGCAAAGCGACGCAGACGAAGCCACCCGTCTGATTGCAAACGCGGATCAGGGGGGCCTGGGCCTGCCGGATCGCGACCTATATATAAAGGATGACCAGTGGTCGCGCGATATCCGTCTGAAGTACACCGCGCACATCGAGCAGGTGTTCAGGTTGGCGGAGGAAGAACCAGCTGATGCGGCGGCCCACGCACAGGCGGTGGTCGCGTTCGAAACCGCACTGGCTCGCGCGTCGATGGATCGGGTGAGCCGGCGCGAGCCGAAGAATACGCGTCATCGCGTGACCTTGACCGACTTCCAAGCGTCCACCCCGCGTTTCGATTGGAAGAAATACTCCGGTGCGACGGCAGCGCCGAAATTTCAAATCCTCAACGTCGGCAATCCGGATTTCTTCAAGGCACTGAACGCGATGATCGACGTCAACAACATCGACGAGATCCGCGCCTATTTGCGCTGGCATGTGCTGAACGCCGCCGCCCAGTACCTGCCGAAGGCCTTTGCCGACGCAGACTTCGAATTCTTCAGCAAGACGCTGAACGGTCAGCCGCAGCAGGAACCGCGCTGGCGCCGCTGTGTGACCGAGACCGATCGCCGGATCGGTGAAGCCCTCGGCAAGGCGTTCGTCGAGCAAACCTTCACGCCCCAGGCGAAGAACGACACCATCAAGATGGTCGAAGACATCAAGAACGCGATGCGGCAGGACATCGACAGCCTGCCGTGGATGAGCGGCGAAACGAAAAAGGCCGCGATGGCCAAGCTCGAAAAAGTGGAAGACCGAATCGGCTATCCCGACACGTGGCGCGACTACGGTGGCCTGCGGATTGACAAAGACGATGCGCTTGGCAACGTGCAGCGGGCGATCGCCTTCGACCGCGTGCGCAATCTGAAAAAGATCGGCGAGGAGGTGGATCGCAAGGAATGGGACATGACGCCGCCGACCGTCAACGCGTATTACCGTCCCGATCGCAACACCATCAACTTCCCTGCCGGCATCCTCCAACCGCCGTTCTACCGATCGAATCGCGATGCCGCCGTCAACTATGGCGCCGCCGGCGCGGTGATCGGCCACGAGCTGACGCACGGCTTCGACGACCAGGGCCGCAAGTTCGACCCGGAAGGCAACCTGCGCGACTGGTGGACGGGAGCCGACGCGAAGGCCTTCGAAGACCGCGCCGCCTGCGTCGCCGATCAGTATTCGGGCTATACCGTCGCCGGCGACAACACGCGCATCAACGGGCGACTGACGCTCGGCGAAAATACGGCCGACAACGGCGGCCTCCGTCTCGCGCTCTCGGCGTATCTGAATGGCCCGGGTGCGAGGAACAAAGATAAGGTGGACGGCTTCACGCCCGAGCAGCGCGTGTTCCTCGGCTGGGCGCAGGTGTGGTGCGAGAACGCGCGGCCGGAAGCCGAGCGCATGAAGGCGCAAACCAATCCCCACTCGTCGAACAAGTACCGCGTGAACGGCCCGCTGTCGAACATGCCAGAGTTCGCCAAAGCGTTCCAGTGCAAGGCGAACGCTCCGATGATTCGCCAGAATGCCTGCCGCGTTTGGTAAGCGCCAACTGAGCGTCGTTCGTGACGCGATCGTCGGCTGCGATCGATGTCCACGGCTGCGAGCGTACTGCACCGATATTGCGCGCGTGAAAAAACGCGCGTATCGCGACGAGACCTACTGGGGCAAACCAGTTCCAGGATTCGGCGATCCGAACGCGCGTGTGCTGCTGGTTGCACTTGCGCCCGCCGCGCACGGCGCCAACCGCACCGGCCGACCGTTTACGGGTGACGGCAGCGGCGGATCCGGAGATTTTCTGATGGCCGCGCTGCATCACGCGGGATTTGCCAACATCGCCACCTCGGAGCATCCACGCGACGGCCTCGTTCTGCGAGACGCCTTCATCACGTCCGCGGCGCGGTGCGCGCCGCCTGACAACAAGCCGACACCCGAGGAATTAGCGAACTGCTCGTCCCATCTCGGCGATGAGATCGACGCCCTGCCGAACGTCCGGTTCATCGTCGGCCTCGGCAAGATCGGATTCGATGCTTATCTAAGGTTCCTCCACTCGCGCGGCATCGCGCTGCGGCCGAAGCCAGTGTTCGCGCACGGGGCGTTTCACAAGCTCCCCAACGGGCAAGTGCTGATCGGCTGCTACCACCCGAGCCGACAGAACACGAATACCGGCAAGCTGACGCCTCGAATGATGCGCGCGGTGTTCGCGCAAGTCGCGCGCGGACTGAAGGCAACGTAATGTGCCCGGGCGCTCGGCGATGCTTCCGAACGCGGATGTGAAATCTCGGTGTCTAAGTCTCTGACAAGCGAGGCGAATCGGGTACTCGTCTGCAGTCACATCGATCGTCGTGCACGCGCTCGTGATTGACGTTCGCGCGCGTCCTCAGCGGCTCACCGACGTTTCAGCGGCCGTCGTTCGAAGCTGTCCAGCAATGGCGAGTCGATCCAACTGGAATTGACCACGGAATCCTGCCGGTTCGATGCCGGTGGCGTTCGTATTCCGCCTGCACGAATAACCTCTCACTGCTTTTTTCTTCGCCGCCATCCTGAATCCGAAATCGCGACGGCGGTGTCTATCCGTTTGAGGATGGATGACAAGGAGGCGCCATGGCGCGCATCTTCAAAGGTGTGTCGATCGTCATTCACGCGGCCGTCATTACGATCGTGTCGTACGCGCAGATTTTTGATCCCGGCATTCTGCCCACGCCGCGTTCCGCTCTCGCATTCGAGCCAATCACCATCGCGGCGAAAGACATCCCGCTTCCGGCAGCCTCGCGCACGGCCACGGCTCCGCCCGCGGTGTCGGCAAGCGCCGCGCCACTCGAGCCGCCGGCCACAATCATGGCTGAAACCGGACACGAAGCCGATCGATCCGACGCGGCGTGGCGCGACGTGGAGCGGGTCGAAGGCGGCACTGGATCGATTCCGGGGATGACCGTGGTTGCCCCACCGCCGGTTCCCCCGCTGCCACCTGCGCCGTTGGCGCCGCTACCGGTGGGCGGCGACATCCGGCGGCCGGTGAAAATCGCGAATGTCGATCCGGTGTATCCCGAGATCGCCAGGGCGGCGCGCAAGGAAGGCGTGGTCATTCTGGAAGTCGTAATTGCGACCGACGGACGCGTCGATGCGGTGCGCGTCCTGCGAGGTGTGCCGATGTTGGATCAGGCAGCGGTCGCCGCCGTGCAACAGTGGCGGTTCGAGCCGGCACGATTGAACGGGCAAGTCGTGCCGGTGGTGATGACGGTGACTGTCAATTTCCAGCTGGCGAGATGACCCGCCGCAGGGTTGCGGCGTCGATGTTGCCGCCGCTCATCACACAGACGACCTTCTTGCCGGCGAGTTGAGCGCGCAGTTTCATCGCCGTGATCAACGACGCCGCACCGGCGCCTTCGGCAAGGTTGTGGGTGGCGCGCAGCGCGAGACGAATTCCTTCGGCGATCTCCTCCTCGGTCAGCGTAACCAGGTCGTCGAGCTCCTTTTTCAGAATCTCGAACGTCAAGTCGAACGTCACTCGGGTGGCCATTCCTTCAGCGAACGTGTCAGCCTTGTCCCCGACGACTCGCGACGGACCGCGCCACGAACGCGCGAATGCGTCGGCACGCTCGGCCTGAACGCCGATGACTTTGGCAGGGCTGCCGAGTCCGGAGCGAACCAACGCACATCCACACGCACCGCTGCCGCCGCCAATCGGCACGATGATCACGTCGGCGTCAGGGCACTGTTCGAAGATTTCGAGGCCATACGTGCCAACCCCGGCAATCAGCAGTGGCTCGTTCGCGGAATGCACATAGCGCAACCCACGCTCGTGCTGCATTTGTTCGACTTTTTCCCGCGCTTCGTCAAAATCTTTGCCGAACTCCACCAACTCGGCGCCGAGCGCACGCATCGCGGCATTTTTTTCCGGGTTGTTGCCGAGCGGGACGACGATGACACAGGGCACGCCCTCCCGTTGACACGCCAGCGCGATCGACTGGCCGTGGTTGCCGGTGGTCGCGGTAATCACACCGCGCCGATCCTCCGGCAAAAGGCTGCCAATCAGGTTCAGCCCGCCGCGCACCTTGAACGCGCCGGTCGGATTGTGATTCTCGTGCTTGACGAGAATGTCGAGACCCGTTTCCCGCGCCAGCAGCGCGTGGTGCAGTAGAGGGGTTGGCCGCACCAGCCGATAAACGCGGTGTCGTGCGGCAACAATGTCCTGCAAACGCGGTGCATGCATAGTCTACGCGGAGTGATTGCCCCGGGGAACGCGCCTCGGTCCTTACGAATCGTCGGTCAGATCGGCGTCGGCGGGATGGGCATAGTCTAGCGCGCTCGCGATCCGCGGCTGGAGCGCGATCTCGCCACCACAGTGTTGGCCGCGGAACAGGCGGATGCCCTCGCGCGCGCTGTACCGCGACGCGCGATCAGCACCGTGAAGTGGCGCAACTGCGCGAGTTGCTGACACGCGGCCATGTCAGGCTCGTCACCTGACGTAGCTATGCAGCCATTGGATCTGTGAGCCGAGCTGTCGCAGTGACTCCAGCGATTTCTTTCGATACTGCAGCGAGTTGATCGTCGGTCATCTGACCGGCGCCCGGTACCTCACGCTCGATGACGTACTGCGGCATAGCCGATCGGATGATACATCAACGACATTCCGCGGCGAGGCTGCGCACTAGCGGAACAATCGTGTCGGGGCGATCCGTAATCAAAGCATCAACACCGTAGGACAGCAGCCGCTTCGCTTCCGCAGCATCGTCCACCGTCCACACCTGAACGCCAAGCCCAGCTGCATGCGCGTCATTGACGAATCGTGGCGACACGACGCGGGTTGACCCGGCCCATTCAGGCACCTGATAGCCATCGTACGCGACGCGTTTCACCGGCCACCGGCACCACGATCGATAGAGCGCCCATCGCACTTCTTCACGAGCGCCGCTAGTGGCTGCGGCGGGTTCGAGTTCGCGCACCGCGCGCAGCACGCGAGTACCAAACGCCCCGAAGCAGACACGCTCGACCGCGTCGGCGGTGCGGACCGCCTCGACCGCGGCGCGCGCGAGCGTCGGGTGGTTGACCTTGAGCTCGATGATGACGCGAGCATCGCGATGCCGCCGCAACACGTCGTCCAGTAACGGGATTGCCGCGCGATTCAGTTCCGCGGCGGTTCGCGAGGCAACCGGTCCGGTCAACGATGTGGTGCGATTGAGCGTCCGGTCGTGATGCACGACGACACGTCCGTCCGACGAAAGGTGAACATCGAGTTCTAATCCGTCGGCACCGAGCGCCAGACCATTGTCGAACGCCGCCATGGTGTTTTCCGGCGCCAACGCGCTGCCGCCACGATGGGCAAACACCAACGGTCGCCGCAATGCCTCGGTGTCGAAGAACGAATGGCGCACGATGCGAAAGTCTATCTTGTGTAGAATCGAGCCATGGCGGACATCAGCACCCTGGGAGCGCTACGACGATCGGGTTACCGTTCGCGCCCGGTCAAGCAAGAAATTCGCGACAATCTCGTCTGCAAGCTGCGCGCTGGCGCGCCGTTGTTCCCCGGCATCATCGGTTACGACGAAACCGTCATCCCACAGCTGGTCAACGCTGTGCTGTCACGGCACAACTTCATTCTGCTGGGCCTGCGCGGTCAGGCGAAGAGCCGGATTTTGCGCGGTCTGGCCGGACTGCTCGATGAACGGATTCCGGTGGTTCCGGGCTGCGAGATCCATGACGATCCGCTCGCGCCGTTGTGCGCCTCGTGCCGTGCACGGGTGTTGCGCGAAGGCGACGACCTGCCGGTGGCGTGGCTGTCGAACGACGATCGCTACGTTGAAAAACTCGCCACGCCGGACGTGACCATTGCCGACATGGTCGGCGACATCGATCCGATTAAAGCGGCACAAGGCGGCCTCGATCTCGCCGACGAGCTGACGATGCATTACGGCCTGTTGCCGAGGGCCAACCGCGGCATCTTCGCGATTAATGAGCTGCCCGACCTCGCCGGCAAAATTCAGGTCGGCCTGTTCAACATCCTCCAGGAAGGCGACGTACAGATAAAGGGCTACCCGATCCGGCTGAAGCTGGACGTGATGCTCGTCTTCACCGCAAACCCGGAAGACTACACGGCGCGCGGCAAAATCATCACGCCGCTCAAGGATCGGATCGGATCGGAAATCCGCACGCACTATCCGGCGACGCGCCATAACGCGCTCGCCATCACGCGGCAAGAAGCGTGGACCGATCG
>Ga0070675_100000923_pt1 | contig 20913 bp, 17 predicted proteins | sample KBSM43metaG_FD_65343 | JGI IMG/M metagenome (GOLD analysis project Ga0070675, IMG submission 65343) | Miscanthus rhizosphere microbial communities from Kellogg Biological Station, Michigan, USA - KBS M4-3 metaG | ecosystem: Host-associated > Plants > Roots > Rhizosphere > Soil ... | reverse complement strand
CATCAGGACAGCGCCACCCGTCCCGTCGACCAGGCGCAGCTCGATGAGCTGCTCGGACGCTTCGTCACCGACCTGGGTGCGACGATCTCGGCCGGCAACGTGATTCTCGGTGACCGGCTCGGCCTGTACCGGGCGCTGGCCGAGGCCGGGCCTTTCACGCCCACGGAATTGGCGGCCTACACCAGTACCGCCGAGCGATACGTGCGGGAGTGGCTGGCAGGCCAGGCGGCCGGACGCTACGTCACCTACGACACGGCCAGCGGGCAGTACTCGATGACGCCCGAGCAGGCCCTGGCCTTCGCCGCCCCGGACGGCCTGGCGCTGCCCGGCGCGTTCGAACTGGCAGCGGCATGTCTCGCCGACAGGCCGGCGATCGAAGATGCGTTCCGCAGCGGCCGTGGCGTCGCGTGGGGCGACCACCACGCCGATGTGTTCACCGGCTGCGAACGGTTCTACCGCCCCGGATACGTGGAGAACCTCGTCAGCTCCTGGATTCCGGCCGTCAGCGGGCTGGTCGACCGGCTGACCGCCGGCATTCGCGTCGCCGACGTGGGCTGCGGGCTCGGAACGTCGACCCGCCTTGTCGCCAACGCCTTCCGGGCCTCGACCGTCATCGGCTTCGACCCGCACGATCGGTCCATCGAGCTTGCCCGTTCCGCCGCGGAGGCGGCGAGCCAGGCCAATCTGTGCCGGTTCGCGGTCGCGCGGGCGCAGGACTTCCCCGGTACCGGATTCGGGCTCGTGGCGACGTTCGATTGCCTGCATGACATGGGCGATCCGGTGTCGGCCGCCCGCCACATCCACACCGCTCTCGCCGATGACGGTGTCTGGCTCATCGTCGAGCCGTTCGCCGGTGCCACCGTGGTGGACAACCTGACTCCGGTCGGTCGGGTCTACTACTCGTTCTCCACGTTCCTATGTGTTCCGCATGCCATCTCCGAAGGCGCCACCGACGCGCTCGGGAACCAGGCCGGCGAGTCGGCCATCGCCGACGTGGTCGAGCGCGCCGGGTTCGGGAACTTCCGGCAGGTGGCGCAGACGCCGTTCAACCTCGTCTACGCGGCCCGCCCGTGACCGGGACGCAGACGCTCGATGGGCGGGTGGCGCTCGTGACGGGCGCGTCATCGGGCCTCGGCGCACGGTTCGCCACCACCCTGCACGCCGCGGGCGCCTCGGTCGTCGTCACCGCCCGGCGCGCCGACCGGCTGCGCCAGTTGGTCGCCGATCTCGGGCCACGGGCGGCGCTGCTGGCCGGTGACCTACGCGAGCCGAAGCTGCGTGCAGCGGCCGTGAACCTGGCGGCCCGCCAGTTCGGCAGGCTCGACATCCTGGTCAACAACGCCGGCATCTGCGATGACGGTCCCCTTCACGAGCGACCGCTGAGCGCCGTCACCGACGTGATCGACCTCAACCTCGTCGCGGCCATCGACTTGTGCCGGTTGGCCGCGCCGCTGCTGTTCGCCCAACCCGGCTCGACGGTGATCAACGTGGCGTCCATCTACGGACTGGTGGGTTCCCGAGAGCCGATTGCCGCGTACAACGCCTCCAAGGGCGCGCTGGTCAACCTCACCCGGCACCTGGCCGGTCAATGGGGACCTCGCGGGGTGCGGGTCAACGCGCTCGCGCCGGGCTTCTTCCCGACCGACATGACCGGCCACCTCACCGACCCCGACCAGCGCAACCGGATCGAACAGCGGACCCTCCTCGGACGCGTCCCGGACCTTGCCGAGCTCGACGGACCGCTGCTGTTCCTCGCCGGTGACGCGGCCAGCTACGTGACCGGCCACGTCCTCGCCGTCGACGGCGGCTGGACCGCCGGCTAGACCACCCTCACTTGGAGGACATTGGAATGGGATCGGCGCACGCGCAGGCCCTCGCCGGACTCACCGTGCTCGACGCCGGCTGTGGTACCGAGACTGGCGACGCTTGTCGCGACCAGCCACGGTGCGCACGTCACCGGAATCGACGCCGGAACCGGCCCGCTGCAGGCCTGCGAACACCTGAGCAGGGATCGGGTGAGCCTCGTCGTCGTACAGGAAACCGGCCCGATCCAGCGTGGCTACTAAGCCGAAGTCGTGCGGCTCCGCCTTCACCGCCAGCGATCTGTACTACACCGACGTCACGAACAGACTCGCCCTTCGCGCGTTGTGCGCACCGCTCGCGCCGACCAGGACCGCCGTGCCCACCTTCCTCATCGACGGCCCTTGTCCGCGCTAATCCACCCGACACGAGATAGGAGCGACGCGTGCGAGGTGATGGGGTCGAGGTTCTGGTGGTGGGTGCGGGCATTGCTGGTCTGGCGGCGGCGCGAGCGTTGCGCGGGTGGGGTGCGGCGGTCGAGATGGTCGAGCGGGGGCCGGCGGCCGGCGTGTTGGGGGCCGGGATTTACCTGCCGGGTAACGCGGTGCGGGCGTTGGACGCGTTGGGGCTCGGTGAGCAGGTGGTTGCCCGCGCGGCACGGATTGGGCGGCAGCGGGTGGCCGACCATCGCGGGCGGTTCCTGTTCGACTTCGACGTCGATGAGGTGTGGCAGGGGGTCGGGCCGAGTGTGGCGCTGCACCGGGCCGATCTGCACCAGGTGCTGCTGGCCGGTGCCAGCGAGGTGCCGGTCCGGTGGGGTTGCTCGCCGGAGTCGGTCACCGAGACCGACGAGGATGTCCGGGTCGGCTTCGATGACGGCAGTACCGGGCGTTACGACCTTGTGGTGGGGGCCGACGGTGTGCACTCCACGGTGCGGCGGCTGGTATTCGGCACCTCGGCCCGGTCCGGCGCCGGGGGCAGCGACGGAGCGGCCCGTCCGGTCGGGCAGTATGCCCGGCGTTTCGTCGCCGCCTGCCCGCACGCGGCGCCGGAGTGGTCGCTGATGGCCGGGCGGGGCAGCGTGTTCCTCACCATCCCGATCGGCGACGGACGGGTGTACTGCTACACCGACTGCGCGCCCGGTGCCGCGTCGATCCCGCTGCGGGAGGTGCTCGCCGGATACGTCGAGCCGGTGCCGACGCTGCTCGCCGGGTCCGATGCCGCCGACCTGCACAGTGCTCCGGTGGAGGAGGTGACGCTGCGACGCTGGTGGCGCGGGGCCGTGCTGCTGATCGGTGACGCCGCGCACGCCACGTCACCGAACATGGCCCAGGGAGCGGCGATGGCACTGGAGGACGCGATCGTGCTGGCCGACTCGCTGGCCGGCGCCCGCAGCCTCGTCGAGGCGCTGGGCGCCTACGAGCAGCGCCGCCGACTGCGCACCGACTGGGTGCTGGCCCAGACCCACCACCGCGACCGCAGCCGCACCCTGCCCGCGCCCATCCGCAACATCATCCTGCGCCGCACCGGCCGGCACCTGTTCACGGCCGGATACGCACCACTGCGCGCCCAGCCCTGATCCAGCCCGAGCCCCGCGTATCCCAGGCCACTGGCGGCGAGGTCGACATGTGTGCGAGCGGCGCGTCGAGCGTGGAGGGGCCGTCGCTGCGTTGCCGGCCAAGGTCAGCCGCTATGGAGGCTGCGGTCGTAGCGGCCGCCCCGGCCTGGTCACTCGGTGGTGGTTCGACGAGCTGTTGGGTGATCTTCGGCTCGGTGGGCCCGCGCGGTGATCGTGTTGAGGTAGGGGTTGAGCCGGCCCCAGCGGCTGAGTTCGTGGACAAGCCATCGCGGTGCCTGGACGGTCATCTTGACGGCCCGTTGGGCGGCACCCAGTGATGCCTCGCCCGCGTACCACCGGATGAGCCATCCGGTGTCAGTGGTGACGACTCCGTCCTCGGCGAAGCCGGGTGGTTGCAGACAGACCTCGTTGCCGGTGCGGTCGAGGACGAGCCAGAAGCGGTTGGGGCGCCGCTCGTCAGTGAGGTCGAACCGTACAACGATGCGGGGCCTGGGTAGTGTCGTGGGGTCCAGGAGGCGGCAGACGGTCCACAGAGCCAGATAGGGGTCCTGGGCCTCCGGCTGAGCCTCCCGCCACCTGGCCCCCCATGCGCCCAGGCTGAGGCAGACCTCGGCGAGCTCACGCCCGCAGTCGGTCAGTTCGTATGCGGTGGCCCGACCTCGCCGGGACGCGACCACCACGCCATGCTGCTCCAGGGTCCGCAGCCGGTGGGCGAGCACGCTGCGAGGTAGGCCGGGCGCGCCGTCAATTATCTCACCGAAACGGCGGCAGCCCAGGTGCAAGTTGCGAATGATGATCGGCGTCCATCTTTCGGCGAAGATCTCCGCAGCGAGGGCGATCGGGCAGTACTGGCCGTATCCACGCATCGCTACACGGTCGTCCGGATCGGCGATGGCGGCAAGTCCATTCTTCGAACTGCGGCTCGCCGGCCCCATCGCCAACGATTGTGGCCATGCAAATGATCCGCCGGCGCGAACGCCGTACCGGCTCGGCCGTTGGTGGCGGCCCAGGTTCCCGGTCCGGACAGCCCAGCGATGCGTTGGCCGGGGAGCCGACATGCAGGCACTGATCGGCCTTGCGGGAGTGGTCATCGGCGCGGCCCTTGCTCCACTGCTCGATCTGGTCCGGCAGCGACGCACCGATCGGCGGGCGTGGCAACGCGACCTGCGCGAGCTGGCGGCCGCCCTGATCGCGCATTCGGGTGATCAGCTGGTCGCCCAGACCGACAGCGACCCGAGCGCCTCCACCAGCGCCACCGCGGCCAACGCCGCACGGTGGCGCATCCAGCTCATCGCGCCGGAGGTCATAGCGCAGGCTGCCGAGGAGTACGCAGCTGCCACCGAGGTGCTGCGCAAGCGGCTGCTCGCCGTGGGTAGCTGGGACGGCGAGCACATCGCCACCGAGTGGGATGCCTGGCAGACAGCGACCCGCGCGCTCATCACGGCGACCCGTCCGCATCTTGGCCTAGCCCCGCGCCGGTGAGCGCGGCCAGCAAGACGGAGCACGAAGACATCGAGGAGATTCGGATGAAGGAAAGGTATGCCCTGTCGACCGAGGCCGCTGAGAGATACGAGCGGCTGTTCGTGCCGGCTCTGTTCGCACCGTGGGCGCAGCGCCTGGCCGACCTGCCGGCGGTCGCGGCGGCGCGCTCGTTGCTGGATGTCGCCTGCGGCACCGGGGTCGTCGCCCGTACCGCGGCCGACCGGATGAATGCGCCCGCCACGGTGGTCGGGCTCGACGCGAACCCGGCGATGCTCGCGGTCGCCGCGACGCTTCGGCCGGAGCTGACCTGGTGTGCGGGCACTGCCGAAGCGCTGCCCTTCGGCGGCGGCGAGTTCGACGTGGTCACGTGCCAGGCGGCCTTGATGTTCTTCACCGACCGGACGGCGGCACTGCGGGAGATGGGCCGCGTCGCTGGCGAGGGGGCCGTTGTCGTGCAGGTCCCCGGCCGGCTCGACCACAGCGCCGGCTACCGGGCACTGACCGAGGCAGCCGGCCGCCACGCCGGCCGCGACGTGGCCAACCTGCTCACCGGCTACTTCTCCGTCGGAGAACCTGCCCTGCTGGAAGAGCTGTTCACGAAGGCGGGCTTGACCATCGACCAGTTCACGACCTGGCAGAGCGCGACCCGCCTCGACTCGGTCGATACCCTGCTGGCCGTCGAGCTGCTGCCGCTGGCCGATGTCATCACGAACGACGTGCGAGAGCGCATCACCGAGCAGTGCCAGCAGGCGTTACTGCCTTTCACCGAGCCGTCTGGTGCCGTCGCCGCTCCCATCGAGGTCCATCTCATCGTCGCCTCTCGGCACACCACCACGGCCGGCGGTAAGCAATGACACGGTCGCGCGTCGCAACCCACAGCATCCGATAAGGCGATTCCGAGCCGCCCCGGCACCGCCTTACGCAGAGCATCGGAGCAGAGGGGGGCGCGCGGCGTTGTCGGACTTCATCACCGGCACCGGCCGAGCCCGGCGAGGGTTCACCGTCGACTCAACCCCTTTGACGGGCATGACAGCCAGCAGGACCTGCACCAGCCCTCGGCACCAAACCTCCGGCTGACTGGTCCGGAAGGACATGACACATGAACAGGAGTGCATATGGAACAGGTGACTGTCGACGGCGTCCGGCTCGAGTACGAGATCCACGGCGGCGGCGAGCCGTTGGTGCTGATTCACGCCGGGCTGGTCGCCGACTTCTTCGCGCCCCTGATGGACCAGCCGGCGCTACGTAAGTACCGGCTGCTCCGCTACCACCGGCTGGGCTACGCGGGCAGCGAACGGGTCGCCGGGACAATCGACATTGGACGACACGCCCATCATTGCCTTGCCCTCATGCGGCATCTTGGCTTCGAATCCGCGCACCTGGTGGGCCACTCCTCCAGCGCCGCGATGGCGATCCAGGTGGCCTTGGACGCCCCGACCGCCGTCCGTTCCTTGGCCCTGCTGGAGATGGCACTGCTCGCGGTGCCGAGTTCACCGGTCGCCGCCGAAGCGGTCGGACATTACCAGACCGGCGACATGCGCAGGGCCGTGCATACCTGGTTGAGCGGAGTGTGCGGTACAGACTACAGGGACGTGTTGGAACGCGCCCTTCCTGGCGCCTTCGACCAGGCGGTCGCTGATGCGGACACCTTCTTCGGACAGGAGCTGCCAGGGTTGCGGCGATGGTCGTTCGGTCCAGCCGATGCCAGCCGCGTCACTCAGCCAGCCCTGGTGGTCCTCGGCGGGCGAAGCAGCGAGGTCAACACCACCTTCGCCCAACGCAACGAACTCCTCCTCGCTTGGCTGCCCCATGCCGAACCGTTCGTACTCCCCGAGACCACCCACCTGCTACAGGTGCAAGACCCCCGTGGCATGGCCGAGGCACTGGCTGCCTTCCTGGCTCGCCATCCGATCGGGTCGTCACCGATCTCGCGAGCCCAGTAGCAGGGGCCCCGCACCCGGACCGGCACGCCCGCTTGTCCCGCGCGCAGATCGCCGCCGCGTCGCGCCGCGCGCCGCCGCGACGTTGACCTCGTGGCCGCCCAGATACAGGGCGTCCTGCGCTCGCCCCCGTTGCGTCACCCGGCCCGGTCCAGGCCGCCTACGCCGCCATCGTGAACCGCCAGGTCCGACTCATCACCATCGATCCGGCATTTGCAGGTGCGACGGACGCGTCCGCTGAGGAGGCTCGGGAGCAATTTGCAGGCGGGGGTCAAGAGCGATTGTCGATGCCGACTGGGCGTTCTGCGCTCGGCGGCGCGTCCGTGCAGTAGTCGATCCAGCGCTGCCACCGGGGACGTCGGGGAGAGCCCGGCGCGCCGCGAGCGATGCCCGCCACAACGCGGTCAGGCCGTCGAACAGCTTGCGGCGCATCGCTGGCGTCCATCAGCTCCCATCCGCGCACCAGGCCAGTCCTCCCAACGGGTCCGGGACGTGCCACGGTGTCGGCGAGGGCAGCCACCACCTGGCCGCGCGAGGATGGCAGGGTGGACCTGACCTCATTCCTGGCTGCGGCCGTTGACCTGCTCGCTATACCGTCCACCGCTGACCGGCCCGAGCACCTTGAGCGTGCTGTGGAGTACGTTGTCGACTTCGTCGGGCCGGGTTTTTCGGTGGAGCGGTTCGAGTCCAACGACAAGCCGAGCGCCCTGATGTACGCCGACAGGTACCGGGGCGCGACGCGACCGGAGTTTCGCGTCATCCTCAACGGGCACCTCGACGTGGTGCCGGCCGAGCCCGGGCAGTTCCGGCCCCGCCGCGACGGCGATCGGCTCTACGCCCGGGGCGCGCAGGACATGAAGGTGTCCGCTCTGGTGCAGGCGCAGGTCTTCCGCGAACTGGCGGCGAGGTTGCCCTACCCACTCGCGCTGCAACTCGTCGCCGACGAGGAGGTGGGCGGCCGGGATGGCACGCTGCACCAGATCCAACAGGGAGTCACCGGGACGTTTGTCGTCATCGGCGAGCACAGCGGCCTGGACGTCGTGGCCGACTCCAAAGGGCTCGTGCACGCGAAGCTGCGGGCGAGTGGCCGCAGCAGCCACGGCGCGTACCCCTGGCTGGGCGACAACGCCCTGCTCAAGCTGATGAACGCGGTCGAGCGGCTGCTGGCCAGGTACCCGGTGACCAGCACCGAGGTTTGGCGAACGACGGTGAACCTCGCGAGCATGGACACGCCCAACGACGCCTTCAACCAGGTACCCGCCGATGCCGAGGCATGGCTCGACATCCGCTTTCCGGCCGACGACGCCGACCTCAATGGACGGACGAACGCGGAGATCACGGAGTATCTGCTCAGTTTCTGCGAACCCGGTGTCACGGTCGTCATCGACCAGGTCGACCCGCCGCAGCAGACCGATCATGATCGCCTGGAGGTCAGGGAACTGCGGTTGGCCGCACAAGGCCAGGGCTACCCGGCCAGCTTCCTCTACAAGCACGGCGCCAGCGATGGCGGGTTCTACTCGGGGCGCGGCATCGCCGCCGTCGCGTTCGGCGTCGGTGGTGGAGGTCAGCACGGCCCGGACGAGTACGTCGACATCGCCACGATCGTGCCCTACCACCGCGCGCTGACGGAGTTCCTCGAACGCTTGCGATCGGCGGCAGATGGGTAACCAGATCGAAACATCGTGACAGCACGATTGGGGTCGTGAAGGTGCGCGGAGTGCGGGTGGGGTGCGAGTTCGTATACACCGCCGCCATCGCCACCCCGACCGTTTTCCAGATCGAGCCGCTGGACGCCGCACCGGTCAGTGTCGCGCGGCAGGATTGGTCGATCGAGCCACCGGTCCGCGTCCGCCGCTATGCCGACCTGTACGGCAACCCATGCGCCCGGGTGGTACTCCCCGCCGGGCCGTCCACGCTGCGCTACGACGCCCTGGTGCTCGTGCCCGATGCGACCGAGGATGCCGACGACGCGGCGCCGGAACTGCCGCCGGAACAGCTGCCCGACGAGGTCCTCATCTACACCTTGCCCAGCCGCTACTGTCTGCCCGACGTGCTCGGCGACGAGGCATGGTCCCGGTTCGGGTCCATGCCTGCCGGCTATCCCCGGATCCGGGCGATCTGTGACTACGTCCACAGCCACCTCACCTTCCGCTACGGCAGCAGCGGTCCGCAGTCGACGGCGGTCGACGTCAACACCTCCGGATTCGGCGTCTGCCGTGACTTCACGCACCTGGCGATCTCGTTCTGCCGCGCACTCAACGTCCCGGCCCGGTATGTCTTCGGCTACCTGCCCGACATGGACGTGCCGCCGGACCCGGCGCCGATGGATTTCGCCGCCTGGATGGAGGTCTGGCTGGGCGATCGCTGGTGGACTTTTGATCCGCGGAACAACAGCCGACGCAAGGGCCGGATCCTTATCGGGCGCGGTCGGGACGCGTCCGACGTGGCCATGGTCACCACGTTCGGTGCGCCGCGGCTGGAGTCGATGTCGGTGCACGCGGACGAGGATCCGGGTACCACAGCTGATTCCGCCGACCGCGGCGGTGACTGACGGTCAGGCCAGCGAGACGGCGACCCGTTTGCTCGCGGTCAGTGTGCCGTGGGCCGTGCCACGGTAGCTGCCGGACGTCGGGGCCACGTCGGCGTAGTCACGTCCGGTGGCCACGGTCAGGTAGTCGCTGCCCGCCCGGCGGCCATTGCACGGATCGAACGCCACCGCGCGGGCGCCGGCCGCGTCGGCGACGACGACTTCCACCCAGGCATGCGTGCCGCCTTCGCCGAGCAGATGACCGGAAACATAGCGGGCCGGCAGTGCGGCAGCCCGGCAGAGCGCGATCATGATGTGCGCGGTGTCCTGGCAGACCCCGTGCCCGCCCGCGAGGGCCTCGGCAGCGGTGGTGGCGACAGAAGTCGCCCCGTGTGCGTAGGTGATCGTCTCGTGCACGTACCCGCAGAACCGCTCCGCGGTGGCGAGCCTGTCATGACTGGCCATCGTCGCCGCGAGCGCACGGATCGCCGGGTCGGCGGCGGTCAGCCGGGTCGGTCGGAGCAGCCGTGGATCGGTGAGCACCGCGGCCGGTAGGAGCACGTCGGAGCCGGTCCCGACCCGGTCGACTACGGCCTCGACCACAAACTCGACGCTGTCCGGCACGAGCGGAACGTGGAACTCGGTGATCATGTTGCCGGCTGCATCCCGGCGACGGGCGCTCCGGGCGTCGGCGGCCGACACGGTGACCGAGTGAAGCCGCCGCCGCTGGTTGCCGTGCCGGCGGGGCGGCACCACGACCAGCCGCTGGTTCACGTCTCGAACCGGGGCGTCGTAGGTGTAGCGGAAGCACTGCTGCAGCACGTAGGTCATCCGTGGGGCGTGCGGGCGGGCGTCGGTCGAGCGTGCCACGTCGCCTCCTCCGTCCGGATCCGCGTGGGTGACCGCCATGTCGCGGCCGCCTTCCGGCATCTTGAACTGCAATTGTTTCCCGACGGTAACGACGCTTGGCAACAACGGCTCAGTGGGTACTACCCCTCCCATGGGAGGTCTCCTAGACGGGTATCCGCGCGGGCCGGCCTACGACGAGATGTTCGGGGCCGACGGGCTCCCGCGTGCACACATGCGGGAGCTGCACGACGCCCTGCAGACGCTCACCCGCGAGGACCTGTCGCAGCGGATGGCCGCTCGGGACCGCAGCTTCCGCGATCAGGGCGTCACCTTCTCCCATGCCGGCGAGGAGTGGGTGTTCCCGCTCGACCTGATTCCACGGCTGATCCCGGCGGCCGAGTGGGAGGTCGTGGAAGCCGGCGTCGTGCAGCGGGTCCGCGCGCTGGAGGCGTTCCTCGCCGACGTCTACGGGCCTGCCGAGGCGGTCCGCGACGGGGTGGTGCCGCGCTCGCTGCTCACGACATCGGCCAGCTTCTGCCGCGCGGCGCATGGCATCAAACCATCCAACGGCGTGCGGATCCACCTCGCCGGGATCGACCTCGTTCGTGACCAGGCGGGCAACCTGCGGGTGCTCGAGGACAACCTGCGGGTGCCGTCCGGCATGTCCTACGTGGTGGAGAACCGGCGGACCATGGCGCGCGTCTTCCCCGGTCTGTTTCTGGAGCAACAGGTGCGGCCGGTCGCGTCCTATCCGGGGCGACTTCTCGACGCGCTGCGGCGTTCGGCACCGCCCGGTGCCGACCAGCCCACCGTGGTGCTGCTCACCCCCGGTGTGCACAACCCGGCCTACTTCGAGCACGCGTTCCTGGCCCGCAAGATGGGCATCGAACTGGTCGAGGGCCGGGACCTGTTCTGCCACGAGCACGTCCTGTACATGCGCAGCATCGGCGGTCGGCAGCGGGTGCACGTCGTCTACCGGCGCGTCAACGACGATTTCCTCGACCCGGTGCATTTCCGGCCCGACTCCGTCGTCGGGTCCCCGGGCATCCTGAACGCGGCCCGCGCCGGCAACGTCACGATCGCCAACGCGATCGGCAACGGCGTCGCCGACGACAAGCTCACCTACACCTACGTCCCGGCGCTCATCGAGTACTACCTCGGCGAGCGGCCACTGCTGCCCAACGTCACGACCTACCGGCTCGACGATCCGGACGTCCGGTCGGAGTGCCTGGCCCGGCTCGACCAGCTGGTGCTGAAGCCGGTGGAGGGCTCCGGAGGAACCGGCATCGTCATCGGGCCGCACGCCTCGGATGCCGAACTGGACGCCGTCCGCGGCCGGATAGAGGCCGAGCCGCGTGCGTGGATCGCGCAGGATCTGGTGCTCCTGTCGACCTCGCCGGCGCAGGTGGACGACCGGCTGCTGCCCCGGCACATCGACCTGCGACCGTTCGCCGTCAACGACGGTGAGCAGATCCAGGTGCTGCCCGGCGGGCTGACCCGGGTGGCGCTGCGGGAGGGAAGCCTGGTCGTCAACTCCAGCCAGGGCGGCGGCTCCAAGGACACCTGGGTGCTTACCTCGCCGCCGTCACGGGCACCGGACGCCGACTGGGCGCAGTCGTTCCCCGCCCAGACGGTGCGGGGCACCGTTCCCGACCGCGGCCCCCTCGACGACCAACCACAGCAGTAAGGAGCCGTCATGCTGAGCCGGGTCGCCGAGGCGCTGTTCTGGATCGGCCGGTACGTCGAACGGGCGGAGGACACCGCCCGGCTCCTCGACGTGCACTTCCACGAGGTGCTCGAGGACCCGAGCGTGGACGAGGCGGGTGCCTGCGCCGTGCTGTTGAGCGTGATGGGGATTCCCGACGGCACCGCTCGCCGGCACCGCGACAGCCGAGCAGTGCTGGAGTTGCTCGGCTACGACGCCGAAACACCCAACTCGATCGTCGGCGCGCTGGTCGCCGCGCGGCAGAACGCCCGCGGCGCGCGGGAGGCGCTCTCGGCCGACATCTGGGAGTGCCTGAACTCCACCCACAACGCCCTACCGACCCGGGTCGAGGCCGCCCGGGATTTCGGCCCGGCGCCGTTCTTCTCCTACGTGCGTGAGCGCGCGGCGACCTTCGTTGGCTACGCCGAGGCGAGCATGAGCCGGGACGCGAGTCACGACGCGCTCGTGCTCGGCCGGAGTCTGGAACGGGTGGACATGACCGCCCGCCTGCTCGGGGCCCGGATCGGCGCCGGGCGCGGTAGCGAAGGCTGGACGTCGACCCTGCACGCGTGCTCCGCCCACGACGCCTATCTGCGGACCTACCAGCAGGGCGTCCAGGCTTCCCGGGTGTTGGAGTTCCTGCTGGTGGACCGGCTCTTCCCCCGATCGGTCTTCCACGCGTTGCGCGCCGGGGAGGATGCGCTGGACCGGCTGGACCCGGTGTCCGGGCGTTCCGCCCTGGACGAACCCGCCCGGCGGGCGATCGGGCGGGCGCGCACGGACCTGGAGTTCCAGTCCGCCGCCGGCCTCCTCGACGACCTGCCGAACCGGCTGCTCGAATTGCAGCGGACCGTGTCCACGGTCAGCCAGGAGGTGACCCGACGATTGTTCGCCGGGTCCGCACCGCTGCGGTGGAGAATCGAGGAGCCGACCGGATGAGCTGGCGGATCGCGGTACGGCACCGGACCGGCCACCGGTACGGCCGACCGGTACAGGCGTCGTACAACGAAGCACGGCTGACCCCGCCGACCCGCGACGGGCAGCGCACCCTGCAGGCTGACCTCGTCATCACGCCCGGGGTCCGGCCGCTGCGCTACGTGGACTACTGGGGCACGACAGTGGACGCGTTCGACATCCACGTTCCACACACCGAACTCGTCGTGCTGGCGATCTCGACGGTCGAGACCGCCCGGCCGCGGCCCCTGCCGGCCGGCGTCGGCTGGTCCGACCTGGCCGACCCGGGCGTCCGGGACCGCTTCGCCGAACTGCTCGCCGGGACCGTGTACGTCCACCCCGAACCCGAACTCGTCGAACTCGGGCAGTCCCTGCGCGTCGGGTCGACACCGGTGGAGGCCGGCCTGCGAGCCGCCGCTTGGACTCACGAAACGCTGCGCTACGAGCGGGGCGCGACCCACGTGCACACGTCGTCAGCGGAAGCCCGCGCCGCCGGGAAGGGAGTATGTCAGGACTTCGCGCACGTCACCCTGGCCCTGCTGCGCGCGGTCGGGCTCCCCGCCCGCTACATCTCCGGCTATGTGCATCCGGCGGCAGAAGCCGAGGTCGGTGAGACGACCGTGGGCGAGAGTCACGCATGGGTGGAATTCTGGGCCGGCGAATGGGTCGCGGTCGACCCGACCAGCCTCGCCGAGGTGGGCAGCCGGCACGTCCTGCTGGCCTCCGGTCGCGACTACGCGGACGTACGGCCGCTGTCCGGCGTCTACTCCGGCGCGGCCGCGGAGCAGTTCGGCGTCACGGTCGACGTCACCAGACTCGCCTGAACCGATCCTGGCGTGCGTCGCTGGTAACTGTGGGTGCGAAGCCCGGGTGAAGAGCCGAAGGGTCCCCGTTCCATCCGGAGTCGCGGGTGAGGGGCAGACCGGGCGGGTGGATCGCGTGAGCCTTCGTTGATGCCTCGTAAAGAGCGGCCCTGCCGATGGGTTCTGGCAGCGGGGGCGGGGGAAGGTCGCGGAAGGTCGGGGGAAGACCGGCACCCTAGCGTCGCCACGTCGCGGATCGCCGGTGAACCGCCACGCCAATGCCGTGGCCCGGCGATGGCGACCGAGGGAGGCAATCCCATGACCACGATCAGCCCGACCCGTCCACCGCTGAACGGCGTCGACACACCGACGTTGTTCGCGACGCTGGACGCCGTCAAGGGAACCCCGGACCTGGCGAAGTTTCAGTTCCGCGCGACGAACCGGTGGCTCAGCGGTACGCACAACCGCAGCACGATCCGCGGCTTCTACGGGGCCGGGCAGGAGGACACCAGTCGCACCGAGGACTTCACCTATGACGCCGATCACCCGGCCGTCCTGGTCGGCACCGGCCACGGCCCGACGCCGGTCGAGTTCCTGCTGCACGCCATCGCCGCCTGCCTGACCGCGGGGATTGCCAACATCGCCGCAGCCCGCGGGGTGGCGCTGCACGCGGTCAGCTCCACTGTGGAGGGTGACATCGACCTGCTCGGCATCCTCGGACTGTCCGACCGGGTCCGCAACGGCTACCAGGGCATCCGGGTCAGTTTCCAGATTTCCGGCGACGCCCCGCCGGAGGTGCTCCGCGCCCTCGTCGAGCAGTCCCGGGCCCGGTCGGCCGTCTACGACGTGCTCACCAACGGTGTTCCGGTTTCCGTCGAGGTCAGTTCCGGCTGACGAGGTCGTCATGGTGCGCACGAATACCGTGATCATCGGTGCCGGCCACGCCGGCCTGGCGATGAGCCGGTGCCTGACCGACCGCGGTGTCGCACATGTGGTCCTGGACGCCGGCCAGGTCGGCCAGCGCTGGCGCAGCGGGCGATGGGACAGCTTCCGGCTCCTGACCCCCAACTGGCTGTCCCGGCTGCCCGGTTGGGCCTATGCGGGGCCGGATCCGGACGGCTTCATGACGGCGGGTGAGTTCGCGGACCATCTGTCCGCCTACGCCCGCTCGTTCGACGCCCCGGTCCGGCCGCGCACGCAGGTCACCAGAGTGGAGCGGGCGGCGAGCGGGTTCACGGTGCACACCGACCGCGGTGGGTGGGCGGCTCGGAACGTCGTGATCGCGACCGGGTACCACAGCCACCCGGTGGTTCCCGGACTCGCCGCCGGGCTCGCGCCCGCGATCGCTCAGGTGACCGCCGCGGGCTACCGGTCGCCGTCGCATCTGCCCGACGGGGGAGTGCTCGTGGTCGGGGCCTCGGCTTCCGGTGTGCAGATCGCGCACGAGTTGGTCCGGGCCGGTCGGCGGGTCGTTCTCGCGGTGGGTTGCCACACGCGGCTGCCGCGCCGGTACCGGGGGCGGGACATCCTGTGGTGGCTGGACCGGATCGGCTCGTTCGATCGGGTGCCGAACGCCGACGCGCGAAGGGCTGAGCCGTCACTGCAGTTGGTCGCCACCGCCGACGCGCGCGGAGTCGACCTCGGGGTGCTGCGGGCGGCCGGTGTCCGGCTGGCCGGACGGCTGCGGGCCCTCGACGGGACGATCGCCGGATTCGCCGACGATCTCGCTGACACCATGGACGCGGCGCACAGGCGGCTGACCCGGCTGCTCGGCGAGATCGACCGCGACGCGGCCGCTGCGCCGGGCCCGGTACCCGATCCGCCACCGGTGCTGGCCGTGCCGGCCACCCCGCCTCGGATCGACCTGCGGCGGGTAGGCATCTCGACGGTGCTCTGGGCCACCGGCTTCCGACCCCGGTACCCGTGGCTCGCGGTACCGGTCCTCGACCGTGACGGGCGGATCCGCCACAGCCGCGGGGTCACCGACGTTCCCGGGCTGTACGCGATCGGGCTGCGCTTCCAGAGCCGGCGCAAGTCGACGTTCGTCGACGGCGCCCGCCACGACGCCGCCGAACTGGCCGAGCACATCACCGCCGACCGAGCACTCCGACTGGCCGGGTGAAGCAATGAACGAAACGGCAGAACGCTACGACGTCATCGTGGTCGGCGCCCGGGTGGCCGGCGCCGCGACGGCGATGCTGCTGGCCCGGTCCGGACTCCGGGTGCTCCTGGTGGACCGGGACCGCTACGGCACCGACACGCTGTCCACGCACGCGCTCATGCGCGGCAGCGTGTATCTGCTGTCCCGGTGGGGCCTGCTGGACCGGATCGTCGAGGCGGGTACCCCGCCGGTACACCGAACCCGCTTCGACTACGGCAGCGACTCGGTGACCGTCACCATCAAGCCCACCCTCGGCGTGCAGGCCCTGTACGCGCCGCGTCGCACGGTGCTCGACCCGGTTCTCGTCGACGCCGCGGCGGCCGCCGGTGCCGAGGTCCGCTTCGGAGTCAGCGTTGCTGGCCTGCTGCGTGACGGCAGCGGCCGGGTGGTCGGTATCCACGGCCGGGACCGGTCCGGCTCCGCCGTAGCAGCCCGGGCACCACTCACCGTCGGCGCCGACGGCACCAGGTCAGCGGTGGCCCGGGAGGCCGGCGCCGCCACGGTGCGCGTCGGCGACGGCGCCAGCGCGATCATCTACGGATACTGGTCGGACCTGCCGGCTCCCGGATACGAGTGGTTCTACCGGCCCGGCCACAGCGCCGGCATCATCCCCACCAACGCGGGCGAGGTCTGCGTGTTCGCCGGCACCGCGGCAAACCACGTCACCGCGGACGATCGCGCGGACCTGCCCCGCACGTACCGGCGGCTCCTCACCGCTGCGACCGGCGGCGACGACGGTCGGCTGGCCCATGCCCGCCCGCCGCGCCGGCTGCACACCTGGGTCGGCCGGCCGAGCTACATCCGGCAGGCGCACGGTCCGGGCTGGGCGCTGGTCGGTGATGCCGGCGCCTACCTCGACCCGCTGAGCACCCACGGCATCACCGACGCGTTGCGCGACGCGGAACTGCTGGTGCGGGCACTCATGGGAACGGGAGACGTCTCTGCGGCGCTGAGCTGGTTCGCCGAGCGGCGCGACGGGGTGGTCGAACCCCTGTTCCGGGTCGTCGACCAGATCGCCGGCTACCGCTGGGACCTCGCCCGGGTGCGGCGCCACCTGATCGAGCTCAGTTCGGCGATGAGCGCGGAGGCGGAGCTGATCGCCACCGGTGGTGGATTGCGCGTAGCGTCGTGAGGGAGCGCAGTGGGCGAACCATCAGCAACCGGGTTGGGCGGGATGTCGCTGGTCGAGGTGGTGATGCTGGGCCGCTTCGCGGTCCGCGTCGACGGATCGGAGATACCCGCGCAGGCGTGGAACCGCCGAAACGCCGCGAGCCTGGTCAAGCTGCTGGCCCTCGCGCCGCGCCGGCAACTGCACCGCGAGCAGGTCATCGACGCCCTCTGGCCGGACGTGAACGCCCCCGCCGACGCCGGGCCGCGGCTGCACAAGGCGGCCCACTTCGCCCGCCGGGTGCTCGGCCCCGACAGCGTCGTGCTGCGCAGCGACACGGTCGTGCTCCTCCCGGACGCCACCGTGTCCGTGGACGCGCTCGACTTCGCCGATCGGGCAACCGGTGCGCTCGCCGGGGGCGGTGCCGCCGACGCGGAGCAGGCGGCCGAGACCTACACCGGCACACTGCTGCCCGACGACCTGTACGAGCCGTGGAGCGAGGAGCACCGCCGCCGGCTCGAAGCGCTCTACGCGCGGCTGTTGCACCGTGCGCGGCGCTGGGCCGAACTGGCCGACCTCGACCCCACCAACGAGCAGGCCCACCTGGAGTTGATGCGCCGCTACGCCGCACAGGGCGACCCGCGCGCCGCGCTGCGCCAGTACGAGCGCCTGGAACGGGCCCTGCACCGCGAACTCGGACTGGCCCCGGGCCCGGAGGCGTCGGCCCTCCGCGACACGCTGCTGACCGGTCCGGCCGATTCGCCGGCCGCCGGCACCACGGTCGTCGGCCGCCACCAGCAGATGCGTCAGCTGGAGCAACTCGTCGAGCAGGCGGGGCGCGGCCACGGCCAGACCGTCTTCCTCTCCGGGCCTGGCGGCGTCGGCAAGTCGTTCCTCGCCCAACGGCTGCGGGAGAATGCCGCCGCCCGCGGTTGGCGGACCGGTGCCGGCATGGCCTCGAAGATCGAGGGCGACTGGCCGTACGCACCCGTCCTCGATGCGGTCGCCAACCTGTGCCGGCGCCACCCGACGCTGCTCGACGGCCTGGACGACCGGTGCCGCCACGACATCGAGCGGGCGCTGTCCGGTCGGGTGCTGGACTGGAGCGGCGACGGCGGACACCAGCGGCTGTTCGTCGCGGTCGCCGAGCTGATCCGGCTGGCCGCGGCCGGTACCGGAACGATGTTGATCATCGACAACCTGCACGAGGCGGACGACGCGAGCCTGCGTATGGTCCACTACCTCGCCCGAACGGGGTTGGGTGAGCGTTTCGTCCTCGTGCTCGCCCACCGGCGGCAGCCCGTCACGGAGACGTTCGAGCAGATGCGCTCCGGCCTGCTCGCGCGCTGCGGGGCGGTCGACGTTCCCCTGCCTCTGCTCGCCCGCGACGACACCGCGTCGCTGGTCGAGGCGCTCCGGCCCGGGCTACCCGCGGAGACGGTGGAACAGATCTGGCGGTTCTCCGCCGGCCTGCCGTTCGCGATCGTGGAGGTCACCCGGCTGGCCGGCACCGACGGGGAGCGGGATCGCGGGCCCGGCGCCGTCGTGGTCGACCTGCTCGATCCGCGGGTGCGGGCGGTGCTCGAACACGTCGCGGTCGCCGGTTCCACGTTCGACACCGACGAGTTCGTGGCGCTGTCCGGCATCGCCGAGGCGGAGGCGTTCGACTGCCTGGACGCCGCGCTGGCCGTACTGGCCGTCGAGCGGGCGCCGGACGGGTACCGGTTCCGGCACGACCTGATCCGGGAGGCACTGCTGTCGGCCATCCCTCCGCACCGGCAGCGACTGCTGCACCGGGCCTGCGCCGCGCGGCTGGCCGGGTTGGGCGCGTCCCCGGCGCGGGTCGGCCATCACCTGCTCGCGGCCGGCGACACCACCGCCGCGGTCCCGTACGTCCTGCTCGCCGCCGAGACCCAGGCGGCGGTCGGCGCCTACCGGGACGCGTTGGCCCTCGTCGGCTCGGTCCGCCGCGTCGCGGCCGGCGCGGACCGTTCGCGCGCCCTTGCCCTGCGGGCCGACCTGCTGGCCGCGATGGGCGATGCCGCCGCCGCCTCGGCGTACCGGGAGGCGATCGAGGCGGCCGCCCCCGAGCGGCGGCGCCTGCTGCGGGCGCGGTTGGCGCGGATGGCCGCCTATGGCGGCGACCTCGAGACGGCGCGCGAGCTACTGGTCGACCTGGAACCCGACGGTGGCCCGGCCGATCCGACGATCATGTTGGCCCGGGCGGCCGTCTCCTACTTCACCGGCGACCTGGACGCGGCGCGGGAGGTGGCCGACCGGGCCCGGCGCCTGGTTGTCGACGGCGACGCCGACTGGCAGGTGCTCGAACTCATCGCGCTGCAAGGGCTGCTCGCGCACAACCGCGGCGAGTGGTACCAGCAACTCGGCTCCGAGCTTCGGCGCACCAAGGACGATCCGGCGCTGGCGGCGGCGGTGTTCGACTCCCACCTCTGCGTCGCGGAGTACCTGCTCTACGGGCCGACGCCGTACGCGGAGGTGATCGAGCTGGCGACCACGCTGCGGGAGACCGCCGCCCGGTCCGGAGCGATGCGCGCGGTCGCCTTCGCGAGCGCGCTCATGGGTGAGGCGGCGCTGCTCGCCGGCGACCTGGAGCTTGCCGAGCGGGAACTGCGTGAATCGGTGGACCTGCACCGGGAGATCGGATCGCCGGCGGGTCAGGCGCAGTCGTTGCAGCGCCTCGCCGAGCTGTCGCTGACCCGCGGTGATCCGGCCGGCGCCACCCGGTTGCTCAACCGGGCGCTGCCGTTGGCGCGCTGGTCCAACATGGCCCTGCACCTGATCCAGCGGGTGTACGGCACGATGATCGCGGCGGCGGACGGGCCGCGGGCCGCCCGGGCGATCGTGGACCGGGCCGAGGCGACCATCGGCCACACCGACCGGTGCTTCTTCTGCGAGATCATGTTCACGGTACCGGCCGCTATCGCCTGCGCGGACGTCGGCGACATCGAGGACGCGCGGGCGTACCTGGCGGCGGCCGAACGCACCGCCGAACTGTGGCAGGGCACCGCATGGCAGGGCGCCATCCTGGAGGCCCGTGCCCACCTGGTGCGGGCCGAGGGCGACGCCGCCGGCGCGGCCCACCTGCTCGCCGAGGCGGCCGCCATCTTCCAGGACGCGGGTCAACCGCGCGACGCCGCCCGCTGCCGCGCGGGGCCGGTGATCATCGGAGGAACTACCTCCCGGTAAGCAGCGCGAGGCGCTGCGGGCCGTGGACGCCCAACCAGGTCGGACGTACCTTCGGCCGCCTCAAGCAGTTCCACGCCGTGGCAACCCGCAATGACGAGCATTCCCAGTCAGAGATAGTGCTCACCTCGCGCTATCGCCGCGAATAGCTCAGGACTCACTGGTCGCACAAGCGGGTCGGCATGTCGATGCACGAGGCGCCACTCTGTTCCTTCGCGACGGAAAACCAGGGTGATGCGCAATGACCAGTCCTGCGGCGGTAGGTCGCCGACTGTTCCGCCTTGCCGTTCGACGGCCACCAACACAGCCAGATCGCCTGAGCTGTACGTCTTGAAGACCTCGAGCTCCGCCTGTCCACCTCGGAACGTCCGCGCCCACCACTCAACGGCTTCATCCGAGCCGTCGAAGCCGGAGCGAGCATCACCGCCGTTGGGCGGAAGAAGTGTGAAGTCCTCCGCATGTCGGGCGATGGCAGCGTAGGCGCGCAGATCTCCGTTCATGATCAGCTGGGCGGCTTCCGACCAGCGCGCAATCAACGCGGTGATGTCCTGCTCGCTGATCTCGGTCGATGTCATAGACGTCCTCCATCATCCGCTGACCCGTCCAACGTCAGGGGTATTCAGGGCCGGCGAGCGCCGTCCGCATGTCGACGTCGACGAGCGCCTGGCGGATCCGGTACACGTTGGTCTCGGCCCGCACGCGGTGGCCCATTCTTCGCCGGCAACACCGATGGCGGCCCGCCGGACGGTTGCGGCAACGTTCAGGAGATCGCGGCCTTCACCAGCTCGGCGACCTTCTTTT
>Ga0070675_100000922_pt1 | contig 20918 bp, 21 predicted proteins | sample KBSM43metaG_FD_65343 | JGI IMG/M metagenome (GOLD analysis project Ga0070675, IMG submission 65343) | Miscanthus rhizosphere microbial communities from Kellogg Biological Station, Michigan, USA - KBS M4-3 metaG | ecosystem: Host-associated > Plants > Roots > Rhizosphere > Soil ... | reverse complement strand
CCGCAGCCGCATCGCGGGTGGTTGCACGGGCCACCTCCTCGCTCACGGCGATCGTATCGACGTGTTGGCGGCTCCGATCGTCCGGACGGCCACCTCGGCCGGCGCCGGTTCGTCACCGTTGCTGCCCGAGAGTCCGATCTTCGAGGCGTGAATGATCCTCAGACTGAGCGTCATGAATTCACCCCTATCGCAGCGACGTCGACGATGGCCCAGGCCGCTTGCCGCCGCCGCGACGTTCATCCTCACAATCGCGATCGGCTTCCTGGTGATCCCGGAAGCGGCGGCCGGGCCGTCCGAACTGACCGTCGACTCCGACGGTCCCGCCAAGTTCTGGAGCGGTGACGTGGCGCAGAACGGCGCGGGCGTCACCGGCATCCCCGAGTGCGCGAACAGCGCCTGCCAGCTCACCAAGGTCAAGGTGAAACTCCCGAACAAGATCTGGCAGAACAGGCCGGGCGGCCTCGAGGTCTCCATCCGGTGGCTCGGTGGGTTCACCGACATCCTCGGCCTGTACGTCTACCGGGACAACACGCGCGTCGCGGCGTCCGAGGCGGGCGTCGGGCTGGCGCAGTCGGTGCTGATCCCGTCGGCGGCGAACGGCGTGTACGACGTCTACGTCCGGTACATGCCGGGCGGCGAGAGCAGCACGATCCACTACGACGGCCTGAGCGAGGTGGAGTACCGGCCGGCCGCGAACCCGCCCCGCGACCTGCTGCCGGACCTCCAGGCCCGCCCGCAGGAGCACGTCACCTTCGACCGTCCGCTGTTCGACCTGTTCGAGCCGGCGCCGCCGCTCGGCCAGAACTGCTTCGACAGCGAGCGCCGGGAACTCGGCGCGGTGCTGTGCCTGCGGTTCGACCAGATCATGGCCAACATCGGCACCGGCCCGCTCGACCTGCGCTACTCCCGGCAGGCCGGCGTCCACCAGAACGAGCCGGTGACCCAGCGGATCTACAAGTCGACGGGTGGGTTCCGGGAACTGTCCGCCGGCGAGGTGGAGTTCCACCCGATCCACGGCCACTACCACTTCACCGGGTTCGCCCAGAGCCAACTGTGGGCGGCCAACACCAACGGCACCCGCAGCGGCACCGCACCGGCGTCCGTCGGGCGCAAGGTGAGCTTCTGCATCGCCGACACCGACCTCGACAAGTGGGGCGTCAAGGGCAACGGCCCGACGTCGTACCCCGCGCCCAACTGCCTGGACCCCGACTCCACCGCGAACGGAGTCGAGAACTTCAAGCAGGGCATGACCAACGGCTTCGCCGACCGGTACACCTGGGACCTGCCGGCGCAATTCGTCGAGGCGAGCCACCTGGGCAACGGGCTGTACCGGCTCGAGACGACAGTCAACCCCGAGCACCGGCTGCTCGAAGCCAGCTACGCGAACAACTGCGTGGTCATCCTGGTGCAGTTGACCGGGATGGGCACGGACGCACCGACGGCCACGATCGTGGCCAGCTCCAGTTCGTTGTCCTGCTGACGGTTCTGCGCCCGATCTTGGACTCCCGCCGGCGCCCCGGGCCCCCCGGGCCCCCGGGCCCGACAGGAGTCCAAGATCGGAGTGTCAGAACTCGGGGAGCACGAGCGAGCCGTCGGCCGCGAGGGTGAACGCGGGGTTGTGCGCGATCTCCCAGACGTGGCCGTCGGGATCCCGGAAGTAGCCGGCGTACCCGCCGTAGAACGTTTCCCGCGCCGGCTGGGACAACTCGGCCCCGGCTTCGACGGCCTCGGCGAGCACGCGGTCGACCTCCTCGCGCGAGCGCACGTTGTGGGCGATGGCCATCCCGCCGAAGCCGTCGGTGCCCTCGTCGTGGAAGCCGGCGTCCTCCGCCAGCTTCGCGCGTCCCCACAGGACGACGGCGACCGGTCCGGCCTGGATGAACACCGTCTCCTCGGCCTCGTGACCGCGCCAGCCCAGGCGCTCGTAGAACCTTCGCGCCCGGCCGATGTCGGCGACGCCGAGCGTGATCAGACTGACCCGCTGCTCCATCCCGCCGACCCTATTTCGATGGCGCCGTCTTCGCAGGACGTGCTGGTCTCAGCAACGAGGAGTACAACGACGTCGAGGAGTTGGCGGTTTGGGCGCTCGCGGTCGTGCGCGAGGTTCCTCATCCGAATCGTCTGACGGCCGTCGAAGAGGCAATTCGGGAGTTCCTGGAGTTGCCGTAGGCACCGTCAGTTCAGGGGGCGCACCGGCCAGGTGTCCAGATCGGTAAGGTTCGGACCCACGATGTCCTTCGTGATCGGCACGTAGAGCATGGTCATGTCGCCCTCGGTGGTCAGCATCGCCGGGCGGTTGCCCACGCCCGCGTTGACACGCCTAAAAAAGAATCTTGGACGCCGGTCGGGGCCAGGGCCCCGACCGGCGTCCAAGATCGTGAAGGAATCAGGCGCCGCCGGCGTTCAGCGTCACCTGCTGCGGGGAGAACGAGGAGCCCATGACGTCGACGCCGGCCGCCTTGGCCTTGTCGATCGCCTTCTGGACGAACTCGTTGGTGAAGGCCTGGCCCTCCGGCTTCTTGGTCAGCACTGTCTTGCCGTCCTGGTTCTTGGTGCTCTGGGACAGCTCGACGGTGCGGGCCCAGTCGGCGTCGTCGATCAGGCCGATGCCCTTGCTGGACGGCCAGATCAGCTTGCTCGTCTCGTTCATCTGCCACAGCTGGTGGCTGGCGCCGAGCTTGGAGCCCTTCTTGACGACGAGGTCACGGCACTCCTCCGCGTGGTCGCGGCAGTAGGCCCAGCCCTTGATCGTGCCGGTGAGCAGCTTGACGGTGGTGTCCTGGTACGCCTTGTCCTTGAGCCGCTCGGTACTGGCCCAGACCGCGTCCTGCAGCATCGACGTGCCGACCTTGTTCCAGTCGATGATGACGAAGTCGGACGGCTGGTAGAGCTTGCCCGTCGCGGGGTTCGTGGCCTCCAGCACCTGGGCGTACTCGTTGTAGCTCATGGCCTGTGCGGCGTCGATGTCGCCGCGCAGCAGCGCCTGCATGTCGAACTGCTGCTGCACCAGGGTGACGTCCTTGCCGGGGTCCAGCCCGGCCTTGGTGAGGCCGGCGAACAGCTCGAACTCGTTGCCGAAGCCCCAGTTGCCGACCTTCTTGCCCTTCAGGTCGCCGGCGCCGTTGATGCCCTTGTTCGCGAAGGCCACCTGGTAGGTGCCGGACCGCGCGAAGAACTGCCCGACGTCGGTGATCTGCGCGCCCTGCTCGCGGGACGCCAGCGCCTTGGGCACCCAGGCCACCGCGTAGTCGGCGCGGCCCTGCGCCAGCACCGTCTGCGGGACGATGTCGACGCCGCCCTCGAGAAGCTCGACGTTGAGCCCCTCGTCCTTGTAGAAGCCCTTCTCCACCGCGGCGATGTAGCCGGCGAACTGGGCCTGGAAGAACCACTGCAACTGCAGCTTGACGTTGGTCACGCCGCCCGACGTGGTCGGCGAGTCCTTCTGGTCGGCCGTGCCGCAGGCCGCCAGTCCGACAGCGGCGACGAGACTCGTCGCCACCGCCGCGATCCGAAACCTTCTCATCTGTCCTCCGTGCGCCAAAAGTGTCAGCTTGCCAGGCGGCTACGCCACGGCATCGCAAAACGTTCCGCCACCAGCGTGGCGAGGTAGAAGATCAGACCGAGGACGCACGCCCCGACCACGTAGGCCCAGGCGCGGGGGTAGGCGGTGAACGCCGCGGCAGAGGTGATCCGCGAGCCCAGGCCGTCCTGGAGCCCGCCGAAGTACTCCGACACCACGGCCGCGATGACCGCGAGCGACGACGCCTGACGCAGACCGGTGAAGACGAACGGCAGCGCGCCGGGTAGGCGCACGAGCCGCGCGAACGTCCAGCCGGACGCGGCATAGCTGTCCATCAGCTCCTGGTGGATGGGGTGGACCTCCCGCAGGCCCCGCAGGGTGTTCACGAACACGGGAAAGAACGCGACGATCGCCACCACGATCCGGCGCGGGATGCTGCTTGTCGAGTCGAACATGTTGTTGAGAATCGGGGCCAGCGCGATGATCGGCAGCGCGTTGGCCAGGGCCGCGACCGGCACCGACACGTCCGCGAGGAGCGGCAGCCGGCTCGCCACCAGGGCGGCCAGGATCGCCAGCGCCGCGCCGAGCAGCAGCCCGACGAACGCGTTGGCGCCGCTGGCCAGGCCGGCCTCGAGGACGACGTCGCGGTCGAGCCACAACTGCTCGCCGATCGCCGACGGCGCGGGCAGGATGAACGGCGCGATGCGGCCGACCCGCACCACGAGCTCCCACAGCCCGAGCATGGCGATGCCGACGACGAGCGGCGGGGCGACCGCGCGCAGCCACCTCATGAGTCGGCCAGCACTTCGGCGGAGACGCCCGGCTCCGCTGGCCCGCCCGGCTCCGTCGATTCCGCGGCCTTCGTTCCGCGCAGCGCGCGGCGGACCTTGGTGATCGCGGTGAAGAAGCCCGGCGACTGGCGGGTGGCCTCGGTGCGCTCCCGCAGGTCGACCTCGACGACGTCGGTGATGCGCCCCGGCCGGGCCGACATCACGACGACGCGGTCGGAGAGGAACACCGCCTCCGGAATCGAGTGCGTGACGAACACGGTGCTGGTGCCGGTCTTCGCGCAGATCTGCAGCAGCTCGGCCTGCAGGCGCTCGCGCGTCATCTCGTCCAGGGCCCCGAACGGCTCGTCCATCAGCAGCAGCGGCGGGTGGACGGCGAGTGCCCGCGCGATCGCAACCCGCTGCTGCATGCCGCCGGAGAGCTGGGCCGGGTAGTGCCCGGCGAACTCCTCCAGGCCCACCAGCACGAGCATCTCCTCGGCGCGGGCCTTGCGCTCGGCGCGGTTCACGCCGCGCAGTTCCAGCGGCAGCTCGACGTTGCGCCGCACGGTCCGCCAGTCGAACAGGCCGGCCTGCTGGAACGCGATGCCGTACTCCTGGTCGAGGCGGGCCCGCCGGGCGGGCTTGCCGGCCACCGTGACGGTTCCGGATGTCGGCTGGATCAGGTCGGCGATCAGGCGCAGCAGCGTGCTCTTGCCACACCCGGACGGCCCGATCAGGGACACGAACTGTCCACTCTGGACGACCAGGTCGACGTCGTGCAGCGCGGACACCTCGTCGCGCCGGCCCTTGTTGAAGACCTTGGAGACGCCGCTCACCTCAAGAGCCGTCATGGTAGGAGAACCCTCCGCCGGTGTCTCGTCAGTGGCCACTCGGCCAGGGCCACCGCGCCGGCCACGACGAGGCCGAGCAGGGCCGCACCGAGCATCGCGGTGTACACCTTCGCCGGGTCCGTCGTCGCCTCCCGCGAGTACTCGATGACGAGCCGGCCGATGCCGCCGCGCGTCCCCGTCGAGATCTCGCCGACGACGGCGCCGACCACCGCCGCGGCGCCGGCCAACCGCAGCGCCGGGAACAGGTACGGGGTGGCCGCCGGCATCCGCAGTTTCACCAGCGTCTTCCACCAGCCGGCGGCGTAGCTGCGCATCAGCTCCACCCCGATCGGCGACGGTGACTGCAGGCCGCGCAGCATGCCGACCGCAACGGGGAAGAAGGCCAGGTACGCGGCGATCGTCGACACGGACATCCAGTCCTGCCAGGGGTACGGGCCGAGCGAGAGGCCGCCGCCCCAGCCGGCCACCAGCGGCGCGAGCGCCACCAGCGGCACGGTCTGGGACAGGATCACCCACGGCAGCAGCCCGCGCTCGGCCACCCGGAACCGCTGCATGACGATCGCCAGCAGCAGACCGAACAGCGCACCGGCGATGAACCCGACAGCGGTGATGCCGAGCGTGAACAGGCACGCGTCGAACACCACCCGCCACACCGGCCGCCCGCCGGCCAGCTCCGGTTGGCCGAGCCGGCGCACGACGTCGAGCACGTGCGGCATCGCCGCGTCGTCGGTGCGCGGCAGCACCCGGACGCCGAACACCACCGCGCCGTCCGGATCGCCGACCGCCTTGTAGCCCTCCCACAGCGCGATGCCCGCGACGATCGCGAGCACCGCGCCGAGGACGGTCTTCGGTTTCATGCCGCGGCGGCCGGAGCGAACGCCGGCAGCACCCGCGACCCGTAGGCGTCCAATGTGGACTCCTTCGCGTCGTGCTGGAGGTAGAGCGCGAACTGGTCGACGCCGAGCTCCTTCAGCTCGGTGAGCCGCTTGATGTGCTCCTCCACCGGGCCGAGCAGGCAGAACCGGTCGACCACCCCGTCGGGAACGAAGTCGGTGTGCGTGTTGCCGGCCCGGCCGTGCTCGGCGTAGTCGTAGCCCTTCCGGCCGGCGATGTAGTCGGTGAGCACCTGCGGTACGCCGCCGCCGGCGTTGCCGTAGCGCGACACGATGTCGGCCACGTGGTTGCCCACCATGCCGCCGAACCAGCGGGTCTGCTCGCGCTGGTGGGCCAGGTCGTCGCCGACGTAGGCCGGCGCCGCCACGCAGAACCTGATGGCGGCCGGGTCGCGGCCGGCCTTCTCCGCCGCGTCCCGGACCGCCCCTATCATCCAGGCCGCGATGTCCGGATCGGCCAACTGCAGGATGTAGCCGTCGCCGACCTCACCGGTCAACGCCAACGCCTTCGGCCCGTACGCCGCGACCCACACCTCGAGACGGCTCTGCGGCGCCCACCGGAACTGCAGCTCCCGGTCGCGGAAGTGGACCTGCCTGCCGTTGCCCAGTTCCCGGATCACACCGACGCACTCGCGCAGTTCCGCAAGCGTCGTCGGCCGGGCGCCGAGTACCCGCACGGCCGAGTCGCCCCGCCCGATGCCGCAGATGGTGCGGTTGCCGTACATCTCGTTCAGGGTGGCGAACAGCGACGCCGTCACCGTCCAGTCCCGAGTGGACGGATTGGTCACCATCGGCCCGACGATCACCCGCTCGGTGGTGGCGAGGATCTGGCTGTAGATGACAAACGGCTCCTGCCACAGCACGTGCGAGTCGAACGTCCACACGTGGCTGAAGCCGGCGCGCTCGGCCCGCTGCGCCAGCGACACGACCTCGCTGGCGGGCGGGTCGCACTGGAAGACGACGCCGAAGTCCATGTCTATCCTTTCCGGTCCGCTTGACCGCGGACTCCGCTGCGCTGCGTCCGCTGGCGGACCGAGCCCTTATCTCACCTTCGGGAAGCCGAGATCCACCACGCTGGTGGCCGGGTCGGGCCAGCGCGAGGTGACGACCTTGGTGCGGGTGTAGAACGCCAGCCCCTCCGGGCCGTACATGTGCAGGTCACCGAACAGCGACGCCTTCCAGCCGCCGAAGCTGTAGTACGCCACCGGCACCGGGACGGGCACGTTGACGCCGACCATGCCGCAGATCACGTCGTACTGGAACTGGCGGGCCACCCCGCCGTCGCGGGTGAAGATGGCGCAGCCGTTGCCGTACGGGTTGCTGTTGACCAGCTCCAGCGCCTCGGCGTAGGTGTCGACCCGCACCACCGACAGCACCGGGCCGAAAATCTCGTCGGTGTACAGCGGCGAGTCCGTCGGTACCTTGTCCACAAGGGACGGTGCGAGGAAGAAGCCGGGCTGGTCGCTGACGTCGTCGTGCCGGCCGTCCACGACGACCTCCGCGACACCGGGCGATGCCAGGTAGGACGCGACCCTGTCGCGATGCTCACGGGAGATCAGCGGACCCATCTCCGCGTCCGGGTCGGACGCCGGGCCGGTGCGGATCTTGCCGATGCGCTCCTGGATCGCGGCCACCAGCGGGTCGGCCGCCGCGCCCACCGCCACCACGACCGAGATCGCCATGCACCGCTCGCCGGCCGAGCCGTAGCCGGCCGACACGGCCGCGTCGGCCGCCGCGTTCACGTCGGCGTCCGGCAGCACGACCATGTGGTTCTTCGCGCCGCCGAGGGCCTGCACGCGCTTGCCGTTGCGGGTGCCGGTCTCGTAGATGTGCCTGGCCACCGGCGTCGAGCCGACGAAGCTCACGGCCGCGATGTCCGGGTCGGCGAGGATCGCCTCGACCGCCTCGCGGTCGCCCTGCACGACGTTGAACGCGCCGTCCGGCAGCCCGGCCTGCCGCAGCAGGTCGGCCAGCAGCAGGGACACCGACGGGTCCTTCTCGCTGGGCTTGAGGATGAACGTGTTGCCGGCGACGAGCGCGTTGCAGAACATCCACATCGGCACCATCGCCGGGAAGTTGAACGGCGTGATGCCGGCCACGACGCCGAGCGGCTGCTTGATGGAGTAGACGTCGATTCCCGTCGCCGCCTGCTCGCTGTAGTCGCCCTTGAGGTGTTGCGGCGCGCCGCAGGCGAACTCCACGTTCTCCAGCCCGCGGACCACCTCGCCGCCCGCGTCGGCCACCGTCTTGCCGTGCTCCATCGACACCAGCGACGCGATCTCCTTGCGGTTCGCGTCGACCAGCTCACGGAACCGGAACATGACCTCGGCCCGGCGGCTGAGCGACGCGGCCCGCCACCCCGGGTGCGCGGCGCGCGCGGTCTCGACGGCCGTGCGCACCTCGGCCGCCGTGGCCGCGACGACTTCGGCCTGCTGCTCGCCGGTGGCCGGGTCGTAGACCGGCAGCCGGCGGGTCCCGGTGCCGTCGACGGCGGCACCGTTGATCCAGTGCTTGATCTGACGCATTGGGAGCCCCCCTTCTAGAGCAGGTAGTCCGACAGGCCGCGGCGCAGGAACCGGCCGTGGCCGGCCCGGCCGTGGTAGGTGCCGGCCGGGTCCACGAGGACGGTCCCGCGCGAAAGAACAGTGTCGACCTTGCCGGCGATCTCGTAGCCCTCCCACGCCGAGTGGTCCATGTTCATGTGGTGCGTCTCGACGCCGATCCGGGTGCGGCCGTTGGGGTCGTAGAGCACGATGTCGGCGTCCGAGCCGGGCGCGATGACGCCCTTGCGCGGGTACAGGCCGAACATCCGCGCCGGCGTGGTCGCGATCGTCTCGACCCAGCGGCCCAGCGACAGCTTGCCGTCGACGACGCCCTGGTACACGAGGTCGACACGGTGCTCGACGCCGCCGATGCCGTTCGGGATCTTCGAGAAGTCGCCCAGGCCGAGCTCCTTCTGGTCCTTGAAGCAGAACGGGCAGTGGTCGGTGGAGACCACGGCGAGGTCGTTCGAGCGCAGGCCGCGCCACAGGTCGGCCCGGTGCGGCTCGTGCTTGCTGCGCAACGGCGTCGAGCAGACCCACTTGGCGCCCTCGAAGCCGGGGGCGCCGAGCTGGTCCTCCAGCGTCAGGTACAGGTACTGCGGGCAGGTCTCGGCGAACACGTTGCGGCCGTGGTCGCGGGCGGCCGCGACCTGCTCCAGCGCCTGCGACGCCGACAGGTGCACGATGTAGAGCGGGCAGTCGCGCGCGACGTCGGCGAGCCAGATGGCCCGGCTGGTCGCCTCGGCCTCGAGCTGCGTCGGCCGGGTGATGCCGTGGTGGATCGGGTCGGTCTCGCCGCGGGAGAGCGCCTGCTGCACGAGCACGTCGATCGCGATGCCGTTCTCGGCGTGCATCATGATGACCGAGCCGTTCTCCCGCGCCTTCTGCATGGCTCGCAGGACCTGGCCGTCGTCGGAGTAGAAGACGCCCGGGTAGGCCATGAACAGCTTGAAGCTGGAGATGCCCTCGTCGTTGACGAGCTGGTCCATGGCCTTGAGCGAGTCGTCGTCGACGCCGCCGAGGATCATGTGGAACGCGTAGTCGATGTGGCAGTTGCCCTCGGCCTTGCCGTGCCAGGCGGTGAGGCCGTCCTGCACGACCTCGCCGGTGCGCTGCACCGCGAAGTCGATGATCGTGGTGGTACCGCCGTACGCGGCGGCCCTGGTGCCGGTGTCGAACGTGTCGCTCGCGAACGTGCCGCCGAAGGGCAGTTCCATGTGGGTGTGCGCGTCGACGCCGCCGGGAATGACGTATTTGCCGGTCGCATCCAATGTCTCCACATCGGATGGGCCGCGTCCGGGCGCGAAGACGGCGGCGATCGTCTCGCCGTCGACCAGGACGTCGGCGGCCTGCGCGCCGGCGGGGCCGACGACGGTGCCGCCCTTGATGAGCAGAGCCATGACGGTGTGGTCTCCTGTCGGAATTACGGGCGGGTGAGGTCGTCGTAGGCGTCCGGACGGCGGTCCCGGTAGAACTGCCAGCGGTCGCGCACCGTCTCCAGCAGTTCGAAGTCCAGGTCGCGCACGATCAGCTCCGGGTTGTGCGCGTCGCCCACGTCGCCGACGAACTTGCCCTCCGGGTCGACGAAGTAGCTCGACCCGTAGAAGTCGTTGTCGCCGAGGTCCTCGATGCCGGTGCGGTTGATCGCGCCGATGAAGTACTCGTTGGCGACCGCGGAGGCCGGCTGCTCGAGCTTCCACAGGTACGACGAGAGCCCGCGGCTGGTGGCCGACGGGTTGAACACCAGCCGGGCGCCGTTGAGGCCCAGCGCCCGCCAGCCCTCGGGGAAGTGCCGGTCGTAGCAGATGTAGACGCCGACCTTGCCCACGGCGGTGTCGAAGACCGGGTAGCCGAGGTTCCCGGGCCGGAAGTAGAACTTCTCCCAGAAGCCCTTGACCTGCGGGATGTGGTTCTTGCGGTACTTGCCGAGGTACTTCCCGTCGGCGTCGACGACAGCGGCGGTGTTGTACAGGACGCCGGGCTGTTCCTGCTCGTACATGGGCAGCACCATCACCATGCCGAGCTCGGCGGCCAGCGCCTGGAACCGCTCGGTGGTCGGGCCGGGGATGGCCTCGGCGTACGAGTAGAACTCCTTGTCCTGCACCTGGCAGAAGTACGGCCCGTAGAACAGTTCCTGGAAACAGATCACCTTCGCGCCCTGCGCGGCGGCCTGCCGGGCGTACTCCTCGTGTGCCTTGATCATCGACTCTTTGTCGCCCGTCCAGTTGGTCTGAACGAGCGCGGCGCGGACGACATCTGCCATGGCTGCCGGTCCTCTCCTGATCGCGTGTCACGCCCTGCGGCCCTGCTGAAGGGGCTTGCTTCCGTCCTTGCCTTGGGCACGGCGGATGGCGTAGGACTCTAGTGACACAACTCTAGGCGGACAATGGTGCGACTGTGTTCCGAGAATTGGTACTGGGGATTTCGGAGTTGTCAACGTGCTGCAGCTGATCAGCGCCGCGGTCGCCGATCGCAGCGCGCGCGGCATCGCCGCGGCCGTCAGCCGCCTGGTCAGCACCGGTGAACTGCCCGCCGGCACCCGTCTGCCCACCGTCCGCGCCGTGGCGCGCGAGCTCGGGATCAGTCCCACCACCGTCAGCGAGGCGTGGCGCAGCCTCGCCCGCGCCGGGGCGATCCAGACCCGCGGCCGGTCCGGCACGTTCGTGCTCAACCCGACGCTCGCCCGCCAGCAGCTGCGCTACGCCCGGGTGACCACCCGGCCGGCGACGCTGCCCCGCGACTTCTCCACCGGCGTCCCCGACCACGACCTGCTGCCGCACCTCGCCGAGCCGCTGCGCCGGGTGGGCGACGCGCGGCTGACCACCAGCTACCTCGACGCGCCCGTGCTGCCCGCCCTCGAGGCGGCGCTGCGCGAGCGCTTCCCGTTCCCGGCCGAGCGGATCACCGTCGTCGACGGCGCGCTGGACGCGCTGGACCGGATCACCTCCGGCGCGGTGCGCTTCGGCGACCACGTCCTCGTGGAGAACCCGGCGTTCCCGCCGATGCTCGACCTGCTGGACTCGGTGGGCGCCGTCGTCGTCGGCGTCCCCGTCGACGGGTCCGGGCTGCGGCCGGACGCGCTGGCCACGGCGCTCGCGGCGCACCGCCCGGTGGCGCTGTTCGTGCAGCCCCGGGCGCACAACCCGACGGGCGTGAGCATGAGCCTTCGCCGCACCCGCGAGCTGGCCGCCGCCCTGCGTCGCCACCCGGACGTGCTGGTGGTGGAGGACGACCACGCCGGCGACATCGCGTCGGCCCCGCCGGTGAGCCTGGGCTCGGCCCTGCCCGGGCAGACGGTGCACGTGTTGAGCTTCTCCAAGAGCCACGGGCCCGACCTGCGGCTGGCCGCCGTCGGCGGGCCCGCCGAGGTGATCGCGGCGGTATCCGACCGGCGGTTGCTCGGCCCGGGGTGGTCCAGCCGCCTGCTGCAGGCGGTGCTCGTCGACCTGCTCAGGGACCCGGCGACGGTCGCCGGCGTCGAGCGCGCGCGATCCGAGTACGCCCGGCGGCGCGCGGCCCTGGTGGCGGCGCTCGCGGCGCGTGGCGTGGCCGCCAGCGCCGACGACGGGATCAACCTGTGGATGGAGGTCGCCGACCAGCAGATGGCGATGCTCTCGCTGGCGGCGCACGGGGTCGCCGTGGCACCGGGCGCGCCGTTCATGGTCTCGCCGCTGCCGGTCGACCATGTCCGGATCACCGTCGGCCTGGTCCGCGACGGCTTCGACGAGCTGGCCGACCTGCTGGCGGAGGCGGCCGGAAGCGCGAACCGGGGCAGCGGCCGGCGCAACGGCACCCACCCCCGCGGCTGGCGCTGACCCGGCTGGCGCTGACCCGGCCGGCGCTGACCCGGCCCGCCGGTCACGGCCCGCCGGTCACGACCCGCCGTGACCGGTCGCCGTGATCGGGCCGCCGGCCATACCGATTCGCTACCCGGTGCGCCGAACGGATAGCCCGAGCGCACAGCGGATCGACGCCGCCCGACGACGGTGAGTAACATCGGCCCCTGGCCGGATAGACCCGCCGGCTCCGACCGGGTCGCGTGTGCACCTCTCCCCCAGGTCGCGCACGCTCCCGGCCGGAGCCGGCGCCATGCGGACGGAGTCTTCGTGACGACTGCCGACATCCTCACCCACCTGAGGTCCACCCTCCAGCCTCGGCCCGACGAGGCGTCCCGGACGGCAATGCGCCTGCCCGGGCCGCGCCAGGCGCCCGAGCAGGCCATGACCGGCGAGGCGTCCGGCCCGCCGCCCGGTTGGGTCGCCCACACCAGCCGGCCGCCCCGGCCGGCCCACGAACCGGGCAGCTGAGGCGAAAGAGGCGAACGGGGCGGTCACGGCAGCCGCAGGGTTTCGGAGGGGGAGACGCCGAACCGCTCCCGGTACGCCGCCGCGAACCGGCCCAGGTGGCCGAGCCCCCACCGGTGCGCCACCAGGGCCACCGTCGTCTCACCCGGCCGGGCGCGCAAGAGGTCCTCGTGTGCCCGGTCGAGCCGCAGGTCGCGCAGGTACGCCATGGGGGCCAGCCCGGTGTGCCGGTGGAAGATCGCCTGCAGGGCGCGCACGCTGACGTCGGCCAGCCGGGCCAGTTCGGCGACGGTGAACGGGTGCGCCGGGTCGGCACGCATCGCGTCGACGGCGAGCTTCAGCGGGCGCGGGTGCCAGCCCCTGTCCGGTCGGGTCAGCTCGTCGCGGTACGGGTGATCGGCGGCCACCAGCAGCCCGCTGATCAGGCTCTCGGCGAGCCGGTCGGCGACCAGGGGCTGGCCGGTCAGCCCGCCCGCGTCGACCACGTCCGTGGCGAGCAGGCCGGCGAGCTGCGCCCAACTGCGGCCCGGGCCGCGGGATACGTCCATCCAGGGCGACAGCGGCACCGGCCCCCGGATCGTGCGGCCCAACGCCTCCTCGAGCTTGTGCTCCAGCGCGAACCGCTCGATCTTGATGGCGACCAGGCCGGAGTCGGCCGGCACCGGCTCGAAGCTCGACGAACCGACGGGCTGGTAGATGACCGCGCGGCCACGCTCCGCGGTCACCGTGACGCCCCGGTGCGTCGACACCATGGCGCCGGTGACCGGGAGATTGATGTGGTAGCCGGTGACCAGATCACCCGACGTGATGCGCAGGTCGCGGCCGTAGTTCATCTTCCCGACGGTGAGCGCCCCGACGTCGGCCGCCCGGAACGAGAGCCAGAACCCGCGCGTCGCCCCGACGGGTTCCAGGGTGATCGGGTAGTAGTACCGCTGGCAGAGATCGTGCGCCTCGTCAAGGTCGACGGTGTGTAAGCCGTCGGGCCCCGGATCTCCGTCCGCGGAATCAGTCAGAGCGACCGTCACTCACCGATTCTGCGACAGACCGCAGTCGGTTTGAAGACCCTCCGTAACGCTGGCACACAGCCGGACAACACCCCGTGATGTCCGCAGGTACGGACGAGGTGGCACGAACGAGGGATCAAGCCTGGCTCGGATCTTGCGTAACCTTCACGACAGATCACGACGGGGGCACCACCAGGGTTCGCTCCGTCGAACCACGAAACTGCTGGAGAAGACATGAGCGAGTACGACCCGGGTACCGAGGACCACGGCAGCTACGACGAGCCGCAGTACGACGACCACAGCGGCCACGACGACCCCAACGTCACCGTGGCTCAGTTCACCGACGGTTCCCAGCTCGGCGTCGCCGACTACGACCACGACGGCTACGCCGACGTGCTCGCCACGGACTCCGACGGCGACGGCCACCCGGAGGTCGTGTACACCGATGAGCACGGCGGCACCGCGCTCGACACGGCCTACGTCGACCGGAACGAGGACGGCAACCCCGAGCAGGTCTTCGCCGACCGCAACGAGGACGGCTACGTCGACGCCGCGGCCGCCGACACCGACCACGACGGTGCGCTCGACACCGCCGCCTTCGACAACAACTTCGACGGGCGCGTCGACCAGGTCCAGTTCGACCCGGACGAGGACGGCCAGATCGACAAGACCGTCATCGACACCGACTACGACGGCGTTCCGGACACCGTGCACTACGGCGACCCGGACACCAACCCCTACGCGCGCGCCTGACCACAGCGGACGCACAGCACCACCGACTGACCGGCTCTCCTCCCGGGGGGCCGGTCGTCGTCGTGTCTCCGGTCGGCCGAAGCACCGAACTGGAGGCGCTGCGCGCGCTGCTCGCCGGCGCGCTCGCCGGCTCCGGGGCCGCCGCCGTGGTGACGGGCGAAGCCGGCATCGGCAAGACCACGCTGGTCGAGGCCGTCGCCCGCGAATCGGCGGCCGGCGGATGCCCGGTGCTCGTCGGCCGGGCCGCGCCGGACGAGGGCGCACCCGCGTTCTGGCCCTGGCACCGCCTGCTCGCCCAGGCGCACCGCGACGGCGTCGCGGGCTCGGATCCGGGCCGTGACGGAGTCGCCGGCTTAGATCCGGCCCTGCTCGCGCCGACGGCCGAGCCGGACCCCACGCCCGCCGCCAGGTTCCTCGCCATCGAGGCGACGGTGCTGGCCTTACGCGCCGCCGCCGAACCGGCCGGGCTGGTGCTCGTCCTGGAAGACCTGCAGTGGGCCGACGCCGCCTCGCTCGACCTGTTGCGGCATTTGTGCGGCGAAGTGTCCGGGTCCCGGATCCTGGTGCTGGGCACGGTTCGCGAGCCGGCTGACGGACTGGCCGGACGGGCCGGCAACACCCCGGCGGACCTGTACGGGCTGGCCGCCGTGCACACCATCTCGCTCGGTCCGCTGAGCGTCTCCGACGTCGCCGCCTACCTTCGCCAACTGGCCACCGACCCGTCCGGCGACTCATCCGGCGGGCCGTTGGCCTACGACCGCGCCTGGCCGCCGCACCTGCACCGGCTCTCCGGCGGCAATCCGCTGTACCTGCGCGAACTCGGGCGGCTGTGGCAACGGCAGGGCCGGTTCGCGCGCCCACCCGAGGGTGCCGAGGTGCCGGTGGAACTGCACCGGCTGGTGGCGAGCCGCACCGCCGGGCTGCCGGCCGGCTGCCGGGACCTGCTCGGGCTGTGCGCGGCCGTCGGCGCCGAGGTCGACGTCGCGCTGCTCACGGCCGCCGCCACCGACCCGGACGCCGTGCCGGCGCAGCTGGCCGAGGCGCTGGCCGCCGGCGTCCTCGGCGAGGATCCGGCCGCCCCCGCGACGCTGCGGTTCTCGCACGACCTCGTCCGCCAGGCTCTGTACACCGGGCTGTCGCGCGCCCAACGGATCGACGCACATCGACGGGTCGCCGACGCACTCGAAGAAACCGGCAGCACCCGCGCGGGCGAGTACGCCCGGCACCGGTTGCGCTGCGCCGTCGACGCCGGCTCACGTCGTCGCGCCGTGGAAGCCTGCCGGAGCGCGGCGGCCGCAGCCGCCGGCGGCCTCGACTTCGCGGACGCCGCGCGCTGGTACGCCCGGGCGCTCGACCTCACGGCCGACGACCCGGCCGGGCGTGCCGATCTGCTCCTCGGCCGGGCGGAGGCCGCGTACCGCGACGGCAGCATCGACGCCGCGCTGGCCGACTGCACCGAGGTCGTCGGTCTCGCCGAGCGGCTCGGCCGGGCCGACCTCGCGGCCGGCGCGGCGGTCGTGGTGCGCGGCGTCGGCGGGCCGGTCTCGATGAGCGTCGCCGGCCTGTGCGAGCGGGCCGGCGCGTTGCTCGGCGACGAGGAGAGCGCGGGCCACGCGCGGGTGCTCGCGAATCACGCGATCGTGCTGACCGAACTGGGCCGGGTGCCGGAGGCCGACGCGCTGAGCCGGCACGCGATGGCGATGGCCGACCGGACCGGCGACCCGACGGCGCTGGTCGCTGCCATCCACGCCCGGCACGACCTGCTGGACCCGCTGCTCGACATCGAGGAGGTGCGCGGCCTGGCCGACCGCATGGTGGCACTCAGCCGGGCCAGCGAGCGACCCGACGCGGAACTCTGGGGCCGGGTGTGGCGGTTCGAGGCAGCGCTGGCCGTCGGCGACATGGCCGCCGTCGACACCGAGCTGACCGAACTCGACGCGCTGGCCGAGCGGCTGGGCTGGCCGATCGTCCGCTGGCACCTGTACCGGGGGCGGGCCGCCCGCGCGTTCATCGCCGGCCGCCTGGGCGAGGCGTGGGAGCGGGCCCGGGCCGCGCGCGAGCTGGCCGATCGGCTGCAGGACCCGAGCAGCGACCCCATGTACTTCACGTTCGTGACGAACCTGAGCCGGATGACCGAGCGGTACGACGTCCCGTCGATCCCGCCGGTGCTGCAGCGGATGGCCGCGCAGGTGCCGATCGGCGCCGCGCAGCTCGGCCGGCTGCACCTGTGGTCCGGCGACCTCGACGGGGCCGCCGAGTGGCTGGACCGGTTGCGTCCGGTGCTGGCCGGGCTGCCCCATGACGTGCGCTGGCTGCCCACCGTGCTGTTCGCCGGCGAGGTGGCCGTCGGCCTCGGCGACCTGGTGACGGCCGCATGGTGCTACCGGATGGCGGAGCCGTACGCCGCGTTCTACATGTATTCCGCGACGGGGTGCGAGGGCGCCACGACGCGGGTGCTCGGCGAGCTGGCCTCGGCGCTGGGCGACCACGAGGCGGCCGACCGGCACCTCGGCACGGCTGTGGCCATGGAGGAGCGGATCGGTGCGCTGCCGTTCCGGGCGCTGGCCCTGCTGGCGCACGCCCGCGCGCTGGCCGCCGCGGGCACCGACCGGGCCCGGGCGCGGGCCCAGGCCGTCCATGCCGAGCGGGTCGCGCGCCGGCTCGGGATGCGCGCGATCGCCGACGGGGCCGCGGCGCTCGCCGACGAACTGGCCGGCCTGCGCGGCGGCGCCGCGACGCTGACCGCACGCGAGCGGGAAATCGCGTCGCTCGTGGCGACGGGGCTGGCCAACCGCGCGATCGCGGAGCGGCTCGTGCTCTCCGAGCGGACCGTGGAGACGCACGTCCGCAACGTGCTGGCGAAGCTCGGGCTGACCAACCGGACGCAGATCGCCGCACACTTACGTGGTCCGGATCAGTACTCGCACTGAGGTCCGTCCGGCCGCCGGGCCCGAGGCTTGGCCCATGACACAGTTCCTGAGCAGCGACACCCGCCCGACGTTGGCCGCCGGCACCTACCGCATCGACCCGGCCCGCTCGCGGGTCCGCTTCACCATCAAGGAGTCCTTCGGCCTCCAGACAACGGGGGGCACATTCACGGTCCGGGACGGCACCGTCGTCGTCGCCACCGTTCCCGAGGAGTCCACGGCCACCGCCACCATCGACGCCGCCAGCTTCACCACCGACAAGGATCGTCGCGACAAGACCGTCGTCGGGAAGAATTTCCTCGACGCGGCCACGCACCCGACGATCACGTTCGCCACCACCCGGCTCACCCGCGAGGACGGCCGGTGGGTGCTGCACGGCGTCCTGGGTGTGCGCGGTTCGGAGTGCCCGGTGGCGCTCACGATCGGCCGGGCCGCCGCGACTGTCGACGGCTGCCGGTTCACCGCGGTGACCCGCGTCGACAGGTACGCCACCCCCGTCCGGGCGGCGCGCGTCTTCATCGGCCGGTACCTGGACGTCGAGCTGGACGTGTACGCGGTCACCCGCTGATGATCGCGGGGTAGCCTGTCCCCGATGCGGTACGGCGTACTTCTGCTGCCCACCGACCCGTGGCAGGAAGCGGTGGCGAGGGTGCGGCATCTGGAGGAGATCGGCTACCCCACCCTCTGGACGTACGACCACCTCTCCTGGCGGCGCTACCGCGCGAAGCCGTGGTTCGCCGCGATTCCCTGGCTCACCGGCGTCGCGGCTGCGACGTCGCGGATCCGGCTCGGCACGATGGTCGCGTCGCCGAACTTCCGCCACCCGGTGACCCTCGCCAAGGAGGCGATGACGCTCGACCACGTCAGCGCCGGGCGGTTCACGCTCGGGCTCGGCGCGGGCGGCACCGGCTTCGACGCGACGGTGTTCGGCGACGAGCCGCTCTCCCCCGGCGCGCGGGCCGCCCGGCTGGCGGAGTTCGTCGAGGTGCTCGACGCGCTGCTGCGCCAGCCGTCGACCTCGCACCGCGGCCGGCACTACACCGTCGACGAGGCGATGATGCTGCCCGGCTGCGTGCAACGGCCGCGCCTGCCGCTGGCAGTCGCCGCCGGCGGGCCGAAGACCCTCGGGCTGGTGGCCCGGAACGCCGACGCGTGGATCACCGTCGCCGGGCCGGCCGACCAGCCCGGGCTTCCGCTGCCCGAACAGGTCGACCGGCTCGCAGCGGAGTGCGCGTCGATCGGACGCGACCCGACCACCATCGACCGGATCCTGCTGATCGGCGAGCCGGCCGAGCGACCGCTGGCCAGCGTCGCCGCGTTCAGCGACTTCGCGGGCCGGCACGCCGAGCTCGGCTTCGACGAGATAGTGTTCCACGACCCGCGCCCGGACGATCCAGTGTGGACGGACGATCCCCGGATCGTGGACGCGATCGCGGCAGAGTTGTTCTGATCAGGCGCTCGCGCCTAGCAGACTGGGCGGGTGGACCGCCAGAAGCTCAGCACGATCGCGCACACCACCCATCCGCTCGCGGCGCCGGTCAGCGAGGCCAACGCCACCCGGCTGCTGCGCCGGGCCGCGTGCCCGCCCGACGCCCGGCTGCTGGACCTCGGCTGCGGTGAGGCCGCCTGGCTGCTGGCGGCGCTCGACGTGTATCCCCGGGCGTCGGCCGTGGGCGTCGACCTTTCCGCCCCGGCGCTGGAACGCGCGCAGCGCGCCGCGGAGAAACGCGGCCTCGCCGACCGGTTGTCGCTGCGGCAGACCGACGCCAAGCGGTTCACCGCCGACCCGTTCCATGATCTCGTGCTCTGCGTCGGGTCCACGCACGCGTTCGGCGGGCTGGTGTCCACGCTCGACATCCTGCGCGGGCACGTCCGCACCGGCGGGATCGCCCTGGTCGGCGAGGGCTTCTGGACCCGTCCGCCCGACGAGGCCGCGCTGCGCGGCCTGTCCGCGACGGCCGAGGAGTTCTCGGACCTCGCCGGGCTCGTCGACACCGTGGAGGCGGCCGGGTGGTCGCCGATCTACGCGCACGTCAGCGAGGAGGGCGAGTGGGACGACTACGAGTGGTCGTGGGTCGGCTCGCTGACCCAGTGGGCGCTCGACAACCCGTCACATCCCGACGCCGGTGACGCCCTGGCCGCGGCGCGCGAGCACCGGGCCGGCTGGCTGGGCGGCTACCGCGGCACGCTCGGGTTCGCGTGCCTACTCCTGCGGCCGACGCGTACGCGGTAGCCAGCCCATCATCCGGACGTAGAGAATGTCCGGCGGCACCTCGGGCAGGTGCTCGGACGCCTCGTGGAAGCAGGTCGCGAGGTACAAAGCCACCGCCACCGGAGACTCCCGGAACTCGGCGGTGAGCATTGCCTGCCGGGTCGGGCAGGGCCACGGCCGGTAGCAGTTGCGGCAGATCCAGTCCGGCCGGCGCGGCGTGTGCTCCGGTTCGGTGGTGAGGCCGTCTCCGGTGATGCTCATGGCTTGCGCCCCGGCTCCCGCCCCGGCTCGCGCCAGAGCGGCCAGATGCGCGGGCCGTCGGGCAGGTCGATGGCCGGGCCGTGGTCGCGGTAGCCGTGCCGCAGGAACAACCTTCGCGACGCCACGCTGCTCGCCTCCAGGTAGGCCGGCGTCTCGCCGCGGTCGAGCGTGCGGTGGTGCCACGTCAGCAGCGCGCTACCCAGGCCGCGCCCCTGCAGCGCGGGCGCGACCGCGAGGAAGGCGAGATGCTGGTGGGCCGGCCGGGGATGCCGCCGGTCGAACGCCGCGTCGAGCGTCTGGAACCGCGACGTGTGCTCCCCCGCGGCCATCGCGAGGCGCCGCACGTAGCCGGGCGGCGGCGCGAGCCCGCCCGGCTGCCACACGGCGACGCCGTCCGCGTCACCCTCGATCCACACCCAACCGGACGCCACCGCGTGCTCGACATGGATGCGGAACACCTCGGACAGCACGTGGCTGCGCCGGGCCGGGTCGGCGACCAGCCACGCGGAGACTGCGAGCGGGTGGAACGCCTCGGCGATCAGCGCGGCCACCGCGTCCGCATCGGACGGGGAAGCGAGCCGGATCGGTTGGCGGGCCCCGGTTCCTGTCCCGGCCTGCGTGACGACGTCCATGGGGACGCAGCATAGCCATACTTGTTCATGCTCGTACAAGCACGTATCAAGACTGGAGTGGCGTTGGCGAACTACTGATGAGGGCGGTTCACCTTCTCGCTCACGGCAACTCACGAGTGGAGGGTTGTGGCTGTGTCAAGGCCGGCGAGACAGCAACAACCCTCCACTCGTGAACCTCAGCCGGGCATCGGCGTCGTCAACGCGGCCCGCACCGTCGCGATCACGTGCCGCGGACGGCGGTAGACGTC
>Ga0070675_100000921_pt1 | contig 20951 bp, 14 predicted proteins | sample KBSM43metaG_FD_65343 | JGI IMG/M metagenome (GOLD analysis project Ga0070675, IMG submission 65343) | Miscanthus rhizosphere microbial communities from Kellogg Biological Station, Michigan, USA - KBS M4-3 metaG | ecosystem: Host-associated > Plants > Roots > Rhizosphere > Soil ... | reverse complement strand
CGACGCCGTCAGGCGCTGCTCGGGACTGCGGGCCGCGGCGAAGGCCGTTCGCGCGTCCTGCAGCACCGGCTTCAGCGCCGCATCGGCGGCCAGTTCCTTGGCCGCCGCGTCCAGCGCCTGAGTGAACGGGCGCGGCGCATAGACGCGATCGATCTCGGCAGCCAGCCCGCGCGCCTGCTCGGCCAGCTTCGGGTCCTTGGCGGTGGCGGCCCAGGCCCGCACCGCCTCGGCATCAGCTGCCTCGGGGCTGTTGTGGATCTTGATCCGGAGCTTCTCGAAACCCGGGTCGCGGTCGTTCAGCGCCGCGGCCAGGTTGCGCACCTTCTGCGCCGACGCGCCGTCGCCGCCATGCGGCAGCAAGCGGGCACCCGTGCGCAGCGCCACGAAGCGGTGACCTGTCCAGGCCGGCTGCCCAGCCATGCCGATCAGCAGCCGTCGCGCGGTCTCGCGCTCGTCCTCTTCCTGCACTGCGCCCCGGTAGTACTGGGCCTTGCGCAGGATCCAGCCGTCGTCGGCGGCGATCAGGAATTTCTCGACCAGCCACTGCGCATAGGTATCGGCGAAACCGGGGTCGGCCAGCGTCTTGTCGACATCCAGCCCGGCCAGCAGGTTGGCCACGAGGTAGCCCTGGGCGCGCATCTGGCGCGTCCTGTCGCTCCACTCGCCATGCTGCCAGCCCTGGCCCTTGCCGGCACAGGCAAAGTCCTTGGGCGCCAGCACCCGGCCGTCGCGGCAGAACCACTTGATGCCGCTGAAGGGACCGCGCGGCTGCTCCTTCATCTCGACGATCCAGCGCTTGTACTGTGCCGACGTGCTGTCGAGGACGGCCGGTGTCGCCGCCAGCACGGCGCTCGCGCCGAGCGCGCCGGCCGAAAACAGCGAGAGCAGCGCTCGGCGCGTCAGGTCTTCATTTCGCTTCATTGCTCGGTCACCTCCATGTTCACGATCATTGAGCCGGCCGGTCCGCTCGACGTTCCCAGCCCAGCACGTCGTGGCGAATCGACCAGCGCGGGCTGCGCTTCTGCGCACCATGTCCCAGCACCCAATACTCGCGCAGCTGACTCAACACACCGGCACTGCGCTGTATCACGAGCCAGTCGTTGACCACGCTGGCCAGCTCACTATCGCCCCTGCGCATGCCGACGCCGACCGGCACGGCGATCGCCCCGGGCTGTGGCACCACCACCGAGTAGGCCGGGTACAGGATCGACCAAGCCGCGCCGGCCTCGGCCAACATGGCGAAGGCGTCGACGTGCGGCGCCTCGCCTTCGAAGAAGTGCTTGGGCGACGGCAGTGCGACGAAACGCAGGTCCACGCCGGCCAGTTGCTTGCGCAGGCGATCCTGGACCGCCGGCAAGTCGCCCAGGAGCGCGATGGTCACCGGCGAGCGTCCGGCCAAGCGGGTCGCTGAGGAGAAATCGTCGCGCAACTCGTCGCGCACGACCAGGCCCAGTGTGCTGTCCAGGTAAGGAACTGAATAGGCCACCTGCCTCAACAGGTCGGGCAGGTAGGGCAAGCCCACGGCCACGTCGATGCGGCCTTCGGCCAGCAGCCGCGACATCTGGTCGAAGTCTGCCGGGACGAAGTCCACTCTCGTCGCGCCCAAGTCTTGCGCCAGACGCTGGGCCAGCTCAACGTCCATGCCCACCAGATCACGGCGCGCGTTGAAGAAGGCGAACGGCACGCGGTCGCCGACGAAGGCCACCCGCAGCGCGCCGCGGGCGCGGATGCGCTGCATCGTCGAAGTCGACACGGCTTCGGCTGGCGGCGCTTCGGCCAGCAGCGCGATCGGCAGCATGACGCGCGGTAGGTTCATGTTGCTGAGCGCCTGGTCCTTGCGGTAGACGGTGTCGACTGCGTGCGCCAGACTCAGCTTCAGGCCTCCGACCGTGACCGCCGTGGCAGCCAGGGTGATCAGCAACGCGCGCGCGATGCGACGCGGCTCGATCCGAAGATGGCCCGCTACCGCGCTGGCCGTCAGCAGCGCCAGCGCCAGAAGGCTCATCACGGTCACCATCGAATCGAATTTGCCGGTGACGATGCTCGACGGGATGTAGAGCAAGAACAGGTCGTGCGGTACGCCCAGCAGGTCCATGAGAAAGGGCAGCGCCACCTGCGCCTTGGCAAAGTAGCTGGGAATCCCGGCGCCGAACAGCGCCAGGTAGGCGTCGGCGCCAAGCGGGTTGCCGGCCAACCAGGCGGCGAATGGCACGAACAGCAGCGTCAGCAGCTTGCCGGCGTTCGGCACGACAAACGAGACAGGCACCACCACGTCGACGGCAGAACGGGTGTCGGTCGAATCCATCGCTTGCGCAGCCAGTGCTGCCTTGACCCTCTCCACCAGCATCGGCAGTACGATGAAGGCGCTGTTGGCAATGAACGCGGTGAGCAGCGCCTCGTGGCACATGCCCACCACTTGACGCCATCCAAACGGCGTGAGCGCAGCCACGGCCAGAGGAATGACCACGAAGGCCAGCAGCAGCGCGGCTGCGCCGAAAATGACGAAGTAGATCTCGAGCCGGCTCAAGGATTCAAGCGACATCGTGCCGGCCACCGACGCCGAGATCGCGAAGACGCCGTACGGCGTCAGGCTCAGCACCAGCTGAGTGACCCGCACGACTGCGCGCTCCAGGGAGAGCAGACTCGACAGGAGTGGCGCCTTGTCGGGCACGCCGATGAGCGCCACGCCCACGGCGGAGCTGAACAGCACCAGCCCTGGCACGACGGCGTTCGCCATCGCGTAAAAGGGATTGGACGGCACGTACAACTCGCCCAGGGCGAACGGCTGCGCCGGCTCGATCAGCGTGTCGCTGTAGAAGGACGCACTGACCAGCGCTGGGTACGCCAGTGGCATCACGACGATCACCGCGCACGCCAACACGACCAGCAGGCTGAGCAACGCGGTAGCCCGCAGGCCCAGCCGCCGGGCCGTCGCCGGGTCCAGCTTGCCGAGCCCCCCGACCAGCGTGAGCACCAGGTACGGCAGCACGGTCATTTGCATGCCGCGGATGTACAGATCGGCCACAGGTTGCAGCACGGCCGCCCCCTCACCGAAGAACAGCCCCACCGCCACGCCGGCGAGCAGGCCCGCGAGGATTCGCAGCGAGGGGCGTTTGAGCTTTGGCGGCTCGGACGAGTTCATGCCGGGGCCTTCTTCCATGTGGCGGTTCGGCGGTGGAACTCCAATCCGGTCAGCACCGACGCGGCAAGCCAGACCAGCACCAGCAACACATTGATCGCGGCGAACTGCGAGACCTTCAGCGCGAAGACGGTCGTGCCCACATAGACGGTAGCGGCGGCCAGCACGTCCCCCGAGCGAACGACCAGGCTGTCGATCACTTGCTTGGCCTTGTACTTCTCGTCGCGGGAGGTCGGCAGGAACAGCATCTGCCGGACCGTGTTCATCAACGAGTAGTCCACCGCGTTCTCGGCCGTCTTGGCCCAGCGCACGATGGCCAGTGACGGCAGCAGCATTGCGACACCGTAGCTGCCGAGCGCCACCACTGGAAGCACACACAATGCGATCGGCACGCCCAGCCACTTGACCAGACGCGAGACGAAGAACAGCTGGAGCACGAGGCCGATGATGTTGACGAGCTGGAAGTAGTCGGCGAAGAACGCGCCGATGAAGCGTCCCTGGTCGGCCCGCGCCAGCAGGCCGGCAGCGATCTGGCTCTCGGCAGCCTGCTTAACGATTGCCGAGAGGATGTACTCGCCGGCGGAGTTGACCCAGTTCAGCAGCAGGATGACCACCGCCATGCCCAAGAGGTAGCGGTTGCCCGCCAGCAGCGCGAATGCACTGCGGCCGCCGATGACTTTCTCCGGCTGGTCATCGACTGCACGGCCGGACTGGCGGCGCCGACTGTCGTGCCAGTCGATAAGATTGAACAGCGCCAGGCTGAGCGCCAGCACGCCGGCGGCAGCCAGCAGCAGCGCGTGCGCGCCAATGATCTGGATCAGCCGCCCCGACAGCCACGCCCCCGTCACGGCGCCGGCGGACGCGCCGAAGGCGATCACCGCGAACAGCCGCTTGCCGGCCTCCGGCGTATACAGGTCGTTGGCGTACGCCCAGAACTGCGCGATCACCATGAGGCTGAACACGCCGATCCACAAGAAGAACACCAGCCCAACAGCGACGCCGCGCTCCGCAAGCAGGTAGAAAACCGGCAGGAAGGCGATGAACAGCGCCGTGACGACGTTGATCAGTCGCCGCCGTGGAAGTCGAGAGGCCACGGCGCCGTACAGCGGCACCAATACGACGAGCAGCGCGGCTTGGCCGGCGTAGGCATAGCTCTTCAGTTCGGCGCCGCCGGGCTGATTCAGGATCAGAACCTCCCGAACCGGTTTCATGACGTAGTACGCGACGAGGATCAGGAAGACGTTGAACGTCAGCGCCAGCAGCCGCGGCCCTTCGTCCTCGCGCACGTCGCTGAACAGCCGCAAGGCCCGCTCCAGCGGCCGCGTGGGCGGCAACGGATCGGGCGGCACGTCGAGGACGCCCGTTGTAGCGGCGGAATCGCTGGCGGACATTTGGGGCGCGGCGGAGCCACCTTTCACGTCAAGCCACGGATCGAGGCTCGGCGATCAGAGATGGCTCACCATTCCGTCGCTAGCGAGAGCCTGCGCATCGGGTCGTCATCCAACGAAGCTTCAACTGAACGCGCCCGTACAAGTAGGCAAGCCATACCAAGGTCTGCCCTGGTCACAAGCCGCAGCCTACTGCGCGTTCCGAGTCGATTCACCGGCACGGCGGTAGTCGTGGTTCGACGAATCACCATAGCTTCGATCCACCTCCCGAGACATAGCCCTTAAGTCCAATGGCGCCCGCAATGCAGGCACTTGGGTGAGGCGGCGGCGAACGCCCTGCGGCACGCGAGGTGCGCACGAGCATTCCCAATGCGCCGCCTTGGTCCTCGGCTACGCCGCGTTCTGGTCTGGATCACCATGCACGAATTCGCTTGGCTGCGTATCGGCAAACTGCATCGCGCCCAAGTCGATGAGGTGCGTTCAAGTCCCGCGAGCTCGGTTGCCAATCGCTGTCGATGTGCAGAGCCAACGTCCACGCGTTGCCACTCGCGGCATACACGAAGGTACTTAGCGATGAGAGTTTCGGGCAGACTCACCGGTGAACTCGTCACCCAAAACATAAGTAGCAAGCGAGGCTACCAGTCGGGTGTTAGCGGAAAGCCCAGCGCCACGACAGCTGGGCGCGCGCCGACGTCCCGCCCGCGTCGCGCCAATACGCGAGCTCGATGCCGAGGCGCGATGCCGGATCGATTTGCCAGTTGAGTGCCGCGTTGCCGCCGGACAGGCTGCCGCCGCCGGGATGGCGCGTCGCGCTCGGGTAGGCATCGCCGTGGTGGAGCATCACCGTTCCGCTCCATGCGCCGCCATCGACGATGGCGCCGATCGAGGTCAGGCGCGCGTCGCCGCCGATCGGGTGGCCGAGCGGCTCGCCGCGCTGCGTGTAGCCTGCCACGTAGATGTGGTGCCGGTACGCCGAGGCCAGGATCGGCGTGCCGAATGTCCCGTTCAACGTCGTGTTGGCGTGCTCGACGAAGAGCCGCAGCGTCATCGCATCGAGCGGGAAGGCGGCATCGAGGCCGACGCTGCCGAGGTAATGGCTCGGCAGGCCGCCGGCTTCGTCCTCGCCGATCGCCTGGCCGTAGATCGAGAGCGTGCGCCGTTCGCCGAGCACGAAGGTGTAGCGTGCGTCGAAGCCGCCGAGCTGATTGCTCGGTTCCGAGCTCTGGTCCGACCCGGCGCTGACGTTGTCAGATCCGAACACCGCCCTGCCCAGCGAGCTCAACGATTCCGGCCGACCACTGCCGCCCCACTGCATCGTCCGCGACGCCGCCAGCTCGAGCCCGAGCAGAGGCATCACCTGCATGCGAACCCCGAGCAGATGCGCGTGCCGGGGTCCGCTCTCCTGCGACAAGCCGCCCGCGAAGACGTCGAGCGACCACGGCCCGAGCCAGGAGAGCCAGCGCGTCCGGAACGGGGTCGGTTCGCTCTTGCGCCAGCCGATCGCCGGGATCGCCTCGGCGCCGGCGTCGAGGATCAGGCTGCCGGTCCACGACGGTCCCCAATGGCGCCGCTCGATTGAGGCGTAGACGCGGCCGCTGCCGAGCGGCGCGCTGATCGCGGTCCCGTCGAACGACGTCGAGTGGGAGCTGCCGGGCTGCCACGTCACGCCGAAGCGGGCACGGACCGCACCGTCCCCGAGCGCCGTGCCGGTGCGCAGGCGCACGCCGCCGTCGCCGCGGATCTCGGGGCGGAGCAGCGGCGGAATGTCGCTACCGTGCCCGCCCAGGGCGGCGGTCAGGTCGTCACCGCTCTCCTCCTCGATCGAGATCGGCGTCGGCGCGACCGCTGCCGCGGAACGTGGCGGTGCAAGCGCGCGATGGCGCGCCGTCGCCTCGTCGAGCGACAGTCCGGCGAGGGCGTTCGTCGGTCCGATTGCCACGGCGGCCCAGCTGAAGCCGAGCAGGCTTCGCCAACGTGCGATGAGAAGCTCCCGAAGCGATCAGGCGGTTCAGCGAAAAGGGTGCCCGGCAACGTTCGTCGCTAGGCGTTAGCCATGCGGCTCAGGGATCCAGCCCCGGGATCGGCTTCTCGTCCGGCCTCTTGGGCGGGGGATAGGTCTGCAGCGAGGCTCAGGACGCCCTCCGGATACGGCATTTCAACTTCGCTGGCGAGCTACATCTGACCTTGGCCTTTCCAGGTCGGCGCGGCCACGCGATCATTCGGCTACTCCCGCCGCCGACCCGAAGCGGAACTAGGATCCACGCATTCCGGCAGCCGAAACTGTCGCTCGCTAAGGTCGTCTTCTCCCCCGGCCGAGAGGCGGGCCGATCGGCCGGTAAGTCGGGCACACGGGGCTTTCGCTGGCGTCGTAGCAGTCGATAGCAGGCGCGTGGCGGCTGACGAGCCGATCAGATGTCCAGTGGCGTGACCCTCGTCCCTTCAAGGCTGAGGTTTGCCATGAGGCCACCCTTGACGAGCACGTAGCCGATCACTGCTTGCTGCGCCGTAGCGCTGTCGATCGCCGCCGTTGCACCGGTCCTCATCATCGCCACCGAAGCGTCGGCACCAACGGTCCAGCCGCTACTCGCCCTGAACTTGGCGAGCGCCTCGTCGATCATGAAAAGGATGTACATCGCCTTCGATTCGGCACCAGCGAGCAGGCCGACCGAGCCCGCTGCCGTCTTGTAGTACCCGGCGGTTTGGCCGCCGACGCGCAACGCACCCTCGCCGTAGGAGCCGCCGACGACGAAGCCGGCGGTCACGATGGACGGAAATACAAGCGTGGCGCGCGACTTCGCGACCAGCTCGCGCGCAGCGGGATCCTGCGCATAGAGCTGGGCGAGCGCCGCGTCGACCGCGGCGTCGACGCTTTGCCGCTTCTGGGCCGGGGTGTCGGCCGGAGGTTTGGACGTGGTGGAGCAACCGGTGATGGAACCAACCGCAAGGGCGGCAGCGGAAGCCAGAGCGATGAGCTTGGTTTTCATTGCTGTTCTTTCATAGTGGACAAGACAAGACAGCGTCGCATACCAGACCGTACGCGCGCGCCGGGAACGCGGTTCACCTGAGCCAGCTCGATGCCTGAGCATCTGACGCAACGAGGCCCCAGGACAATTGGACTTTGGGGCAGGAGTTCTACGCGCACACCAAGCTCTACGGTGAGAGTGCTCGAGAACGGCACAGATCGCAGCACCGATATCAACGCTGGTGCGTCACTTAGCCACGCCGACCCGGCAAGCGAGTCGCACGCGGCAATCTGTTGCCGACGCGACTCACTCGCGCGACGCCTTTTTGCGCTCGTGCTCTTTCAGGTGGCGTTTGCGGATGCGAATTGATTTGGGCGTGATCTCGACCAGCTCGTCGTCGGCGATGAACTCCACCGCGTACTCGAGCGTCAGCTGGATCGGTGGCGTGATCTTGATCGCGTCCTCCTTGCCCGACACCCGGAAGTTCGTCAGCTGCTTGCCGCGCACGGCATTGACGACGAGATCGTTGTCGCGCGAATGGATTCCGATCACCATGCCCTCGTACAACGGGTCGCCGGCCTTCACGAACATGCGGCCGCGGTCGTCGAGCTTGCCGAGCGAGTAGGTCACAGCTTCGCCGTCGTCCTGGCTGATCAACACGCCATTCTTGCGCCCTTCGATCTCGCCTTTGTAGCCCTCGTAGCTGTCGAAGATGTTGCTGATCAGCCCGGTGCCACGCGTCGTGTTCATGAACTCGTTCTGAAACCCGATCAGCCCGCGCGCCGGGATCCGATACTCGAGGCGCACCCGGCCCATGCCATCCGGCTCCATGTTCACAAGCTCGGCCTTGCGTTCGCCGAGAGCCTGCATCACGGCGCCCTGATGCTGGTCTTCGACGTCGGCGGTGACGAGCTCGATCGGCTCCAGCCGCTCGCCGTCTTTCTCGTGGAAGACGACGCGCGGCTTCGACACCGAGAGCTCGTAGCCTTCGCGCCGCATCGTCTCGAGCAGGATCGTCAGATGCAGTTCGCCGCGTCCCATCACCTCGAACACGCCGTCTTCCGCGGTGTCGCGGACCTTCAGCGCGACGTTCGACTGCAACTCGCGGTCGAGCCGGTCGCGAATCTGCCGGCTCGTCACGAACTTGCCTTCGCGTCCCGCCAGCGGCGAGTTGTTGACGCAGAAGTTCATGGTCAAGGTCGGTTCGTCGACCGTCAGCATCGGCAACGGCAGCGGCTCCTCGAGGCTCGTTAAGGTGACTCCGATGCCGATGCCCTCTATGCCATTGACCAGCACGATGTCGCCCGGGCCGGCTTCGGTCGCCTGCTTGCGCTCGAGCCCCTCGAACTTCAGCACCTGGTTGATCCGAGCCCGAATCGGCGTGCTGTCCGGACCGCTGTACAGCGCGACTTCCTGCATCGGCTTCAGGGTGCCCTGGTTGACCCGGCCGATGCCGATGCGGCCGACGTAGCTCGAATAGTCGAGCGAGCAGATCTGCAACTGAAGCGGATCGTCGGGACTGCCCTCGTGCGCCGGCACGTGCTCGAGCATCGCGTCGAACAACGGCGCGAGGTCGGTGCCCACCTGCCCGGCCTCGAGCGTCGCCCAGCCGTTCAGGCCCGATGCGTAGATCACCGGAAAGTCGAGTTGCTGCTCGCTCGCGCCCAGCTTGTCGAAGAGATCGAAAGTCGCATTAATCACATAGTCAGGGCGCGCGCCGGGCCGATCGACCTTGTTGACGACGACGATCGGATTCAGGCCGAGCGCGAGTGCCTTCTTCGTGACAAAGCGGGTCTGCGGCATCGGGCCCTCGACCGCATCGACCAGCAGCAGCACGCTGTCGACCATCGACAGCACGCGCTCGACCTCGCCGCCGAAGTCGGCGTGGCCCGGGGTGTCGACGATGTTGACGTGAGTGCCCTTCCACTCGACCGCGCAGTTCTTCGCCAGGATCGTGATGCCACGCTCGCGCTCGAGGTCGTTCGAATCCATGACCCGCTCGGCGACTTTTTCGTTCTCTCGAAAGGTGCCGCTCTGGCGCAGCAGCTGGTCGACCAACGTCGTCTTGCCGTGGTCGACGTGGGCGATGATGGCGATATTGCGGATCTGTCGGGTCATGTCTTTTTTCTCTAAGGTCAACGCGCCAGGCCGACGGATGCAAGCTGCACGGCTCCGGCCTCGATCGGGCTCAAGAGCCGGGTGGAAATGAGTTCGCCGCCTGCGATGTGGCCGCCGCCGAGAAAGGCCTTCGGCTCGGGGCCGTAGACCCGCACGTGCGGTGCATCGGGCAAGGCGACGCGACGGCGCAGGCCGCTGAGGAAGCGACCCGCTTCGTCGCCTTCGAGGCGAACCACCGGCCACTCCGCGAGCAGCGCATCGGGTTCCAGCAATAAGGCATCGCGCGCTGCTTCATCAAGGGCCTCGAGCGCCTCGATGGCGTGCGCTGCCGCCACCGTCAACGGGCCGCTGGCCGTCCGGTGCAGCGCCTGCAGGTGCGCCCCGCAGCCGAGGGCTTCGCCGATGTCTTCAGCCAGCTTGCGGACATACGTGCCCTTGCTGCAGTGGACGTCTAGTGTCCAGCAGTCGCCCTGCCCGCCGACGATGTCGATCGCATGGATCGTGACCGGGCGGCTCGCCCGCTCGATCTGGACGCCGGCGCGGGCATACGCATAGAGCGGACGGCCTTCGTGCTTCAGCGCCGAGTGCATCGGCGGGCACTGCGCGATGTCACCGACGAAACGCGCGCAGGCGGCCGCCATCTGCTCGCGATCGACATCGACTGCTCGGCGTTCGAGCACGGTGCCTTCGGCATCGCCGGTGGTCGTCGTCACGCCGAGCCGCAGCGTGGCGCGATACCGCTTGTCGGCGTCCAGGCTGACCTGCGCGAACTTGGTCGCAGCACCGAAGCAGATCGGCAGCAGCCCGGTTGCGAGCGGATCGAGCGTGCCGGTGTGCCCTGCCTTCTCGGCGCGATAGAGACGCTTGACCCGCTGCACGGCCGTGCTGCTCGTCAAGCCGAGCGGCTTGTCGAGCAGCAGCACGCCGTGCAGGGCGCGGCGTTCGATGCGGGGTCGGCTCACTTTCACCGTCAGTCTTCCAGCGCTCGCGTGGCGTTGGCCTTCTGGATCAGCGCATTGAGCTCGGCGGCGCGCTCGGTCGTGCGGTCGAACTTGAAATGCAAGGTTGGCACCGTGTGGATCTGCAGGCGCTTGAAGAGGCCGTTGCGGATGAAGCCGGCGGCCTCGTTCAGCGCGGCCTCGCATTCCTGCGGGTCGCCGATCAGCACAGAGAAGAAGACGGTTGCGTGCGCATAGTCGGGCGTCACTTCGACGGCATGGATCGTCACCATGCCGATGCGCGGATCTTTCAGATCGCGAATCAGCTCGGCCACGTCGCGCTGAATCTGGTCAGCCACGCGGAAGCCGCGGTTCGGGATGGATCGCTTGTGTCGCATCGTCGTTGCTCCTGTCGGCGACCCCAAGTACAAACCCCGCCGTCTTGTGGAGGGCGGGGTTTGGGGATGAGGCCAGTCCGCTCTACAAGGTTCGAGCCACTTCCTTGACTTCGAAGAACTCGAGCTGGTCGCCCTCGGCGATGTCGTTGTAGTTCTTCAGCTTGATACCGCACTCGAAGCCGGCCGCGACCTCGCGCACGTCGTCCTTCATGCGCCGCACCGATTCGATCTCGCCGTTGTAGATGACGACCTGCTCGCGCAGCAGGCGGAACCGCGCACCGCGTCGCACCACACCGGCGGTGACCATCGAGCCGGCCACCGTGCCGATCTTCGACGCCACGAACACCGTGCGGATCTCGGCGGTGCCGATCACCTCCTCGCGCTGCTCCGGCGCCAGCATGCCGGTCATCGCCGCCTTCACCTCGTCGACCGCGTCGTAGATGATGTTGTAGTAGCGGATGTCGACGCCGTTGCCTTCGGCGAGCTTGCGCGAGCCGGCATCGGCACGCACGTTGAAGCCGATGATGACCGCCTTCGCCGCGATCGCGAGGTTGATGTCGCTTTCCGAGATGCCGCCGACCGCCGCATGGACGATCTGCACCTTGACCTCGTCGGTCGACAGCTTCAGCAGCGATTGCGCCAGCGCTTCCTGTGAGCCCTGGACGTCGGCCTTGATGATCAGCGGCAGGGTCTGCTTCGCGCCCTGCCCCATCTGATCCATCATGCTCTCGAGGTTCGCGGCCTGGCGCTTCGCCAGCTTCACGTCGCGGTACTTGCCCTGACGGAACGTCGCGATTTCGCGCGCACGGCGCTCGTCACCGAGCACCATGAACTCGTCGCCCGCCTGCGGCACCTCGGTCAACCCTTGGATCTCGACCGGGATCGACGGTCCGGCCTCGTTGATCGCCTTGCCGTTCTCATCGAGCATCGCGCGCACCCGCCCGAAGCTCGATCCGGCCAGCACGACGTCGCCACGCTTCAGGGTGCCGCTCTGCACCAGCACCGTCGCGACCGGACCACGGCCCTTGTCGAGCTGGGCCTCGATCACGAGGCCCTTGGCCATCGCATCCTTCGGGGCCAACAATTCCAGCACTTCGGCCTGCAACAGCACCTGCTCGAGCAGGGCGTCGATGCCGGCACCAGTCTTCGCGGAGACCGGAACGAACGGCGAGTCGCCGCCAAAGTCTTCGGGCACGACCTGTTCGGCCACCAGCTCGGACTTCAGGCGCTCGACGTTGGCCTCGGGCTTGTCCATCTTGTTCATCGCCACGACGATCGGCACCTTGGCGGCTTTCGCGTGAGCGATCGCCTCCTTGGTCTGCGGCATCACGCCGTCGTCGGCAGCGACGACCAGGATCACGATGTCGGTCGCCTGGGCGCCGCGCGCACGCATCGCTGTGAAGGCGGCGTGGCCCGGGGTGTCGAGGAAGGTGATCATGCCGCGCGGCGTGTCGACGTGATAGGCGCCGATGTGCTGCGTGATGCCGCCGGCCTCGCCCGCGGCCACGCGCGAGGTGCGGATGTAGTCGAGCAGCGAAGTCTTGCCGTGGTCGACGTGGCCCATCACCGTGACGACCGGCGCGCGCGGCAGCATCTCGTGCTGCGAATCGGCTTCGACTTCCTCTTCGAGGAAGGCATCCGGATCGTCGAGCTTGGCGGCGAACGCGGTGTGGCCCATTTCCTCGACGACGATCATCGCCGTCTCCTGGTCGAGCTGCTGGTTGATCGTGACCATCTGGCCCAGCTTCATCAGCTGCTTGATGACCTCCGATGCCTTCACCGACATCTTGTGGGCGAGATCGGCGACGCTGATGGTCTCCGGCACGTGCACTTCCTGCACCTGCTGTTCGGCCGGCGCGACGAACGTCGACGGCGCACCGTCGTTGCGCTCGCCACGGCGCCCAGCGCGGGGTGCACGCCAGCCGGCGCCGGCACGGCCGGCCGGGCCGCGCCCGGTCGGCTTCAATGCGCGCTTCTTCGCGGCGTCGTCGGCCCAGCTCGACGACAGCTTTTCCGACTTGATCGACTTCTTGTCGCCCGGCTTCGCCACGGTGGCGGTGCCTGGGGCGCCGACCTTCTTGTGGATCGTGCCCTTGATGCCGTCCTTTGCCGCCTCGGCCAGCTTCGGCTCTTCGGGCTTCTTCGCGACCAGCACCTTCTTCGGCGCCGACATCATCACGCGGATGGCGGCGGCCTCGTCCTCGGCGGCCTTGCGCCGCTTCGCGAGGTCGATCGCCCGCTGCTTCTCTTCGTTTTCGACGACGGCCGCCTTGATCATCCGCACCGCCGGCTTCGGCGGCTCGACCGGCGCAGGTGTCGGTGCCACAGCGGGAGCCGGTGCTTCGACCGCCTTCGCGCCCTTGCCCTTCGCCGGCTTGACCGTCGCAGCGGCAGCCGCCGCAAGCGCGGCCTGCTCGGCGGCCGCCTCACGTGCCCGGGCCTCGGCCGCTTCGGCGGCGGCGCGCTCCTGCTGCTCGCGGGCTTCGCGCTGGCGTTGCTGCTCAGCGAGTTCTTCTTCCTGGCGCCGCAGCTGTTCTGCCTGGGCGTGCGCCTCTTCCTCGCGTCGCTGCAACTCTGCCTGGTGTGCCGCGGCGGCGGCCGCCTCATCGACGACCGGCGCGGCATCGTCGCGCTTGACGAAAGTGCGCTTCTTGCGGACCTCGACCTGGATCGTGCGGGCACGACCGCTTGAGTCGGCCTGCTTGATCTCGCTGGTCGACTTGCGGGTCAGCGTGATCTTCTTGCGCTCGCTCGACGCGGCCGTGCCGTGCGACGTGCGCAGGTGGTCGAGGAGGCGAGCCTTATCGGTCTCGGTCAGTGCGTCGTCGGTCGACGCCTTGCTGACGCCGGCCGACTGCAGCTGCTCGAGCAGCGCCGCGGCGGAGCGATTGAGCTCCGCGGCGAGTTGGGCGACGGTTGTCGAGGCCATTGTTGCGTTCCCTTAAAGCGTTCTGTCGTGCCGACCTGCGGCCGATTAACTCTCGGTGACGGTCGCCTCGGGGGCAGTCGTCGCCTCTGCGGTGAACCAGTGCTCACGCGCCTTCATGATCAGCGTCTTCGCCTTCTCTTCGTCGATGCCGGTCATCTCGACCAGCTCGTCGACGGCGAGATCCGCGAGGTCGTCGCGCGTGTGCACGCCGCCCTCATCGAGCTTGGAGATCAGCTCCGGCGTCAAACCTTCGAAGTCGCGCAGGTCCTGGGAGACGTCGTTGACGCCCTCTTCCTTCGCGATCTCCATCGTCAGCAGCGCATCCTTGGCCCGCGTCCGCAGCTCGTTGACGGTGTCCTCATCGAAGCTCTCGATCTCGAGCATTTCCTGCATCGGCACATAAGCCACTTCCTCGAGGCTCGCAAAGCCCTCGGCGATCAGGATGTCGGCCACCTCGGCGTCGACGTCGAGCTTCTCGATGAAGAGCTTGCGAACGCTGTCGGACTCCTCGGCCTGCTTCGATGCCGATTCTTCGGCGGTCATGATGTTGATGCGCCAGCCGGTCATCTCGGACGCCAGCCGGACGTTCTGCCCGCCACGGCCGATCGCGATCGCGAGATTCTCCTCGTCGACCACGACGTCCATCGCATGGCGCTCCTCGTCGACGACGATCGACTGCACATTCGCCGGCGCCAGCGCGCCGATCACGAACTGCGCCGGGTCTTCCGACCACAGCACGATGTCGACCCGCTCGCCGGCCAGCTCGTTGGTGACCGCATTGACACGCGAGCCGCGTACGCCGACGCAGGTGCCGATCGGATCGACCCGCTTGTCATGCGAGACGACGGCGATTTTGGCGCGCGAACCGGGGTCGCGAGCGCACGACTTGATCTCGAGCAAGCCCTGCTCGATCTCCGGCACTTCCTGCGCAAACAGCTCCATCATGAAGCCCGGCGCGCTGCGCGAAAGCAGAATCTGCGGACCGCGCAGCGTCGGGTCGACCTCCGCGATGTAGGCCCGGACCCGGTCGCCTGTGCGGAGGTTTTCCTTCGGGATCATTTCGCTGCGGCGCAGGCGCCCTTCGATCCGGCCTGACTCGACGATCACATCGCCCTTGTCGAGGCGCTTGACGGTGCCGACGAAAATCTTCTCGCCGCGCGACAGGAAATCGGTCAGCAGTTGCTCTCGCTCGGCGTCGCGGATTTTCTGCAGGATGACCTGCTTAGCCGCCTGCGCACCGATGCGACCGATCGACACCGATTCGACCTGCTCCTCGATGTAGTCGTCGACCTCGATGTCAGGGATCTGCTCGACGGCCTCGAAGTGGAGGATCTCGGAATCCGGCAGTTGCAAGCCGGCCTCGTTCGGAACGACGTGCCAGCGACGGAAGGTCTCGTAGTCGCCGCTCTCGCGATCGATCGAGACCCGCATGTCGACTTCGCCGCCATGCAGCTTCTTCGAAGCCGAGGCCAACGCCGCCTCGACCGCTGCGAACACGACTTCGAGGTCGACGCTCTTCTCACGCGCGATGGCGTCCACAAAATCAAGCAAATCGCGGTTCATTGAATTCGACCTCCGTCCACCACTTCATCTCCGGCCGCGACCGCCGAGCCCTGCCGGGTCGGCGCCGCCTTGGCTGCCGGCCGTCGACCCTTAAAGTCAACCACCGGCACCAGCCTTGCCTCACGCACCTCGTCGAGCACGAAATCGAGCGCGCGTTGATCGGCGTCGGCCCCGCCGCCCGCCTCCAGCAGCAAGCGCCAGCCGCCCTCGCGCTCCGCCAGCGCTCCACGATATTTCTTGCGCCCCTTGAACGGCAGCCGCAGCGTCACTTCGACCTGCTCGCCGACGAAGCGCGCATAGTCGGTCGCCTTCTTCAACGGCCGGTCGAGCCCGGGCGACGACACCTCGAGGCGCTCATACGCACAACCTTCGACCTCGAGCACATGCTGGAGCTGGCGCGTCACCCGCTCGCAGTCATCCACGGTGACAGCGCGGGGAGCCTCGGCGGCACCAGGCGCTTGCGGGACATCGATGAAGACGCGCAACAGCCCACCGGCGCCCTTTTCAGCGTCGACCAGCTCGTAACCGAGACCCGTGACCGTCGTCTCGACGGCGCCCTGCCAGCTCATGTGCGCGAAGTCCAACCTTTTTGGATATGGGTGCTGTACTAACTCGATCAAGCTAAGACGTTCAAGCAAAAAAAATGGGCCGGAAGACTCCGCCCATTCGAGCTTTTTTGGGAAAAGAGGGATTGTAACGCGAGCGCCTCCCTCGAGCAAGCCGCGCGGGTGATTGATGGCCCCAGAGGCGCTGCATGCCAGAATTCCGCGCCACTTCAACAGGACTGACCACCATGGGTTTTCTGGCCGGCAAGCGCTTCCTCATCACCGGCGTTCTCTCGAACCGGTCGATCGCATACGGCGTGGCGAAAGCGTGTCGCCGCGAAGGCGCGGAGCTGGCGTTCAGCTACCAGGGCGAGCGTTTCCGGGAACGGGTCGCCGGCTTTGCGGGCGAGTTCGGCTCGAATCTCCTCTTCGACCTCGACGTCGCCGAGGACACCCAGATCGACCGGACTTTCGCGCAACTCGGCGAAACCTGGCCGGAATTCGACGGCTTCGTCCATTCGATCGGCTTCGCGCCGCGCGAGGCGATCGCGGGCGACTTCCTCGACGGACTGTCGCGCGAGTCGTTCCGAATCGCCCACGACATCTCGAGCTACAGCTTTCCGGCTCTGGCCAAGGCTGCGCTGCAGCGCCTGCGGCCCGGCTCCGCTCTGCTGACGCTGACGTACCTCGGCGCGCTGCGCAGCGTGCCGAATTACAACACCATGGGTCTAGCGAAGGCGTCGCTCGAGGCCAGCGTCCGCTACCTCGCCGCAAACCTCGGCGTTCGGGGCGTCCGGGTCAACGGCATCTCGGCCGGCCCGATCAAGACGCTGGCGGCTTCGGGCATCAAGGGATTTGGGAAGATTCTCGATGTGGTCGAGACCTACGCGCCCCTGCGCCGCAACGTGACGATCGACGACGTCGGCAACGCCGCCGCCTTCCTGCTCTCGGACCTGGCCGCCGGCGTGACATCGGAGATCATGTACGTCGACGGCGGCTTCAGCCACGCGATGGCCGGCGCGGCCGAGTAGTCAATCAGTCCGCGCGCACGCAGTCGACGAAGTACCGCCCGTCCTCCACCGTCACGCCCTGCATCTCCTGGGTCGCGACCAGGCCGTGAACGTCGGTGTCGAAGCCGGGGAACGCCGCGTTGAAGGCACGCGTGAACTGCAGGTAGTCGACGATCTTGCGGTTGAAGCGCTCGCCGGGAATCAGCAGCGGAATGCCCGGTGGGTACGGGGTCAGCAGCGAGGTCGTGATGCGGCCTTCGAGTTTGTCGATCGGCACTCGCTCGGTCTTGCGGTGCGCGATGTACGCGAACGCGTCGCTCGGCTTCATCGCCGGCTGCAGATCCGACAGGTACATCTCGGTCGTCAGCCGCGCGACGTCGCCCTTCGCATACATCTCGTGGATGCTCTGCGACAGGTCGCGAAGCCCCATCCGTTCGTAGCGCGGGTGCGCCGCGCAGAACTCAGGAAGGATGCGCCACAGCGGCTGGTTGCGGTCGTAGTCGTCCTTGAATTGCTGGAGCGCGGTCAGGAGCGTGTTCCAGCGGCCCTTCGTGATGCCGATCGTGAACATGATGAAGAACGAGTACAGGCCGGTCTTCTCGACCACGACCCCGTGCTCGACGAGAAACTTGGTGACGATCGCTGCGGGAATGCCGGTCGGCGCGAACTTGCCCGACATGTCGAGCCCCGGCGTGATGATCGTGCTCTTGATCGGATCGAGCAGGTTGAAGCCTTCGGCAAGGTCGCCGAAGCCGTGCCACTTGGCGTTCGCCTTCAGGATCCAGTCCGAACTGGTGCCGATGCCTTCCGGCGCAAGCTTGTCCGGTCCCCATACCTTGAACCACCAGTCCTTGCCGTACTCGCCGTCGACCTTGCGCATCGCGCGGCGGAAGTCGAGTGCCTCCGAGATGCTTTCTTCGACCAGCGCGCGACCGCCCGGCGCTTCCATCATCGCCGCCGACACGTCGCACGACGCGATGATCGCGTACTGCGGGCTGGTCGAGCTGTGCATCAGGTAGGCCTCGTTGAAGAGGTGGCGATCGAGTTTCTGGTTCTGCGCGTCCTGCACCAGTACCTGTGATGCCTGGCTGATGCCGGCCAGCAGCTTGTGGGTCGACTGGGTCGAGAAGACCAGCTGCTCCTTCGGACGCGGCCGGTTCTTGCCCATCGCATGGAACGTTCCGTAGAACCGGTGGAAGGCGGCGTGCGGCAGCCACGCCTCATCGAAATGCATCGTGTCGATGTAGCCGTCGAGCGCGTGCTTGATGGTCTCGGTGTTGTAAAGCACGCCATCGTACGTGCTCTGGGTCAGGGTCAGGATGCGCGGCTTCACCTTCGTCGCATCGACACCGGCCAACAGCGGATTGGCGGCGATCTTCTTCCTAATCGTCTCGGGCAGAAATTCCTTCTGCGGTATCGGGCCGATGATCCCGTAGTGATTGCGGGTCGGCCGCAAGAAGACCGGGATCGAGCCGGTCATGATGATCGCGTGCAGGATCGACTTGTGGCAGTTGCGGTCCACCACGACGACGTCGTCCGGCGCGACGGTGTGATGCCAGACCATCTTGTTGCTGGTGCTGGTGCCGTTGGTCACGAAGAAGCAGTGGTCGGCATTGAAGATGCGGGCCGCGTTCTTCTCGCTCGCCGCGACCGGGCCCGTGTGATCGAGCAGCTGGCCGAGCTCCTCGACCGCGTTGCAGACGTCGGCGCGCAGCATGTTCTCGCCGAAGAACTGGTGAAACATCCGTCCGACCGGGCTTTTCAGGAACGCGACGCCGCCCGAATGGCCCGGGCAGTGCCATGAATAGGAGCCGTCCTGCGCATAGTCGACAAGGGCGCGGAAGAACGGCGGCGCGACGCCGTCGAGGTAGGCCTTGGCTTCGCGCACGATGTGGCGCGCCACGAACTCCGGCGTGTCCTCGAACATGTGGATGAAGCCGTGCAGCTCGCGCAGGATGTCGTTCGGCAGGTGCTGCGAGGTCCGCGTCTCTCCATAAAGATAGATTGGAATCTCGGAGTTCTTGAACCGGATCTCCTGGATGAACTTGCGCAGGTTCAGCACCGCGGGGTCGATCTCTGGCCCGGAGGTGAACTCCTCGTCGTCGATCGACAGGATGAAGGCGCTCGCCCGGCTCTGCTGCTGTGCAAACTGGCTGAGGTCGCCGTAACTCGTCGCGCCAAGGATTTCGAACCCTTCCTTCTCGATCGCCTGCGCGAGCGCGCGGATGCCGATCCCCGAGGCGTTCTCGGAGCGGAAATCCTCGTCAATGATGACGATCGGAAACTGGAAGCGGAGCATGGCGGGCCTGGTGAGGATGGGCGCAGGACGGCGAGTGTAGGGCCACGTTCGCGCCCGCGTCGGGTCGATGCCGGCCCCCGCCGCATCGATTGCTGCGCAGGTGCGCCCTACACTCGCAGTCGCACGAAATGCGAGGACGCTCGGCATGGATATTCCCGGCGCAACGTTCTGGTGGGTGGCTGCAGGCATCGCGGTGGCCGCCGAACTCGGAACGGGAACGTTCTATCTGTTAATGATTGCGCTCGGCCTGGCAGCAGCGGCGGTGGCGGCGCAAGTCGGCGTCGATGTGACGGCGCAGTTGACCGTCGCCGCGCTCGTTGGCGGCGGTGCCACCGCCGCCTGGCATTTGACGCGCGCGCGCCAGCGCAGCGACGAGCCCGCCGCGACCAATCGCGACGTCAACCTCGACATCGGTGACCGCGTCCACGTCGATCGCTGGACCGACGAGCGGACGGCGCGCGTCCGCCATCGCGGCACCGAGTGGACGGCGCGCCTCGCGCCCGGCGCCGAGGCTCGAGGCGGAGAACACATCGTCAGCGCAGTCGAAGGCAACTGGCTCATCCTGACGCCGGCCGCCAGCGCCTGACATACACAAGGCATCACATGGAAGTCTCGATCGTCATCGCGGTCATCGCCGCCATCTTCATCTTTCAAACCTTCAAGATCGTTCCGCAGCAGAACGCCTGGATCGTCGAGCGCCTCGGGCGCTACGACCGGACCTTGACGCCGGGCCTGAAGTTCGTCATTCCGTTCATCGAACGCGTCGCCTACAAGCACTCGTTGAAGGAGGTGCCCCTGGACGTGCCGAGCCAGGTCTGCATCACGCGCGACAACACGCAATTGCAGGTCGACGGCATCATCTACTTTCAGGTGACCGATCCGATGCGGGCGAGCTATGGCTCGAGCAACTACCTCTCGGCGATCACGCAGTTGGCCCAGACGCTGCTGCGCTCGGTGATTGGAAAGATGGAACTGGACAAGACCTTCGAGGAGCGCGACCACATCAACCTGTCGGTGGTCGCGGCGCTCGACGAAGCCGCGCAGAACTGGGGCGTCAAGGTCCTGCGCTACGAGATCAAGGACCTTACGCCGCCGGCTGCGATCTTGCATGCGATGCAGGCGCAGATCACCGCGGAACGCGAAAAGCGCGCGTTGATTGCAGCTTCCGAAGGTCGCAAGCAGGAGCAAATCAACATCGCGACCGGCGAGCGCGAGGCGTTCATTGCGCGGTCCGAAGGGCAGCGCCAGGCCGAGATCAACAAGGCGCAGGGCGAAGCGGCCGCGATCGTCGCGGTGGCGGACGCAACGGCCGACGCGATCCGCAAGATCGCCCAAGCCATCCAGTCGCCGGGCGGCGATCAGGCGGTCCAGCTCAAGGTGGCCGAGAAGGCGGTCGAGGCTTATGCGCAACTTGCGCAGAAGAACAACACGATGATCGTTCCGAGCAACATGACGGAGGTTTCCGCGCTGATCGGCACGGCGATGGCGCTGATCAAAGCATCCCCCGCCGGCCCGCGCTGAGCGGGCTCGATGGCCACCCCCTGCGATAAGATGCGCGCCCGGGGAGAGGTGGATGAGCGGTTTAAGTCGCACGCCTGGAAAGCGTGTGAGGGTTAACAGCCCTCCGCGGGTTCGAATCCCGCCCTCTCCGCCGGAGAGCC
>Ga0070675_100000915_pt1 | contig 20980 bp, 21 predicted proteins | sample KBSM43metaG_FD_65343 | JGI IMG/M metagenome (GOLD analysis project Ga0070675, IMG submission 65343) | Miscanthus rhizosphere microbial communities from Kellogg Biological Station, Michigan, USA - KBS M4-3 metaG | ecosystem: Host-associated > Plants > Roots > Rhizosphere > Soil ... | reverse complement strand
TTCAGACGGAAGCATGCAGGAAAATAGGGAAACAGCGTGCCTGGCCCCGATTTCCCCCTGGCCCCGATTTTTCTTCAGTCTCTGAGCGTCAGTTCGCGAACATCGATCTGAAAGCGTCGAAGCAGCGCCAGTGTTTCGCTGCTGGAAAGGCGGCGTGTTCTTTGAATAGCGTGCCGTTTGCGCAATGCTCCGGGTAACAGTTTCAGAGCACCAAGGTACGATCGAAAGAGGCTGAGCATTGTGTCTCCCCAACCATTCGCTTCCAGGAAGCGTGAGGCGGAACCCTCTTGGCTCAATAGTCCATAGGCGTTCCAGAAAAGACGTCTCAGCGTCCAAAAAGGATTTTGCACAAGGAGCCGGCCGGGAAAATTCTTCACCGCGAGCAAAAGCCGGTTGCGTTCGACCAGCATGATTTTCAGCGGCGAATACACGCCGAAGCTTGCCGAGTGACGGTGATGGACGACAGCCGAAGGTACGTACCAGGCCTTCCAGCCCAGCAACCGCGCGCGCATGCCGAGGTCGGCATCGTCTCCGAAGGCGAAGAACTCTTCGTCAAAGCCTCCCGTTTCTTCGAAAACTCTTCGGTGATAAAGCGCGGCACACGCATCCGGCCAAAGCGTTTCCTCCGGTCTTTCGAATTGACCAATATCCTTGGCCTGGCTTCCGCGGCCGCGATTCTGCCCGTCCCAATAAATCAAATGGCCGACCTTGTCGATTACGTTCCGAGGATCCTGAAGGAGGATCTTGCTTGCCAGCATACCTATTCGCTTGTCGGGATCACCATAGCGCATGAGCTCCGCCAACCAGTCCGGATCGGCGACCGCGTCTGTGTTGAGCAGAGCGATCCATTCGCCGTGGGCATGGGAAAAAGCAATGTTGTTCCCCTTACAGAATCCGGTATTCGTTGGGAGCAGAACCGCGTGGGCGTTGGGAAGGCGATCGGCCCATTGGCCAAGAAGTTCGCGGCTACCGTCGGTTGATCCATTATCGACGAGGATGAACTCCGTATTTCGCCACGTTTGCCGCTCAAGGGATTCAAAGCAAGAGTTCAACAGGTTGCGTCCGTTCCAATTGACAACCATGACGGAAACGAGCGGCGACGCTGTGTTGCGTTCAATCATCGGTCTGGCCCGATTTTTTACTTTTCCAGTTTCCTGTAATAAGAGGGAAGTCCTGTCTTAGTCTCCAGGAGAATGCTGACGATCGCGGCACGATCCGTCGGGGAAAGCCTGGAGTATTTTGCCGCCTTTTCCTTGCCGGAAAGAATGTCCCACAGATTCGCGTAAACCTTGTCCTTCGCTTCTGCGGGCAGGGCATCGAAGGCGGTGGAATAAATCATATAGCTACACGGATAGCGGAGCAGGCGCTTTTCCAGGTCCAGTTGCTTCAAGGTTCGTCCTCGGCTGTCTTTCGGGCCGGCGGCCGCAAATTTTGCGGGGAATTGGGAAAGGGAAACGAACTTTCCTGGAAGCCGAGCTTCGTCTACAAACAGCATGTAATCGGCAAGTTCTCGGGCGTCCGCTGCGATGAGACGCGCCACGGTATCTTTTTCCTGTGGGTGTCTTTGCTGGTGTTCGAGCGCCACGCGCGTTTCCCAACCGACACGCGTCAGCAGATTCGTCATCCGGACCTGATGATCGAGAATCATCACTGCGGCGACGTCGCTTGCCTCAGACGCATAGCCCTCGAGATCCACCCAGCTGGGCATGCCGCTCCACGGCTTAGGCGCCGTAACTTGCTGGTGACCGCCTCCGTCAGGTTCCAGCATTTCGTTCCCCATATGACGAGCCGTTCCAGGCTGGCCGGTGATGTACCACCCGCCCCATCGTTCTTCAAAGGGACTGCGGTGGTCCGAAACGTAGTTCCCGTACTGTGGCATGGTCTCGCCGCCGCGGCCTACCGCGATGCTACGGGCGAGCATGCCCGGCACGTCGAGGGAATTTCGGGATTCATGGCAGGACAGACAGGAATCGCTGCGGACAATCTCTGGTCGCTGGTTCTCCCGCTGTTCGATGGCGTAGAACACCACTCCCTGCTTCGGATCGAGGGCGGAGATTTCCAAAAGCGGCGCGCCTCGAATGAAGGCCACGGAAACATCGTCGGAATAGTAGATCGCGCGGGGATTCTCCGGATTGATGTAATGGGACTGCAAGCTGGTCTTGGAGAACACCACGGATTGCGATTCAGCGGGAACGCCGAGCGCTTGCAGTACAGAAAGCAGATATCCGCTGCTGCCGTTAAAACGAAGCTGGACCGTCCCGTCATCGACTTTCCGTGCCAGTTCTTCAGCCCGGTCGTTGGCCGGCTCGTCGTATCCGATGGAGGGATGACGCCGGGTAGAGAAGAACGGACGTTCGTCGACGGTTCCCTCGTGCGGTAGAACAATGGCGTCGTCCGCGCCAGGCTGCTCGAGGGAAAGCTGGGCCGTGAGTGCGGAGCTGGCGGCGAGGACAAGCAGGACGAAACGGACAGTAGGGACCCCAATACGCATCATGGGATTCTCTCAAAGATTGCTGCCCTAGCCTAGCGGGTGAAGAAAAAAACTGGCCGGGAAGCGGGAGCACGGCGGCATCGCGTTTCGCAATGCCGCAAGTCGGGCGCAGCAACCGTTATATAAATTGCGGCTTAGGAAATCCTCGCGATGTCTGTTGCATCCGTGCGTCGCTTAATAATGACTTCGTCGTCTAACCACGACATTTTTTCTAGACAACGGACCGCTGACCAGTTACATTCGTCTCACCGTCTTTCCGGGCCAGTAAACAGCTGGCCCATTTATTTGTCGCTCCCAACTCCCTCGGTGTTACCTTGCCGACCACGATCGACATCCGTCATGATTTCAGCCCGAAGAACTGAAAACGAACGAACCGCGTGCGCCTGCGAAAGGAAAATCAGAATGGCAAGCAAGACTACATTTGAAACGGTGCGGAAAATCGCATCTGCGATTCCTGGAGTCGAGGAAAGCACCGGTCTTCGCGGCACCTCATTGAAGATCGGAGGAAAGATGCTGGCCTGCCCGGCAATCAACAAATCGGCGGAGCCCAATTCACTCGTGGTGCGTATTGACTTCGATCAGCGCGCAGCACTCATAGCCGAAGCGCCGGAGACGTACTACATCACAGATCACTACGTAAACTATCCGTCTGTCTTGGTCAGATTGTCCCGCATCAACTCTGATGCGTTACGGGATCTACTGGGGTCTGCGTGCAGATTTGTTTCAGGCGACGAGACGCGCAAACGTCCAGCGGTTTCCCCCAAACGCAGACGCGCCTCGCCGAAAGCGGTTCGCTAGAAGCTGTCTTCTTTTGATTCTGTCCGTCAGGCCAGAGCTTTTCCGTACAACGCGAGCAAACGGGTCCATGCCTTTTCGGCCTGTTCCTGGTTATAAGGCTGGGTGTCCGGAGGGCACCAGCCATGCATTGCCGGATAAACTTCAATCTCCGCCTGCAGCTTGGCCTGGGCGAACGTATCCTTTAAAACGGTCTTGTCCATCGGCCTGCTCATGTCGTCGTTCTGCGCGATCGCGATGAGGAACTGCGCCTTGGTTTTTGCGGCCTGGAGATGCGGACTGTTGTCCCCGTTAGCCACCAGATTGCCGCCATGGAACGAAGCAACGGCGCCGACACGATCCGGCACTGCGGCCGCAGTCCTAAACGCCATGGGTCCACCCATGCAATATCCCTGCGTGCCGATCTTTCGATTTTTGGCAACAGACGCTTGCTGATCAAGCCATGCTACGAAGGCCTTGGCATCGGTCATATGCGTGGTCTCATTGAGTCCCTGAGCGAGCGGCAGAACCTGGTTGATCGGTGTTTGGCCACCCTGATCCGCCGTCGGCGCTTTCTTCGTGCGATAGAAGGGATTCACCACGAGCACGGAGTAGCCGGATTCGGAGAGCCGTTTGCCCATCTGCCGGAACGCGGGTCGCAGTCCGAAGATGTCGGGCCAGACTAGAACGCCAGCACCTGTTCCGGTTGTCGGATGCACGAAGTAGCAGTCCGCTGTGCCATCCGGCGTCTTTACGCTCACTTCCGATTCAGTCACGGGAACAGCATTTGCGACCTGCGGCAACATCATCGCAATGCTGGATCCTACAAGGATGCCGAATTGCCGCCGGGTCACAAGACCGAGGGCCTCGAACTCCTTCAGGTCTTTCTCAAAACTATCCTGATCGCACATTGTTTGCTCCTTTGTCGATGTTCGGGATGCGCGGTAACCCGCGCGCGTGAGCGACATTCTATACCGATTGGAGGTCTGAAAAAGTTTGTGGAATTTTCTGCGGCGTCCGGTCTTAGGCAGCAGAGGCAAAAGGAGTCTGTTTGATCAACCCTGCCAAAGCACCGAAAACTTTGGTCGTTGAAGGAGGTAGTTTTGAAAGGAAAACTTCACCCGAAGAACGATGTCGTCATTAATCCATCGAATAACGAGTCGATTCACGCAGTCATCGAGCGTGTTGACAAGAGCCGCCGGCAATTTATTCAGACGAGTCTGAGTGCTTCGCTGGTCGCCGTATTCGGCGGAATTCCCCTTAGAAGTCTGGTTGGATCTGCTTCAGCGGCACCTGTTCCTCCGGGAGCGGGATTTGCCGGCATCGGCTTCGAAAGCATCCCGCCAAGCCGAGCGATACTTGATGCAGTAACGGGCCAGATCTTATCTCCGTTGGCCGACAGAGTTTCCGTGCCGCCCGGTTATACCGTGGATTTGCTGATCGCATGGGGTGATCCGATCACGAGTGATGCGCCGGGCTGGGCGCCGAACGCTTCTCAGGGAGCATCGGCGCAAGAGCAACAGTTTGGAATGCACAATGACGGCATGCATTTCTTCCCATTTCTGAAAGACGGTCAGCAGTCGAGTGATCACGGGATTCTGTGTGTAAATCACGAGTACTCGCACGAGTCTGTATTGCACGCGGACGGGTTGGATGAACTCTCCGGAGGTCTGCACGGCTCTCTGGTGACAATCGAAAAGGTTCGGAAATCGCAGGCAGCTCATGGTGTGTCCGTACTGGAGGTTCGTCGTCCTGGAAACAGCGCGTGGAAAGTTCTGAAGGACTCGCCCTACGCACGGCGAATTACGGCGAACACGCCCGTGAGGATTTCCGGACCAGCGGCAGGCCACAATCTACTGAAGACCCAGGAGTACGACCTTCACCCTTCGGCTTCTATTCCTCTAGGCCTTATTACCGACGGGACGAAGGCCTGGGGCACGCTTAACAACTGCGCGAATGGTTTCACTCCGTGGGGCACTTATCTCGCATGCGAAGAAAACTGGAACGGGTACTTCGGTTGGAAAAGCCCTGCACACTCGCAAACAAAACTTGAGAGGCGTTATGGCATTACGCGCGACGGCGCGACGGTCACAGTGGCGCCAAATCCTGCAACGAGCACCTACAAATGGCACGTGGTTGACGACCGCTTCGATACGGATCTCACGCCCAATGAGCCAAACACTTTTGGCTGGCGTGTCGAGATTGACCCGACAGATCCATCGAGTATTCCGGTTAAGCGAACAGCAATGGGACGATTCAAGGCCGAGAGCGCCACGTTGGCCACCGATGCTGATCGGCGTTTCGGGTTTTACATGGGCGATGACGAGCGAAACGAATACATCTATAAATTTGTTTGCTCGAGAGCCTGGGATCCGGCGAACCCCGGCGCGAACAAGGATCTCTTGGACGATGGGATTCTACATGTGGCGCGCTTTACCTCAGCCGCCGGCACATCGTCCGGAACTTATCGAGGTGCATGGATTCCTCTGCTGCCCGATACGGAGACCATATTCAATGACGGCGCGGGCGGTAAATTGAAACTTCGTCAGCTAGCCGATTTCAGCGGCGCTAATGACGCCGAAATCATGGGAAACATTCTGGTGAAGACTCGTATGGCCGCGGATGCAGTGGGCGCAACCATGATGGATCGCCCTGAATGGGTAGCCGTGCGACCGCGGATCGCGGGATTTACCCAGCTCGAAGTTTATTGCACGCTAACGAACAATAACCGGCGGGGCAACCTGCCCGTGTCGATTAACAATCCAGACGGTTCGACCAGCGCCGGTGGCGCGCGACCTCCCGTCGATGTCGCGAACCCGAGGCCGGATAACGACTATGGCCACATCATTCGTTGGCGTGAGGACGGCAACACGGTGACAGCAACCGCCTTCGAATGGGATATCTTCGTTTTTTGCGGCGACACGGAAGCTGCAGTCCACGTTCCTGCCGCCAAAACTTTGGCCACTACCGGTTCCTATAACGCCGCTGGATACGACGGGTACATTGGAAACATCAACGATGCTCCCGACGGCAGTTCAAACTTCGGCGCACCGGACGGACTCTGGTTCGACCATTACGGCAGACTGTGGGTTCAGACGGATCAATTCGGTGATGGCGCCGGAGACTGGCAAAAGATCGGGTCGAACACAATGTTGTGTGCGGATCCCAATACGAAAGAGGTCCGTCGCTTTCTCACGAGTCCACCCCGATGTGAGGTAACCGGCGTCATCACGACGCCCGACGGAAAGACGATGTTTGTGGGCATTCAACATCCCGGTGAAGAGGCGAAATCAGCCAATCCCACCGAATTTAGCGAATGGCCCAAAAGCCAGTTCGGCGGTCCGGGTGGCCGTCCGCGCTCGGCAGTCCTCGTCATCACCCGTACTGACGGCGGCGTGATCGGAACGTAAACGTAAAACTCCAATACGGTGCCGAAACAGAACGTCCAGGATAGGCCTGTAAGTCTCGGTCGCTCCTGGACGGCTATCCGAATTGATTGAGTCGATATCACTAGTGACACACCGGACAGGAACAAGAGATCGGACTTAGGAACTGTTACGGGAATGCCTTGCCGACAACGTTTGAGGCGTTGTGCCGGTTGCCGACACAGTTGCGGCGCATTCACGAGCGACACGGGGGGGTGCCTGTGTGAATGCTGTCACAGGCCGAGCCTAGCCCTGGATCGACTCGCCCCCCCGCGTAACATGTCTAGCAATCTGCATGCCCGCGCGCGCCAACCTGTCGCATAAAGACACGCAGGTTGTCTGCGCTATCGCTCTGTGCGAAGCTCCGAAATCGATGATCGCTGATGTGCCCAGTCCGATTGACTTGCGCCAGCTCCCCGACGCAATTGCCTGGGAGCAGACCGCAATGTCGAAGCGCCCGTGGAGAATAGAGTTTTTTGCGCGATTTGCGGAGGAGATTGCTTCGGCGCCAATCCGAGTCCATCACGTACTGGAGCTCGGATCCGGGCCTGGATTCTTAGCCCGGCATTTGCTGGAACAGCTCCCCGATATCACATGCACTTTGCTCGATTTCTCTCCCGCGATGCATCAACTGGCGGGAACTCGAATCGGTGCGTTAGCTCATCGCGTTCGATTCGTGGAACGAAGTTTCAAGGAAGCAGAGTCATTTCAAGGTTTGGGTACATTCCAGGCCGTTGTTACGATTCAGGCCATACACGAGCTGCGCCACAAGCGGCACGCCAAGGTATTGCATTCACGCGTCCGCGAGAGTCTCGATGCAGGAGGTTTGTATTTGGTGTGTGATCATTTCGCAGGTGATGGAGGAATGCGAAATACAGAACTGTATATGTCTGTCGAAGAACAACGTCACGCGCTGAAATCCGCGGGGTTTCGATTCGTCGAACAAATCCTGACGAGGGGAGGCCTTGTTCTTCATCGAGCGTCCTGAGACTGAAGTAGGGCACGGCGGAAGTGAGGGACCGGGAATTTTGCGCGGTATGTTCGCTTCTAACGGGTAGGGTTTTCATGGATCGACATACAGGAGTTTTGCTGGCGACGTTTTTTGCGTTGCTTCAGGCGACAGGCGCGTCTCAAGAACCGCCAGTGCTGCTTTCGCCCGAGGTGCGAGCCGATCGCACGGTCGTTTTCAGATTCTGGGCGCCAACTGCAAAACAGGTTCAAGTGTCCGGGGATTGGGGGACAGCCGCGCTCGCTAAAGACGCTCAAGGTGTGTGGACAGTCATGCAAGGCCCGCTTGAACCGGACATTCATCAATATGTGTTTCTAGTTGATGGGTTGAAAACGGACGATCCGTCGTGTCGTTGCACGTTCACGTTTGGCGGAGGAACGGGCGCGTCGAACCGGTTCATTGTCTCCGCGCAGCCGAAAGCCGCGTGGGAAGCGCAGAATAGACCGCCGGGCACGCTTCATCATGAGCGGTTCTATTCGCGATCGCAGCAGCGCGTGCGCGGAGCTGTTGTGTATACGCCTCCAGGATATGAAAAGGGATCGAGGCGATATCCGGTGCTTTTCTTGATGCCTGGAACTCCCGGTGACGAAGGAGAGTGGATCAGCCCTGGGACCTCCGCGGAATTGATATTCGACAATCTCATCGCAGAAGGGCGAATGACGTCGGCCATTGTTGTGATGCATTCTTCCGATGTCAATCCGGCTGCACCAACTCGCCGTGGTGACGACAATCTGCGGCAGTTCGAAACAATTCTCGTTGACGAGCTCGTGCCATTGGTCAAGCAACGTTACCGCGTCAGCATGGATACGAAATCATGGGCGATTGCGGGCGATTCTCTTGGAGGCGAGTTTGCGGTGTATACCGGTCTTCGCCATCCAGAATTGTTTGCGAATATTGCATCTATCAGTGGTTCGCTGGTACCGCGTGGCGACGACGAAGAGGGTTTGCCATCGATGGACCAGCGATTCGGTCCTTTTCTGGCGCGATCGAATATATCGAAGAACTACAAGTTAGTATGGATCGGCTGCGGCACCACAGACAATGTCTGTCGCGGTTCGCGCGTGTTCGTGGATCGTCTGAAAGCGGCCAATGTTCCACACACCTGGAAGGAGTATGAAGGGGGTCATCAACTGACGGTGTTTCGCCGTGAGCTGATTGATTTTCTGCAAATGCTTTTTCGATAAGTGCGCCGATTATGGTGCTTAGCCGTTGCTAGCTCATGCCCGAGATTTTTTTACAGTTTCCCGCGTATGTGGCACGGTTCCTCCATGCCCACAGCCCAGCCAACCACACTCCCGCGGCCAGCTCCAAAGTCAGTGAACTCGGTTCGGGAACGGACGAGACGGACTGCAGAACGCCGAAGAGTCCATTCACCTCGTCATTGGGACCGGCCGTGAAATAGATTTTCTGGCTGTTGCCGGCATTCCCGTCATTGCCCGGGATCAGGCCCCAGAGACCATCAATGACAATTGGCGTGCCGTCGGTTCCCGACAACAGCCCCAGGAAACCGGGTGTCGCTGGGTCCGGGTTAAAGACGTTTATCGTTCCATCGCCGAAGTTGCCGACCAGCAGATCGCCAGCGAAACCCGTGAATGATTCCGGTGCAATCGCCAGTCCCCACGGAGAATTGAGAGTTCCCATCGAAGCGATTCGCCCAAGGAAGCTCCCTTGCGTGTCGAACGCTGTCACGAAGCCGTGGCCGGCACCGGGATCATCATCGTGTTTCGCGGAATCTTGCAAGGCGTAGGTCACGTAGATCTTGCCCCCGAGTGCCTGGATGTTAAAGGGTGCGTAGCCGGAGGGCAAGTTCGGGTCGGTGAACTTTCCAACTAAGTCGGGAGCGCCGGCATCCTTCAGCACGTCGATGGTCCCGGCCCGAAAGTTCGCGGAGAGAAGATAGCTGTTCCCACCCGTGCTGACCAGGGTGGTCCCTTTGTAGACGTTAGCGATGTCAGCTACCCGAAACCTCTCGGCCGTGGTTCCCAGGGCATTCCGCCATCCCGAGATGGTTCCGTCCTCACTGACAAACAAGAACAGATCCCCGTCGAAACCACTCCCACTGTTAAAGACCTGGCCAGTCGGCGTTCCAGAGCCTGCGGGCGGTATCACGACCCCTCCCGACGGGTCCGATCCCAGGATTACCTTGGTTGTCGCGTCGGTAGTCGGACTGACCCGGTAGAGGGTCGCCACACCTGTCCCGTTGTTGGAGACCCAGAACGGACCGCCTGGCGCGCTCGCGTAGGAGATGCCCCAGGCATTCTTCAAGAAAGGATCCGTACTCTGGGCGAAGTTGACTGTTTGGTCATCGGTCACGAGGTTCGTGACCGAGATAAAGTCGGCTTTGGCGGTAGTGGCAGACCCGAAAATGGCACAGCAGAGACCGAGCCAAAGGATCGGCTTTCGGCCTCGACGGCTTCGCACGCATATCATTGGTGTGCCTCCTTCCTGATTACCTAAAAGCGTACCTAACCCCGTCAGTAGTCCGAACCTCGCGGTTAATCATCGGGTGTGGGTTGTCCGAAATGAATCCCGTCATGGTTCCCTTCGCCGTCACGACTTGAGAATAGGCCACGTCGACAATTGATGTGCGGACAGCGGGAATGCAGTAGAGACCAGCGCAAGAACGACGATTGGCGGGACGACTAAGGTCTTTTTCACGGCTCTCCTCCTCTGAGGGATTCAAGAACAGAACCGCTTCAGCTCGTGTGAATTAATGATAACGAAGGATGCTTCATTGCTGCGCGTCCAGTCGATGAAGCAGGACTCATTTGTTGCCCAGCACGGTATCCAAGCTTGATCTCCAGGTAACGAAACCGCTTGGATTATTATCGGGGCGAGAGGATTCGAACCTCCGACCTCCTGCGCCCAAGGCAGGCGCGCTAGCCAGGCTGCGCCACGCCCCGAATGTCCATCATTGTGCCATACTCTCGCGATGATCGTTGCGGTTGTCTTTCTGATCTATGCGGCTCTTCTCTTCGTCGAAGCGGTTTCGAGCTATCGCAGCTCGCGAGCGAGGCCGACGCTCATCGCAGGTATCTGTTCCGCTGCGATTCTCGTTGTTGCCGCCGTGCTCATCCTAATGGATGTGCCGATTGCGGCATCAATCGGGATCGGAGTGTTGCTGGCGATGCTTGCGGTTTTCGGATCGCGCTATCTGAAGACGCGAGCTTTCTTTCCGTCGGGTTTGATGATGATTGCTTCGCTGATGACGCTCGGAGTTCTGTTAAGAATCCTGAAACAATAGTTACAGCTCGAGGTTCTCTTCCAGGACTACTTCCAGTGCTGTTCCCTTGGGTAGGGTCAGGTCTTCGCCGCGAGTCAGGAGCACGCTCGCCAGGCCGACGCCCGCACCGATACCGCCTCCGATCGCTGCGCTTCGTCGGTCACCGTGAACAACGGCGCCCACTACACCGCCGCCCAGGCCGGCCTTTGCTATGTCACCCGCGTCTTTGCCTGTGGTCGATTCACCCTTGACCGTGTTCTCACCCTCACGATGGCCTTCATCCGAGCTGCCGAGGCCGCCATAGATCGGGACAGTCACACCGCTGGGGAGAATCATCGTTTGAAAGGAAAGGGTAAGACTCGCTTTGCCCTTAACTTTCCCTGGCCGTTCGACGGCCTGGATTTTTCCCTGGATGTTTGTCCCGACGGGAATAACGATCTCGTTATTCACCGTGACCGGAAAGATAGTCCGTGTATAGATGTTTTCGCCGCCCTCCAGATTCTTGGTCGAAAGACGATTCAACAGTTCGACGGGAATAATTGTTCCCTTGGCAACAATTATCGGAGGCTTGGGTTGAACCGTTTCGAGTTGAACATCTCTTGGACCCTGGAGCAGCAGGGCGACTAACATCAATACAAACATTTCGGCTCCTTCATAAGGTTAGGTAATACCAGCATAGACCGAACTGACGCCGAAAGGTTTAGTACGACTGCAGGAACCTCCGAAGTCGGCGTAGCGCCTGTCCTCGGGCACTGATCTCATTCTTTTCCGAGGGCGACATTTCCGCAAGCGTTCCATGACCGGGAACAACGAACACCGGATCATATCCAAATCCGAAGTCGCCTCTGACCAGGGTCGCGATGTGACCCTGTAGTTCCGTTTGCACGGTCCAGACAACGGACCCCGTTTGAGCAACGGCAAAAGCGCAGTAGAACGACGCGCGTCGATCCGCGTCACCAAGAGATGCCAGTTCGGCAAGCAGCTTTTCGTTACGCTGTTCCGTGGTCGGCGCGTAGCGCGCCGAATGCAGACCCGGTCTGCCGCCAAGAGCTTCAACACACAGGCCGGAATCGTCTGCTAGCGTCAGGGCGCCGATGGAGCGGCTATAGTGGACGGCCTTTAGCGTCGCGTTCTCGAGAAACGTGGTGCCAGTTTCTTCGATTTCGGGAAGCTCGGGAAGGGACTCGACGTTCCAATCCGGAAGGTCACTCAACGCGAGACTCACTTCACGGATTTTGCCCGCGTTCGTGCTCGCGACGACGAGGCGCTTCACTGCGCCAAAACCTGCCGCTGCTTTTCGATGAGGTCGAGGATTCCTGCTCGACCCAGTGATAAGAGTTCGCTTAACGCCGATTCATTGAAGGGACTGCGTTCTGCCGTCCCCTGGATCTCGACAAATTCACCCTTGTCTGTCATGACGATGTTGAAATCCACGTCGGCCGTTGAATCCTCGGCATAGTTGAGATCGAGCATGGGGACCCCGCCGACAACGCCCACGCTCACCGCGGCAACGAAGCAGAGCATCGGATCCTTCGAAAGTTTTCCGGCTTCGAGAAGGCTCCGCACGGCGAGCTTCAGTGCAATGAATGAGCCCGTAATTGAGGCGGTGCGCGTTCCGCCATCGGCCTCGATGACATCGCAGTCGATCCAGATCGTGCGCTCACCAATCTGATCCATGTTGATGGCAGTTCGTAGCGATCGTCCGATAAGACGCTGGATTTCGAGAGTTCGGCCCGAGCGCTTTCCCGTTGAGGACTCCCGCGCCGTCCGCGTTGACGTCGCACGTGGAATCATGGCGTATTCGGATGTCACCCAGCCCTTGCCCGTGTTCCGCAGGAAAGGAGGCACCACTTCTTCGACACTTGCCGTGCAGATCACACGGGTCCTTCCGATCTCGACGAGAACTGAGCCTTCTGCAGCCTGAATGAAATTCGGCGTGAATCGGACAGGACGCATCTGGGTTGTGGCCCGTCCGTCCACTCGTCCCTTAGTCGGCATGGTTCACCTGTTCCTTGGGTGTGACATCCGTGATCGAAAGATCGATTACCAGAGGGAGCAGCAGACAATGTCCCGCAAGGGTCTCCTTCTCTGCGCCGCCGACAAGAATCTTCACCTGACGGATTTCCGGAAGGTTGTACATGAGTGAATTCACAATGGAATACACAGTCGCTTGTTCGTTGACCATTCCACCAGGATGGTTCGCCGAGATCGTGCTGGAAAAATCAACATAGGCCATCCCCATGTCATCGATGAAGACTTCCTGCAGCTTGGTGTCCTTCGGAATCGACGGATACAGGTTCAGCGATTTGGGTCCTTCCAGCAACTTTTGCACAATTTGCCTTGCGCGGTTCGCCAGTTCGCCGGATCGGAAAATCGTCTGATCTTCTGTGGAAAGAATGACGTCCTCTTTGACACCCGGGAAAAAGAGCTTCACGCTCATCGGCGGGTCCTTTGGCTCGTAGAGTGGCAGCTTGGGCGGCGTGAACGGATTACCGACAGCTTCTTTCTCCTGCACCATCGTTTGAATGCGGCCGATGACGTCAACGAAGAGACCCAGTGTAATCGCGAATCCAACACCCAGGACGATCAGACCGATCTTGAGGTGGCGCGGCATGCGCGAACTCATTGCTTGCGTCCTCCGGCGGCGAACTGGTCGATTCCCGCCGCAATCGTTGTTGCGAGCTTCGTCTGAAACTCCGCTTCCGTAAGCGCTTTTGCGGTGGTGTCGTTATTTAGATTTCCAAGCTCGAGCGCTACTGCCGGCATTGTTGCGCTGGCGAGGACGCCTATCGGCGCGTATCGAATCGGGAATTTCCAGCCCGGCAGCGCATCACTGAGACTCTTCTGAAGGCTCTCTGCCATCGCCTGACTCGCGGACGCGTTGGTTCGAAACGCCATATACCAGGGAAGGAACAATCGGCCTCCTGCAGGCTCGGGCAGTCCGCCAGTAAAATCGGGCTTCATGACATAGATCGATGAGGCGGATGCCATCTTGTCCGGCGAGTACCCGGTATGAAGGCTGATGAACAAACTGGCCTGATTGTTGTTGGCCACACCCGAGCGAGCTTCGCTGGTCAGGTCGATATCTGAGTCTCTGGTTAGGACGATCGTCGCGGAGAAACGGGTTTGCAGGGCCGTACGCAGGTGGCGCGAAAGTCCAAGGGTGAGGTCTTTCTCGAGAGTTCCTGCGTTGGCCGTGCCCGTCTCAATGCCGCCGTGTCCTGCGTCGATGACAATGACGCGCACGCCGCTGCCTGCGGCGATATTGGCGTTGGCGCGCGGGGCCGGAGCGGGAGCCGAAGCCGCCGTGGCCGCGGGTGTATTTTCGCTGACGATCTCTCGAACGAAATCGACGAAGTAGACCCGGTTGCCGTCGGAAGGTGTCACCCGAATGTCGCGGACATCATCGGCGACGCCAATGATCAATCTCGGGGTTCCATCCGAATCGTCGAATACGACCGACTGAAGAAGAGCGTCCTTATAATCCAGCCGCTCTCGCGCAGGATCAATCGCCTTGCCCTTCAGGACCAGCACGGCCCGGCGTTGCGCGGTCTCCTTTTGAAGTTCGACCTCGATCGGCGACCCTGCACGCAGCGTGAGACGGGTCAGCGCTCCCAGTGATTGCGCATTCATCGCTAACTCTGTCGTCGTAACCCTGCCGGCAAACACGCGTCGCGTGCCCGGCTTGTAGCGAAACTCCATGCCCGCAACACGCGACAATCCCTGAGACAGAAAGTCGAGTGGCACCAGCCATTGCCCGCCGTCACGGCGGATGGGGTTCTGCAGGAGAATTGTCTGATCGTTATAAGAGATGAATCCACTTCCAGGCGTCAGAACCAGACGAGAGTTCTGCCCCTGAATCGTGAACGTCATCGCTCCTGTCGCATCTGTCGATGCGAGGCCGAGATGACGAACGATCTCCTGAAGCGGTAGATAAATCGTCCGATCGACCGTCTGGGATTTCAGGGCGAGCGTGGAGTTCTCAAAATAGATGAGGAAGTCGGTATCAGCTGCAGACAAAGGCCGTGTATGGAAAAGAACAGCCACGGCCAGGATGACGAGCACAAATCCCGTAACAAATCGTTTCATCGCCTTTTGTAGTCTAGCGGTAATTTCGGAGGCAAGCTTCTACATATTGAAGCGGTAGCCTACCCACGGTTCGGTAAGGATAAAGTGGGGACTGGCGGGATCTGCTTCGATTTTCTTGCGAAGTTGATTGATGAAGACGCGGAGATACTCAACTTCCTCGCCGTAGTCCGGTCCCCAGACGGCCTGCAGCAACTTCATATGAGGAACCGGGATATTCGGATGCAATGCGAGGTAGCGCAAAAGTTCGAATTCTTTCGGCGTCAGACGGATGGAATTTCCGCGAAGACGGACACGCCTGGCCTGCAGGTCCAGCTCAAGCTCTCCGGCCTTAATCACCTGGGGACCGTTTTCAAGGCTCGGCACACGGCGGAGTGCGGCGCGGACGCGCGCTAGCAATTCCGGTGTAGAAAAGGGCTTGGTGACATAGTCATCGGCGCCGGCATCGAGTGCGCTGACCTTATCGCGTTCGGTATCGCGCACCGTCAGCATAACGATCGCGACATCCGAGGTTGCGCGAATCAGGCGGCAAGTCTCGATTCCATCCATGCCTTCCAAATTCATGTCCAGAAGAATGAGGTCGTATTTGTCGTCGCGTACTTTTTCAAGCGCATCTTCGCCGGAGCGCGCATCGGCAACTTCATAACCCTGCACGACGAGCGTGGTCCGTAGCACACGGCGAATCTGGGGATCATCATCAACGACAAGAATCTTGCCCTGTGTCACGGCGTGGGCTCCTTTCTCAGGGGGAGCCGAATCGAGAATTCGGTCCCCATTCCCGGGCCGCTCTCGACATCGATATAGCCGCCATGCGCCATTACAATGTCGCGCGCGATAGCCAGGCCAATACCGGTTCCCGGAATTCCGCGGCTCGTCTCCGGAGACCGATAGAACCGTTCGAAGACCATCGAACGCTCACTCTCGGTTAACCAGCGGCCATGGTTGTGAACTCGAATCCATAATGAATCGGGCGATGCATCGGAAGTGATGCGTACCGGGGTTCCATTGGGCGAATACTTCGCCGCATTGTCCACAAGCTGCTTCAGCGCTACCACGAACAGTTCGGAATCCAACTCTATCGTGGGAAGCGCGGGGGCATAGCTTGTTTCAATCGGTTTTCCATTGAGGTTGGGCGTTTGCCGGACTGCCTCAGCGACGAGACTAGGAATATTTTGGCGCGTTCTCAGGAGGTGCAGCTTCCCGGATTCAACTCGCGCGAGGTGAAACATTTCCTTCATCAGTCGCGAAAGCCTCTCTGTCTCCTGCCCGACGATCGTTAATAGTTCATCGCGCTGTTCGTCGGTGATGGACGGAGATGTCAGGATCGTTGACGTCGCGCCTTTGATCGAAGTAAGCGGCGTCTTGAATTCATGAGCGACCGCATCGAGAAGCGTTGCTTTGAACTTTTCGCTTTGACGCGCCGCCTCAGCGCTGCGGTTCAACTCGTAGAGCCGTTCCATTTCAATTTGACGCTGCTCCAGTTGAAGGTTGCGGCGTCGGGCGAGTTCAGAAAGGTGGCCTGCAACGAGCGATGTGACCAGGAACGACGCCAGGGCCACCCAATCCTGGAAGCTGGCGATATGGAGTGTCCCGACGGGTGGAACGAAGAAGTAATTGAGGCAGAAGGCCGCGGCAATCGACGCGGCGCCCGCCTCCACAAGACCCCATTTCGCCGCAATCAGCAGAATGGTGATGAGGTAAGCGAATCCTGCCGTTGGGAGATTGATCGAAGTCAGCGTCGTGAATGCCGCTGTGATCAGCGCAACAGCGGCCAATCCCGCCAGGACCCTCTTGATCCGGGCCCATGTTTGCTTGCGCATGAGGAGTAGTATACGCGCCGCTAGATCGCTGCGCCGGACGACGAAGTCATGCGCATCTGTAGGTTAGCCCGACCGCGTAAGGAATGCATAAAGATGGAGCGGAAAAATCGGGGCCAGATCGGGGAAGAAAATCGGGGCCAGGCACGCTGTTTCCCTATTTTCACGCAAGCTTGAGTCGAAGTCTGAGCATTCTCGCGCGTGAAAATAGGGAAACAGCGTGCCTGGCCCCGATTTTTCCTCAGTTATCCATGAAGCCGTTGCGGATGTGATAGCTCTCTAAGACAGGAAACAGGTAGATGTACCGGACGCTGAACTTTTCACCGAGGTGCGCTTCGCGAACTCTCCGGATAATGTCGTCCACCCAGCTATCGTCGCTCACGATGTCGACTGTGACGCTCAGGGTGCCGATCTCATACGGGATTCCCCGATAAGAGACGACGTTCTTATCCGGACCGTGTTCTCGCGTTTCCCACACGGTCATTCCCGCGGCGAGATCCAGCATCCCTTCCACGAAGGCTGGCAGGTTTTCAGCTCCCATCACGCAGCGGACGAGCGTAGGCATAGTGTTCAACAGAGTACAATATCACTCGCATGCGAAGCATCCTGTATTGGAGCTTTTTGATACTAGCAGCAATCCTTTTGGCCTATGTCAGTCCATTCAACCTCTCACCGATCACTTTTCTTCTCGGCGCCATGCTGATTGCCGGAGCATATTTTGTGTTTCTTTCCTACCGCCGCCAGCAATCTGGCGTTTGGGAACACAGCGCGTACCAAACAAAGTTTGTGGGCAGCATTCTGTGTTACGTCATGGTTTATTGGACGACCGTTGGGCTCTTCAGCAACGTCAAAGAGCAGCGGGAATTCTGGGCACGGTATGAACCCTACGTCGAGGGGGGGAGCCAGCATGGGTACACGTTCTTCTATCTGGATCATGCCGGCAGCTATGAGCGGATCGATTCTCCCGAGCTGAACAAACTCATCCTTGACAAGAATCCCGGGCGCGTGCGGATCGTTCTTGAGGTCGTGAAAGATTTCGGACGGTTGCGAGCCTATACGGTTCGAAGTGTCGAATCCATTCCCGTCGACAAAGCCTGGACAGATGGCAGTCCGCCCTGGGACGCTCTGCGGCAGCGTTAGATGATAGGACCGATGACGTCTCGGTTTCTTCGTGGAGCGTTCACACTTCCTTAACTTGCGAATTCTATGCTCAGACTATTGAGCACGCCATGAAGGTGATCTCGTGCAATACCCCCAACGCGCCGGTCTAGGCCGGCGCGCTTCCTTTTGGGGTGAAAGCCGCCCACGCTTTGCGGTTTACGGCATAAACGGTGGCGAGGATGACGAAAGAGAACACGACCAGTAAAAGGGCGGTCGCATTGGCCTGCGCGTAGTTCAATGCCTGGACGTCGTCATATATAGCGATCGAAATCGTCCGGGTCTCGCCTTCGATGTTTCCACCTACCATCAGTACGACTCCAAATTCACCGATGGTATGCGCGAAGCTCAGAACCGTTCCCGTAATGAGCCCTGCAATCGACTGCGGAACGATGACGCGACGAAATGTCCCCCAGCGGGAGACACGAAGAGTCCAGGATGCCTCGATGAGCCTGCGATTCACTGCCCCGAACGCCGACGCGATCGGTTGCACGGCGAATGGCAGGCTGTAAAGGGTGGACGCAATGACAAGACCCTTGAACGTGAAGGGAAGCCCACTTCCAAAAAGGCGCTCGTAGGAGCGTCCAATCGGACTTCGTGGTCCCAGCGCAACCAGGACATAAAAACCGAGAACCGTTGGCGGCAGAATCAGAGGCAGAGCGACAACGGATTCGACAAGGAAGCTCCAGCGTCTCTTCGTAAAGGCAAGCCAATAGGCGAGCGGGACTCCGACGACAAGGAGTACGACGGTCGTCAACAGCGCCAGTTCAAGAGACGTAAGAATGGCAGTCCAGTTCAATTACGCGCCCCCGGACCGGGAAGGGAAAAGCCATAGCGTTGAAGGATTGCTCGTCCTGTTGTGCCGCGCAGAGCATCGAGGAACTCGCGTGCGGCATCAACGTGTCCGGCCCGTCGCGCTTGCGCGAGCATCACGGCCCCTTGTTCTATGGGCGGGTAATCGGCGAGCGGAATCTCCCAATACACTCCGGCAGACTTCATCGAATCCGTGAGCGCCAAAGACAGCGCGATGATGCCGATATCCGCGGATCCCGATTGGGCAAACTGTGCTGCCTGGGAAATGTTTTCGCCCAGAACCAGCTTGGTCTTTGCTGCACTGTAGACGCCGGCTTTTTCCATCGCGCTGACCGCTGCCCGCCCGTAAGGCGCGTGCTCCGGATTTGCGATCGCTATCCGCCGGGCCTGCGGTTGTGACAGGGCCTTCATTCCCTGCGCGCGAATATCCAAAGGCGAGTTCCTGGGAACCCAAAGCACGATGCGTCCAATTGCGTATACAAAGGACGAACCTGGTTCCGTCAAGCCGGACTTCTCCAGGTCACGGACATAATTCAAATCGGCGGAGAGAAACACATCGAACGGTGCGCCATTCTTGATCTGCGCATGGAAGTTGCCCGAGGAGCCGAGCGACAGTTTTACGTTGTGCCCTGTCCGCTTTTCGAAGTCCGAGATGAATTCTTTTGCTGCAGCGCTGAGATCCGATGCCGCCGCCACGACGACTTCTCCTGCGAATACTTTTGGGGTGATGAGCAGAAGTACAAGCGCAGCCAGAAAGGCCTTGCGGAGGAGGATCATGCCGTTACTTTAACACGACACGGTAGCGATAACACTACGGGGGGAATCGGGGCCTACTATCGCCCCTCCTGGCCAGGAGGGGTGGCGCGAAGCGCCGGGGTGGTTGTTCAGGAGATTCTTCAGAACAACCACCCCGTCTGCGCGGCTTTGGTCGCTACGCGGCTTTTCTTGATCGCGCAGCCACCCCTCCTGGCCAGGAGGGGCGATAGTAGGCCCCGATTGCCGACTAGCCTTTCGGAACGAAGTAGCGGTCTCTTGTGAGCAGTTTGAACTTTCCTGCTGACGGATTCACCTTGACGGTGATCTTCCGCCACTTTCCATCCTTCGCGGCATTGGGCGACTTATATCCAAGTACATACTGGTTTTTCAGGCCATCCCTCAGGTTGGTGGAAATTCTGGTCAGGTCGTTGTCGATTTGTCCGGTTAGCACTTCGCCCCCGGAAAACTCCGAAATCTGCTGAAGGTAATACCCCGTTGAATATTCTGTACCCTCCTGAAATGAGGGCGCAGGAAGCGATGGAACCACCGTCAGAAAATGTACCGGAAACGAAGCCGTCTTTGAGGATTCAATCAGGGCTTTCGGCAGTGGCGCATTGTTCGGCTGCATTCCGCTCGAGATAAACCCGTCGCTGACCACAACAAGGGCTTTTCTCGGGCTGGGCTGCTTGGAGAGATTGTCCATGGCTTTCGCCAGTACGGTAAACATGCTGTCTGCGTCCAACGGGATCTGCTCTACTTGTGGTGCATTACTGGCAGCGCGAATGGCCTCGACCGAGTTCAGAATATCCACGGTGGTGCGGTCGCGCTGACCGGGCGATTTCACCGGCCCTCGTGCGCTCAATCCGAGGACGACAGTAAGCGTCAGGGGCTCGCCGGCGCCCGAGAAGTACGTTACCTTTTGCTCTTTATTATCTTCGAGCACCTGAAAATCTGCTTCCTTCAGAGTTGCCACGGGTACGTTCTTATTGTCAGTCACCATCACAGGCACATAGATCAAGTCGCTGGCCGCTGTTTGCGCGGGTCCGGCGTCCACTCCGGGCAAGGCGGCGAAGGACAGGGCCAGAAACAAAACCGCCAAAACGGTCGCGACATTTCGTGCGTTCAACATGCTCCCTCCAAGGGATGGAATTTTGAAGTTTGGGTTCCAAGTTTTCGGGGCATTTTATTCTGAATCTGTCCGCCGGTCATAGGAGTTTCGTCCAGGGTGCGGGTTGGGGGAGTGAGGACGAGTCTTCTCTCGTCCTCTTATGGAGGCGGCGGGAATTGAACCCGCGTCCGAAAACGTTCCGTTAGAGAATCTACATACTTGTCAGGTTCCAATTTGGTCGTATCCCGGCCTGAAGGAACCTGCAAGCCAGCCGGGACACCAGCCCATTGAGTATCGCCCCTCCCCGCCGGGCCAGCAGC
>Ga0070675_100000913_pt1 | contig 20987 bp, 19 predicted proteins | sample KBSM43metaG_FD_65343 | JGI IMG/M metagenome (GOLD analysis project Ga0070675, IMG submission 65343) | Miscanthus rhizosphere microbial communities from Kellogg Biological Station, Michigan, USA - KBS M4-3 metaG | ecosystem: Host-associated > Plants > Roots > Rhizosphere > Soil ... | reverse complement strand
GTTCCCGCGCCCACGCTCTGCACGTGACCTTCGAACTTATGATTCGGGTACGCGTCGATCTCGATCGAAGCATGCTGGCCCGGGACCATCTTGCCGACGTCCTTCTCCTTAAAATTCGCTTCGACCCAAGCCTGCGAGCTGCGCACCAGAGAGAGCATACCGACGCCAGTCACCGCCATCTGACCAATCTGCAGTCGGTCCGCATTGGCAATGATGCCGTCCATGGGCGCGCGAACCTCCGTCCGGGACAGTTCGAGCCGCGCTTTGTCCACGGCAGCCTGAGCCTGAGCGATAGAGGGCTGCTCTCCCGGCGCGAGAGCCGCATGCGCGTTCGCGGCGCGGGCACGTGCGTCCGCAAGAGCCGTCTCCGCGGTCCGAACCTCGTTGAGAGCATCCTCATAGTCCGCGCGGGTCGTGAAGCCGCGCTTCAGCAAGGCCGCCTGACGCGACAGTGCGTTTTGCTTGATGCCGAGATTGGCCTGAGCGCCGGTAATGTCGGCTCCCGTCCCCGTGGCCTGCGTCTGAAGCTGCGTGGTCTGAAGCTTCGCGGCCGCGAGCTGAGCCTCGGATTGCTCAAGAGCGACCCGGTAGCTGTCCGGATCAATACGGAAGAGCAGGTCGCCGCGCTTGACGTGGTCGCCATTCTTGACGCGTACATCGATCAGCGGACCGTTCACCTGTGCGCTGACTGACACGATGTCCTGCTTCACCGCCGCATTGTCGGTGGAAACTGACCCGGCTCCGGCGAAGAAATAATAGAGGATGCCGGCAACGATGAGCAGCGGCACGATCAGCATCATCCCAATGCGGCGGATGGAACGAGGCGACTTTTCGACAACCGTCGTCTCATCGACCGCTGCCGACGCGTCCGCGGGAGCTTCAATCCGCGTGCCCTCGAGCTTTTCTGACTTGACCTGATTCATTGATTAGCCGCTTTCCTGCAGCCCTCGGCCGCCGCCAAATTGTCGCGAATGCGCATGAGGTTATCGCGCATCGTCTCGAGCTCCTGATCGCTGAGGCCCTTAAACGCATCATCCACCAGCCCTTCCGCCAGCTTTCGCAATTTCGCGATGAGCGGCTGTGCCGTGTCGGTGAGTTGAAGACGCCAAGCGCGACGGTCCGCGGGATCGGGCGTCCTCTCGACGAGGCCCGCCTCGGCAAGACGATCGATGATGCGGCTGAGAGTGATCGGCTCTACGTCGAGCTTGTCGGCGAGCTCGACCTGCCTCAGTCCCGGCTGCCGGCTCAACCGGAAGAGCACTTTCCATTGAGCGCGAGTGACCCCCAGAGAGGCAGCACGACGGTCGAACGACCGCCGCATTGCGTGAGCGGTTTCGGCGATCTCAAACGGTAGGATTTCCATGCGTGCACATATAATAAGCCTGCTTACTATTGCAACGCTCATCGTTTAGAGTTGTTCCGCGGCGCCGGCCGTTCAGGAAGTGAGGCGCTCGATCATCATCTCGAAAATGGATGGATAGATAGGCCTCTCGAATTCAACGCCCACAGTGTGTCCCTCGACCCAACAAACGGTCGATTGGATCGCGTCGTAACCCTCGAACTTGATCCAGACGGTTTCGTCCAGCCGGGGACGCTCGACGAACTCCAGCTTGCAGCCTTCAATCGAGATATCGAAGACGTTCACGACATAATGATGCTGACCGCGCCGTCGAAGTTGGACGTCAGCTTGCAGCGGAACGCGCGCGCTTTTCCGTTGTCGCGGCTGCGGGCTTGCGTTTGGATCCTTCTCCACGCGGCGGCACCCTCTGAAAGGAGATTACGCGTGAACTACAGGCGGTACGCCAGGCGGGCTTACTATACCTGAGCGCGGAACGGAGTGAAGTCCGTTGCCGTGTCGTACACGTCGACACCCTCACGCCGCTTGAGAAAGCTGACGACCAAATAAGTTACGGGGGTCAGCAGGGCTTCCCAGCTGACCTTCAGGACCCACTGGGTGACGAGCACTTGAAGAACGAGGTCGTTGGTCCAGCCCACCGCTCCCAAGAAGGCCAAGGGGTAGAAGATCAGGCTGTCGACCCCCTGACCGATCACCGTGCTGCCGACGGTCCGCGTCCAGAGATATTTGCCCGAGGTCCAGATCTTCATCTTCGCCAGGACCAGGCTGTTGGCGAACTCCCCGGCCCAAAAGGCGAGGATCGACGCAAATACGATGCGCGGGACCTGTCCGAAAACCTGCTCGTAGGCAGATTGGCCGGTCCAGTCGTGGGCAGGGGGCAATGCCACGACCACGGTCGCCATGAAAGCCATGAAAAGAAGCGCGCCTGTTCCGACCCAGATGCATCGCCGCGCGCGAGCATAGCCGTAAACCTCGGTTAGAACGTCGCCGATGACATAAGAAATAGGGAAGAACAGGATTCCCGCGCCGAAAGGCCAAAGGCCAATCACCGGGAGGTTGATTACCGCGACCTTCCCTGCCCCGAGAACGTTTGAAAGCAACAGGATGGTGACGAACGCCGCCATCACCAGGTCGTAATAGCGGAGCTGCCGCCTATGCAGCGCGTCGGCCTCTACCCTTACCGGCTGATATTCATGATCCCCCACAGCGACAGTGTAGAGCGCGTTGACGCTGGATGAGGCAAGACCTAATTCGAGCCAGCTGCCGAGCGGGTATGATGTAATGGTAGCCTGTCAGCTTCCCAAGCTGAACGCACGGGTTCGATTCCCGTTACCCGCTCCAACAGCAGTGAAGCGGCGGCGACCTAGATGCCGCCTGGAAAAGGCTCGATCCCCGCTTCGGCGAGGCGGCTTGCCAGGTCCTCAGCCGTGCGCTCGACCAACTCGCCGTCATCCGACCGCATCACGAAATTCGCGCCGTATCGCCCGTCCTTGAAGAACGGATAGCTGCCGATCGCAACGCCCTCATGCGCCTCCTCGGTCGCTCGCAGTAGGTCAGCGACTTCGCTCTCCGGCGCATAGGCGCCCACGGTCATGGACACGACCGGACGCCCGCCCTCAAGCGTCCCATCGAGCGCTTCCAGCATGCGTGCGGCGATGCTGGGCACTCCGGCCATCATGTAAACGTTGCCGATCTTCACGCCCGGCGCACCCGATTCACGGTTCTCAATAAGATCAGCGCCTTCCGGCACACGCGCCATTCGCAGCCGCGCATCGTTAAGTCCGCCGCGAGTGGCGTAATAATCCTCAAGTATCTGCCGAGCCCTAGGGTGGATGACGACGGGCACGCCGAAAGCGGCGGCGATCGAATCGACTGTAATGTCATCATGCGTCGGACCAATTCCGCCGGTCGTGAAGAGATAATCGTTGTCACTCCGGAGCGCGTTCACCGCCGCAGCGATCCGCCCCTCGTCATCAGGGACGATCCGCACCTCGTCGAGACGGATACCCTGGCGGTTGAGCCAGGCTGCAACCTGCGCGACATTCTTGTCCTGCGTGCGGCCGGAGAGGATCTCGTCCCCGATCACCAGAAGGGCCGCCCTCCAAATTCGTCTCTCGCTCACGCCAACTCCGTTGGTTTGCTCGGGGCCTGCGCCTATATGGACAGCATGGCCGAATATATCACCGTCGGAGTCGACGACCGCGTCGAGGCGCGCAATGGCGTCATCAAGCTGCACGGACCCGAAGGGTTCGAAGGCATGCGCCGGGCCGGGCGGCTTGCCGCCGAGATCCTCGACGCACTCGTTCCGCATGTCGTGCCCGGTATCACCACAGGCGAGCTCGACGACATCGTGCGCGAACATATGCTGCGTGAGGCAGGCGTTCCGGCAACGCTGAACTATCGCGGCTATACGAAGAGCTGCTGCACCTCGATCAACCATGTCGTGTGCCATGGAATTCCGGCGGATCGTCCCCTTAAGGACGGCGACATCATCAACATCGACGTCACCCCGATCGTAGACGGCTGGCACGGCGATACCAGTCGCATGTATCTGGTCGGCGACGTGCCGCTGAAGGCTCGCCGCCTCGTCGACATCACGTACGAATGCCTGATGATCGGCATTGAGCACGCGAAGCCCGGCAACCGCTTGGGCGACATTGCCGCTGCCATCCAGCGCCATGCCGAAGCAAGCCGCTACACGGTCGTACGAGACTTCTGCGGCCATGGGCTCGGTCGTTTATTCCACGACAGCCCGGAGGTGGTCCATGCGGGACGACCCGGCACCGGCCCAGAGCTACGACCCGGGATGTTCTTCACGGTCGAGCCGATGATCAACATAGGCCGTCCTGACGTGAAGTTGCTCGACGACGGCTGGACTGCGGTCACGCGCGATCGCTCGCTTTCTGCGCAGTTCGAGCATTCGATCGGCATTACCGAGGACGGCTTCGAGATCTTTACGAAGAGCCCAATGGGCTACCACAAGCCGCCGTACTGGGCGCCTTGACCGGCGCTTGCTAGCCGACTCGTTGCTGGTAACATCGTCATGGGGGGTGCCTCATGAACGATCGCAATTTGACGCGGGACGCGCTGACCAAGGTTCCCGCCGTCACTTTGGGCTTCTGGATCATCAAGATCCTTGCAACGACACTTGGTGAAACCGGCGGCGACAGCGTCAGCATGAGCTGGCTTGGCGAGACCACGCCCGACGCCGGCGCTGGGGGCCTCAACGGATATCTCGTCGGAACAGCCATCTTCGGATTGCTGCTGATCGTGCTCGTTTGGGCCCAGATCCGGGCGAAGCGCTTCAATCCCTGGCTTTACTGGGCGACGATCGCCGCTTCGACGACGGCAGGCACGACGCTCGCGGACTTCTCCACGCGCTCCATCGGGATTGGCTACCCGGGAGGATCACTGCTGCTCTTCGCCTGTGTTCTCCTGTCCCTCTTCGCCTGGTACCGGTCGCTTGGAAGCATCGACATCAACACAGTCGCTTCGCCGAAGGCCGAGCTTTTCTACTGGGTGACGATTACCTTCTCCCAGACGCTTGGTACGGCGCTTGGCGACTGGATCGCCGACTCTGCGCTCGGTTATGGCGGCGGAGCGCTCTTCTTTGGCGCTCTGCTCCTTATTCTCGCGGCGCTCTACTACTTCACCAAGTTATCCCACGTCTTCCTGTTCTGGGCGGCCTTCATCCTTACGCGTCCGCTGGGAGCAACGGTTGGGGACTTCATGGACAAGCCAGTTGCTGACGGCGGCCTTGCTCTTAGCCGGCCCATTGCGACCGCTGCACTGGCCGCCGCCATGGTCATTCTCATCCTGCTCATTCCGCAGCGGGCTGGGCGCCATCCCGGAGCGCAGGAGGCGGCCACATAATCAGAAGGCTGCTCGTCGCGGCGCTTGCTACGGGCGCACTAGCGGCTCCCGCCAATGCCGGCCCGCCCTTCTTAACAGATGACCCGGAGCCGACCGATCTTCGGCATTGGGAGATCTACGCGCCGCTATTTGAGATCGAGGGCAAAAACGAAAACTATGAGGGGTCGCTAGGCGCCGAGTTCAACTATGGCGCGGCTCCCGACCTTCAGATTACCCTCGGAATTCCATTCGCCTATTCCCATGACCATGGTGGAGTGCACGCCGGCCTGGGCGACCTGGAGGTTTCGGCGAAATACCGTTTCTACCATGACGAGTCGGCCGGCATTCAGCTCGCCGCATTTCCCGGCATCTCGCTCCCAATCGCAACGCACGGCCTGGGTAGCGACCATGTCACTGCGTTCCTTCCGATCTGGGGCCAGAAGGACTTCTATCATTGGTCGATCTTCGGCGGAGGCGGCTACGCGATCAATTCTGGCACGGGGAACCGCAATTACTGGACGGGCGGAATCGCGCTGACCCACGAGGTTTCCGACTCTCTGCTCATGGGCATCGAAGCTGACCGCCAGGGTGCCGACGAGGTAGGCGGCCGCGCATCCACCAGCCTGGGAATCGGTGCCATCGTGCAACTCCCGAGGCCCTTTCGCCTCCTTGCGTCCGCCGGGCCGACCTTCAGCGATGGCGGGGGCGCAGCTGAATTTCACGTCTTCATGGCGCTCGGCCTCGACTTCTAACCGACCTGTCGCCGAGCTTATTGACACGATTGTCAGTGAATGAGACGCTGCGAGCGCGCAGATGACAATGTTTCGTCACCCGATCGCTATTGAGCCGGCCGACATCGACCACATGGGCCATGTCAACAATTCCGTGTATTTAAGGTGGGTCCAAGACGCGGTGATTGATTATTGGAGCAGCGTTGCCCCACCCGATGCCGTTGCGCGACATCTTTGGGTCGCGCTGAAGCATGAGATCACCTATCGCAAGCCGACCTTCCTTCAGGACGTGGTCGTCGCAGAAGTCATCGCGGAAAGGGTAGAGGGCGCGCGCGCATTCTTTCGGACTGTCCTCATGCGAGGCGAGGACGTGCTGACCGAGATTCAGAGCTGCTGGTGTTGCCTCGACGTCGATACGAAGCGGCCTGCACGCCTGGCCCGCGACGTCATCCGGCGTTTCCTACCCGGCTCGAGTTAAGCCGCGGCGGCTTTCCCGCGCTCATCCCAGCGAGCGGTAAGCTCCCGTGCACCCTCGACGTCCTCGGGAAAGTCGACCTCACCCCACTCCTCGCCCTTGATATCGAACGTCCAGACGGGATGCTCCTGGGCGATCTGGTGAATGACCCGCAAGTACCAGATGGTCGTTCCCTCGCTCGTGCGAATGACCTTCTCGATCCAGTCCCGGAAAAGCTCGGCCCCGGTCGCGCGGAAGGCCAGCAAACCGATCGATTCGGCATTCACTTCGTCCATCGGAAGCCGTTTGCCGATCGCGTGAAGCTGCCCGGCGCCATCGACCACGACCTTCATGTCGTCGGCGTCATAGCCGTCCTTGCGGTCGATGGTGACGCAGACACCCTGGCAATCATTACCGACTACCCGACGCATCAATTGTTCGGATACGAGCGTATCGCCGTTCCAGACCAAGCAGTCGCTCTCAAGCTCGTGCCTGGCGATGAAGAGAGAGCCGAGGTTGTCTGCAACCTTGTAGAAAGGATTGTAGATTGTCCGGACTTTCGGACCCCCGGTGCGGGCCGCAATGGCTGCATTGACCAGTTCGTCATGGAAGCCGGTCACGACCACCGCCTCGTCCACGCCATTGGCGGCAAGCGTATCGAGCTGCCGATCTAGCAGCGTCCTGCCGTTGAAATCGATCAGGCACTTGGGCCGATCATCGGTCAGGTGACCAAGACGCGAGCCTTGGCCCGCGGAAAGGATAATAGCTTTCATTTCTGGCTTTCAGTCGAAGTCGCGCGCTCCTGCCTTCCAAATGCGGCCCTGATTGGGCATGAACGTTTCAGGCGCAATGGTCCGTGGGGGCGAGGTGAAGAAGATCGAAGCGATCATCAAGCCGTTCAAGCTGGACGACGTGAAGGACGCGCTCCACGACGCCGGGGTTTCCGGCATCACAGTTACCGAGGTCAAAGGCTTCGGCCGGCAGAAGGGGCATACCGAGCTCTATCGGGGCGCCGAATATGTCATCGACTTCCTGCCCAAAGTGAAAATCGAGGTCGTCGTTGAGGACAGCCTCGTCGATAATGTCGTCGAAGCGATCGCCGAGTCCGCCCGGACTGGCCGGATCGGCGACGGCAAGATCTTCGTGCTCGATGTTGAGCAGGCAGTCAGGATTCGCACTGGAGACCGTGGCGCAGACGCAATCTGATACCCTTTCCGCCCCCGCACCTCTCCATGTAGAGAGCGGGGCGATGAGCGCTGACACGTCCAATCGGGAAATGCTCGCCTCCATGTCCCCGGACGAGCTGCGCAGCGCCATGCGAACGCTGGGGTATCGAACGCAGAGCGATCTTGCGAACGCCATCGGTGTCAGCCGCTCGGCCGTCAGCCTCTGGCTGGAAGGCAAGGTTGGCGTTCCTCGACCCGTTGCGATGCTCCTCAGGATGCTCATCGCGGCCCAGCGCCGCATATATTAATAGCGTCCGCCGCCGGGGACCGGCTCCGCCTTGATCTGACGCTCATGTCCTTCGCTCAACTGGCGGTCGGCGTCGTCGATTGCTTTAAGCAGGTCCTCGAAGCACGGCGTGTCATCGACTGGCCAAAGGCGACAAAAGCCATGGCCGAGCAGCTCCACCTCACGCTGGGTAAGCAACCCGACAGCAACGATCCGTTCCTTCGCCAAAACGGCGCTCCGACGTTCTAACCTGCATCACATTCAACGAAGGAGGCGCCATCGTGGTGCCGAACGTTTCGCCTCTGGTTCGAACCGGAACGATTTTCGTTGGATCACATCAAGCAGCGGAAGCGGCGGCGAAAGTCGCGATGCGCCGATCCTGGCACCACAATTCGGCCGCAGAGCCTGCGACTTCCTTCTCGGCCTTGCCGAGCGCTGCGGAATCATTCGCTGCGTGAATATCCACCACGTCGCGGATGCGGCTGCCCCGCATCAAATATAGTCGATAATCCATAACGGACCCCCCGGCCCTGTGACTTCCCCGTGACAGCACGGGGCACGGCAAGACGCCAGTCCCGGCCCTTCAACTTCTGCCGAGCCGTGCTTCTGACGGGATGGTTTCTGTGGCTAGCGCTTCAGCCCGTCGATCCAGTCCTGGGCGGCAGCCTTTTCCTCCGGCGCAAGGCGCATGACGAGCGTATTCCGAGCCTCGCAACGAAGATGGATCAGATCCTCGTGATCCAATATCTCGTCGAACGTGACGTCACAAAGGCCGCCATTGGATTGCGCGGTTGTCACGAGACGATCCACGCAGCCGACCTTTATCCAGAGAACGTCGCCGGGTTCCACGTCGCCGCATCCGCTCAGTCTCGCGCCCTCCTTCGTCACGGAGACGATCGTCGCACAATAAGACCTCTCGAGAATGAGAAGAGACGCGGCCATGGGCATAGGGCCTCGCACAGCGAGACGCCGGCCCTGCTCGTCATGACTTCGCTTGCCGACAAAAGGCATAAGCTGGGACTCGTCCACTAAGCCCCCCCGCGTCACTCGAATTAGATCAATGGAGTTAAGGCTTTGCACCGAATTGGACCAAAGGGCGTGTTAACCTACATTAGTTTGAGCCGACGCAGCTGGCGACGAAAGTTTCACGCCGGCCGCGTCACCGTACCGTGAAAAGTTCACACTGCTCCTGACTCTTGGCGCCGCTTCCGGAATCGATGTGGCCAGGCTGCATATCGCGGCGAATCACACTTTCAGCACACGGGGTTAGACATGAACGGCGAAGTTCTGGATCGAAAGAAAGACGCAGACTTGAAGGACAAGACCCCGGTGCCGGGCGGCGCTGCAGGGATTCTATCGCAGATCAGCGACGGGGAGATCGACTGGGTCGACCTTCGCTTCACCGATCCGAAAGGCAAGTGGCAGCACCTGACGATGGCCTCGGGCGTCATCGACGAAGACATGCTGACCGACGGATTCATGTTCGACGGCAGCTCGATCGCTGGCTGGAAGGCCATCAACGAGAGCGACATGATTCTGAAGCCGGATCTTGAGCGCGCCTATCTCGATCCGTTCAGCGCGACGCCGATGATGATCCTCTTCTGTAATGTCGTGGAACCGTCGACAGGCGAGCTTTACGGCCGCGATCCGCGGTCGACGGCAACGCGCGCGGAAGCCTATTTGAAGGCGAGTGGCATTGCCGACACGACCTTCGTGGGGCCCGAAGCAGAATTCTTCATGTTCGACGACGTGCGCTTCGAGGACAGCTACGCCGCTTCTTCATTCCGCATCGACGATATCGAGCTACCGACGAACACGGGCCGGGAATATGAAGGCGGCAACCTCGCTCACCGCCCGCGCGCAAAGGGCGGTTATTTCCCGGTCGCGCCGGTCGACAGCGCGCAGGACATCCGCGCGGAAATGGTCGCGACGATGCTCGAGATGGGCTTGCCCTGCGACAAGCACCACCACGAGGTGGCTGCTGCGCAGCACGAGCTCGGTGTTACCTACGGCGGCCTGGTCGAGACCGCCGACCGCATGCAGATCTATAAGTATGTCGTGCACATGGTCGCCCAGGCGTACGGCAAGACGGCGACGTTCATGCCCAAGCCGATCGCTCACGACAATGGATCGGGCATGCACACCCACATGTCGCTCTGGAAGGGCGGCAAGCCGCTCTTCGCCGGCAACGGCTATGCGGGGTTGAGCGAAACGGCGCTCTACTTCATCGGCGGCGTGATCAAGCACGCCCGCGCGCTGAACGCCTTCACCAACCCGACGACCAACAGCTACAAGCGCCTCGTCCCAGGCTTCGAAGCGCCGGTCCTCCTCGCTTATTCGAGCCGTAACCGCTCGGCATCCTGCCGCATCCCATACGGCGCCGGCGAGAAGGCGAAGCGCGTCGAGTTCCGTTTCCCGGACGCCATGGCGAACCCTTACCTCGCTTACTCGGCGCTGCTGATGGCAGGCCTGGACGGGATTCAGAACCGCATCCATCCGGGCGACCCGATGGACAAGAACCTGTACGACCTGCCACCGCAGGAGCTGGTGAATGTTCCCACGGTTTGCGGATCGCTGCGTGAAGCCCTGGTATCGCTGCAAAACGACCGGGCCTTCCTGACTCGCGGTGACGTGTTCAGCGACGACCAGATCGACAGCTACATCGATCTCAAGTGGGAGGAAGTGATGCGCTGGGAGACGACTCCGAGCCCGGTCGAATTCGACATGTACTATTCGTCGTAAGCATCACGTCTTCTTAACCTCGAACGTTTATTGCGGTTCGGCCATGAGTTACGAGTATCGGCCGAACAGCTTTCGAGCGACTGTGATCGGTGGCGAAAAGCGCAAGCTCGTCGTCACCGAGAAAAATCCTCGGCAGGAGGGGAGCGGCGATCTCACCGGATCAGTCGTTCCCCGCTCCGAATTTCGACGCGGCGACCACCGCGACAACGATAGGCACCGGCTGACAAACCAGCGCGCAGTGGTGTCCTTTGAAGGTCATCGCCACTCCGTCGAGCTTATCAACCTGTCGGCGGGCGGAGCCATGATCCGTGGCGAACTCGAGCCCCACCTATGGGACATCGTTAAGCTTGAGTTCGGCGAGGGATATTCGCTCGAATGCGCCGTGCGCTGGCTTCGCGACGGCTCGATCGGGCTGGAGTTTGCGCACGAAACTCAGCTCGACTGCGCGCCGCATGAGCGCGCGGCGGTGCTGCTAGACGTCATCCAGCGCAGCTTTCCCGAACAGGAAGTCCACCTCCAACGGCCTCAGCCAGGCCAGTCGCTGGAAGAGGAAGAGGGTGAAGAGTCACCGGATCTCGGCGATCGGGATGCGCGCCGGCATCCTTTGATCTGGATGGGTCAAATTCACTCGACTGTTGGTACGCACCCGGTCCGCCTTCGGAACGTGTCTGCCGGCGGCGCTCTCGTCGACGTCGAAGCCTATTATCCGGTGGGCACGGAAGTGATGCTGGACCTCGGCGGGGCGGGGAAGTTCATCGCCAGCGTGAAGTGGTTGTGCGGCGACAAGGCGGGCCTCGTCTTCAGGGAAGAGTTCGACCTCAATTGCCTTGCGAATGCCAAGCCCGAAGTGACCTCCAATCAGTGGCTCAAGCCGGACTTTCTCGACCAAGAAATCGAGGACAATAGCACTCCGTGGCATGTGAAATGGCAGCGCAGCTCAATCGAACAAATCAGGGAAGACCTCGAAGGCTTCCTGAAGCGCTAGCTCAATCCTCGATAATCTGGCTGTTCGTCTTGGTTTCGGGCAGCAACAGAAAGGCTATCGCAGCCATCCCGATGACCGCTGAGAGGTACCAGTAGAAGCCGCTCTCCGCGCCTGCCTGCTTGAACCACAAGGCCACATATTCGGCCGTCCCGCCGAACAGAGTATTCCCGACCGCATAGGGTAAGGCCACTCCGAGAGTCCGGATATGTGCCGGGAACAGCTCGGCTTTGATCAGGCCGCTGATCGACGTGTACGCGCCTAGTAATACCAAAGGCACGAGCACCAGTGCGAGTGCGGTTAGGGGAGCCGTGACCGTGCTGATGGCGCTGTAAATCGGGACCGACACAAGCGTCCCGCCGAAGCCGAAAATGTACAGCATCGGCTTCCGACCCCAACGGTCCGCGGCCATGCCCCACCACGGTTGGATCAGCATGAACACGATGAGAGCGATGGTCATGATCATCGTGGCAGTGGGCCGGGAGAAGCCACTCGTGTTGACGAGAAACTTCTGCATGTAGGTCGTGTAGGCGTAGAAGGCCGCGGACCCACCCCCGCTGATTGCAGCGACGATCAGGAATTCGCGCGGATGCGTGCGCCACAAATGTCCGATCGTCGAAGGCGGGCGATCCTTGCCCTGCCTAGCGAAGGACTCCGTTTCTCCGATCCTGGATCGAAGAAAGTAGACCCCGAATGCCAGGATTGCGCCGATGCCGAATGCAACGCGCCATCCCCAGCGCTGGATTTCCGAGTCCGGCATTCCAGCTTGAAGCACGACGACCACCGCTAGGGCGAGCAGCTGGCCGCCGATCAGGGTGATGTATTGGAAGCTTGCCCAGAAGGCCCGGCGATTGCGCATCGCCTTTTCGGACAGATAGGTCGCACTTGCCCCATATTCGCCGCCGACGGAAAGGCCCTGCAGCATCCGGGCCAGGACGAGGACCGTAGGCGCAAGCCATCCGGCCGACGCGTAGGTGGGCGCTGCCGCGATCATCATCGAGCCGCCGGCCATCAACGCAACTGACAGGGTCAAGCCGGCCTTGCGGCCGTGGCGGTCGGAATAGATGCCCATCAGCCAGGCACCGATCGGCCGCATGAGAAAGCCGACAGCGAAGATTGCCGCGGCACTCAGCAACTGCGCGGTCGGATCCTCCTCTGGAAAGAAGACCGGCGCGAAATAGATCGTCAGGACGGAATAAGCATACCAGTCATACCACTCGACGAGATTCCCGGCCGACCCGGCGAAGATGTCCTTGATGCGCTTCCTTACGTCCGCGCCCGCGCCCGCTGCCGATATGGTTGCCAACCTACGCCAACTTCGACGCTCTGGCGCGCGCTGCGGCGCCGTGACCGTAGATGAAATAGAGCAGAATCCCGATCACCTGCGCGCCAAGGAAGAAGAGCTGGGTACGGTTGGGCAGGCTGATGAAGAGATAGATGCAGCCAAGGATGCCGATGGTACCGACCAAAGTGGCAGCCGGCGCCCGAAAGCGGCGTTCGCGGTTCGGCTCGCGTCTGCGCAGCACCAGCATTGCCGCGCAGACCGCGACGAAGGCCGCAAGCGTTCCGGCATTGGCCAGCGCGGCGATGGATGCGAGCGGGATGAGCCCGGCGAAGATCGACGTAACGATTGCGGTGAAGATAGTGATCCGCACGGGTGTCCCGCGGCTCGAGACGCGGGCGAGCGACGATGGGAGCAGCCCGTCCCGCGCCACGGTGAAGAAGATGCGGCTCTGACCGTAGAAGAAGGCGAGGATGACCGTCGGCAGTGCGATTACCGCGGAGGCGCCAAGCACTCGGGCCGCCCAAGGCTGTCCGATGTCGCGAAGGATCAGCGCAAGCGGCTCCGCACTGTCGGCAAAGCCGGTGTAGGCGACTGCCCCGATCGCAGCAGCGGCGACGGCCATGTAGATGACGACGCAAACGACCATCGAGCCGACGATCCCAATGGCGAGGTCGCGGCCCGGATTCTTCGCTTCCTCGGCTGCGGTCGCGATGGCGTCGAAGCCGTAGAAGGCGAAGAAGATGATCGCAGCCGCCGCCATCACGCCGACCTCGCTTCCTGACGGGCCGCTCCTCGGGAATCCATACGGCATGAATGGGTGGAAATGGGACGGGTCGAACACCGGCAACGCCACTGCGATGAACAGCGCCAGCGCAAGCATCTTGATGACAACCAGGATGGCGTTCAGCGTCGCGCTTTCGCGCGTTCCCGCCATAAGCAGACCGGCTACGACGAAGATGATGAAGATGGCCGGGACGTTGATGACCCCGCCCAGCTCCGGGCCCTGTATGAGCGCGGAAGGTAGTCCCATTCCGATGGATTGGAGGAAGCCCGCGGCATAACCCGACCAGCCGACCGCAACGGCGCTCACCACCAACGTATATTCCAGGATCAGCGCAACGCCGATCATCCAGGCGATAAGCTCCCCGAAGACCGCGTAGGAATAGGTGTAGGCGCTTCCCGACGCGGGAATCATCGTCGCCACCTCAGCATAGGCAAGCGCAGCACAGGCACAGATCCCACCGGCGATCGCGAAGGACAGGATGACAGCCGGACCGGCCTTCCCGGCACCAACGCCAATGAGGGTCAGAATGCCCGTGCCGACGATCGCGCCGACGCCGAGCGCGACAAGGTGCGGCCAAGACAGCGACTGGGCGAGGCGATGCTCCTCCGGCATGTCCTCGCGAGCGACAACCACCTTGCGCACGTTCCAGTTCTTCATGTGCCCTCCCCTGATCGCCGCCCGTTCTGGCACGCCGTCAGGCCCGCCTCAATAATCCTTGCTCACCCGCACGTTTGCGCTCGTCCGCCCGATGGTCGAGACCGTGGACAGGATCGAGAGCCAGCGCGTCACCTGGTACTCCGCGCGCGTCGCCGAATAGCCCTGCCCGTCGGTGACCACCTCGACGAACAATTTGCGGGTGACATATTTGCCGGCCGCAAGTGCGGTCTTCTGCCCCGTGGCAATGTCGGCCGGAAGGATTCGGAGCCGGTCGAGACCGACTGCCCTGCGCAATTGGTTGATAACGTCGAGGTTTGCTGAACCGGACTGCAGCGCAGCAACTGCCGATGCAAGCTGGAGTGCCTCAGGTGCCGACAGGTTGGTGATCGAAGTCCCGAACAATATCCGTGACAGAAGCTCGTCCTGCGGAAGCTGCGGAACGCTGGCGAAGGTAATTTCCGGTTTGAGGCCGGTCCCTCCGACCATCACCGTTGCATCGAGTCCCTGGACTTGCGCCTCAGCCCTTATGTCGAGCAACGGATCAGGCGGACTTTCGCCACGAAAACGGATCGTACCGCGTTCCAGTCGGAAGTTGCGGCCGGCGAACTCATAGTCTCCGCGCACAAGATCCGCCCGGCCTGTGAAGCGGGGCGCATCGGCAGTCCCCCCGACATCGAGGTTCGTCGTCCAGATGCTGTCGATGCCGAGGCCGGTCGCGCGGAGGTTACTGCCGGCGACCTTGATATCGAGCCTCCAAGGATGAAGGTCAGCAGCGGAAATATTCTCATCTTCCTCGAGACCGGTGTGCCTGACCTGCAGTTGCGGAACGGCGGACGCCGCGCTTGCACGCCCGAGAGTGAATTGTCCCTTGTTCAGCGTGAGATCGCCGGAGATCGTGCCGCCTTGACCATCGGACTTGATCTTGAGCGGTCCCGTCACGCGCGCGGCGATGTCGTCGCGATTGAGCAGGAGCGCATTTTCGGCAGAGAAGCTGAGGTCAAGCGCCGCAGCGCCTCCGGAAAACGCAACGGTCCCGCTGCCGGAGATTGCTCCGCCGCCAGTTGTCCTGCCTGACAGCCTGGAGAAGATCAGCCGGGAGCCGTCAAAACGGCCATCGGCCACGAGTTGGTCGATGACCATGCCCGTCACCGCGCTTTCGATCCTCGCGTTACTGCTCCGGACCGAGCCGCGGATCGCTGGATCGACAAGCCGCCCACCGATGTCTGCGCCGATCGCGATCGGGCCGGTCAAGTCGAAAATCTCATTGTTGGTAAGCCGCCACAATGTATCGGCCGGACCGGCGTAGCGGAGCTGTGCGAACAAGGGCGCATTGAACAGCTCGGCGAGAAGCGGCCCTCCTCCGATCGGAGCAAAGCGCGCCTGTGCCCGGCCGATCGTCTGCCCGCCGCTGACAGCAACGGCGCGCATCGCCGCCTGATTGCCCTGCACTGCTGCCGCAAGTCCCACATCGATCGGCTTCGACGAAAGCACGAGGCCCGCCCGACTCAGCCCGCGAACTCGAAGATCTGCGCGCCCGCTGCGATTGCCCTTCCAGGCATAGTCGACCCGCCCGGTGGCGACGCCACTGAGATCGAGGCTGGGCCAACCGATATCGAGGATCTCGAGCGGCATAGCCTGAAGTTGTGCATGAACTTCCGGCCGGGAACCGCTTCTGCCCGAGACGGTCGCTCTCCCACCCGCAAACGAAATGCTTGTCGGCGAGAGGGCCCAACCGTCGCCGGAGCGAGTCAGGACGGCGGTCTGGTTCAGCGCCAGTGCGCGTCGCTCAATCGATCCTCGGCCTGTCAATTCGATCTGGTCTGGCGAGACGTTGGCGAGCGTGGAGAAATCGAAGGCTGCTCCGCGACGCCCCGCCATGGCGGCGCGGACCTGGCCGGTGCCATTCACAAGCTTCGCATTGGCAGTAAGCCGAGCGAGCGTGATGCTGCCCATCTGAAGCCCCTTCGCGTCGACCACGCCGTCGAGCGTTGTCCGTCCTTCTTCGAGGATGACGCTACCGTCCAGGCGGCCGGCACGAACGGCTAGCGCGCCTGGGAACTTTGCGTCGCTTGCACGTAGGTGAGCCTCGATCTTCTGCGCCTCGCCGACGGGCGAGAAGCCCAGCGTTCCGTCGAGCCCTCCGCCGGCGACGGTCAGGGTGCCGGTAAAGCCGCCAGGGTCTGCACGAAGATCCCCGTTGGCCCTTGTGCCGTCTACATCGAGGGCGGCGATGGATATGATCGTGCGTCCGCCTTTCGGCAGGAGGATACGGCCGTTGCTGGTGAAGGGTCCCAAGCGCGACTGGCCGCTCGAGCGATAGTCGAACCCGACTGCGGTCGGGAGCAACGACAGCTTCATGTCACGAATGCCAAGCGTTTCATTCGGCCGCTCCAGGAACAACTCAACGTGAGGGCGCTCGATATGACCGTCGAGGACCATCCGCAGCGGCCCGTAAGTCGCCTGCCGTCCGCGAGCGACGATGTGGAACGTACCGTCGCGGTTGCGATAGCCCTCACCCGTCAATCGAAGCTTTGGCGAAAAGAGCTGCATGCCGCTGAAGCGAACCACGCCGTCCGTTCCGCGCTCCAGCCGCGTCTCGATCCGGGGAAGGCCCCCGGTAAGGCTCGCAAAAAAACTATTGTCGAGACGTCGAACCCAGGCTTTGCCGGTGCCGATAACTCGCGAGCCCTGGCCGTTCGAGCCCGGAACGACCGTAAGCTCGGATTGCACGTCGACAATGCCGAGGCCGTCAATGAAGTAGCGCGTCATGCCACCTGAAAGGACGACCTCGAACCGGCCGGTGACAAGGTCGATGAGCAGGCCCATCTTCGCATTGAGCTTGGCACTTGCGAGTTGGAGTCCCTCGCCCCGAACAAACTTCCGGGTGATCGTCAGCGTACCGGTCAGCCGAGCGTTGGCGAGAATAGCTCCCGCAACATCTCCGACGCCGGTGATTGCTCTTGCGGTCAACTGAAGCGGTACGCGCATCGGCCAGGGCGAAAGCTGTCCACTGCCCTCGGCGCGAACGTCGATGAAACCCGTGTCGTCGAATTTCACAGCGGGAGACGTCAGCCGGTATGAGTAGCGGGCAGTCGCGTATGCTCCGTCAAGCGTCCAGACCATGCGGACGTTTCGACCAGTCATGTTCGTGAAAAGCGCTTGCGGACGGAGCAGATCGATCCCGAGGCGCATTCCGCGATAGCGGCCTTCGTTGAGATCGAGCGCGCCGCTTGCAACCGCTCGAAGCGCAGCGGATCCGAGCGTCAACTTTCCATCGAGGATATTGTCTTTCAAGGTCGCGCTTCCGCTGACCTTCACGCTCGGCGAAGTCAGCCGGTTGAGCCTGCCCTTGAGGAATTGCGCAGGTGCAAGCGCACCGGACAGGCCGTAACGACCCCCGTTCGCCGTCAGCTGAAGACGAGCCGTCGGCCGCCCCGACATGTTCAGCGCCGCGACACCGCGCCACGCCTTCCACGTGCCGTCGCCGGTGATGAGCAGGTCGACCGACCGCTTCGCTCCAAACAAAGCCGGAACAAGGCCATTCGCGGGTGAGGCCACCCGTGCCTCAAGATCAAAGCGATCTCCGTCGGGCTCGGCATCTAGCTTTATGCTCAGCCGGTCACCGCCGCGATCGATGTCCACCTGCAAGTCGATCAGCGCGTGTCCGGAACGGATGTCTGCACTACCATGGACGCTGCCGCTTCGAGCGACGCCGCTTACTGCCGGCTCAAGCTCGAGCCGCTCGATCGATAGCTTCCCAATGTAAATGTCGAACTTCGGGAGAATTGGGCCCCGTCGGCCCGTCGCCTTCAGCTGGGGCCTGCGCAGAAGGGTGACCCGTCGCGCGCTGATGCTGTCGAGATGGAGCGCATTGTAAAGCCACGCGCCCGGCGACCAATCGACGTCGATCTCCGGCGAAGTCAGGAAGACCCCGCGTCCATCGAGAACCTCCACATTCTTCAGGCGCGTCTCACCGAAGATCGAGCCTTCGATGCGGCCGATACGGAAACGAAGACCGGACGAAGTCTCAAACTGCGAAATGCGATCGACGATGAAACGATGGCCCGGAGCCGTGTCGAGAAGGATCAGGCCGATTGCAGCAAGCGCCATGATGGCGAGCACGAAAGCCGCGAGCTCGATCGCAAGGCGTTTCCGCCAGTCACCGCGGACACGGACACGGCCTGTTCCAATTTCCTCAGCGACAGTGGTTTCAGCCACCTAGAATGCCTGTCCGAGAGACACGACCACCGCAATCCGTGCGTCCCCTGAGCGCGGGTTGAGCGGTGTGCCGACATCCACGCGGATTGGGCCGAAGCTGGAGTAGTAACGCGCTCCTATCCCGGCTCCCAATTGCCACTTGCCGACGCTCGGCACGATGTCGGTCGTCAGCGTCCCACCGTCGATGAACGGGACAATTCCGAAATTGCCGCCGAATCCCTTGAGACGGATGCGAGCCTCGAGAGCAAATTCCGCCAAACCCCGGCCGCCGATCGGGTCGCCCTCATCATCCCGCGGGCCCAGCCGCTGATAGCCATAGCCGCGAACGGACCCGCCCCCGCCCGAATAGAAACGGCGCGATGGAGCGATCTCGGAGGATTGCGCGCCGAAGATGGTTCCAAGCCGGACTCGCCCGGCAATGACCGTCCCGGGTCTGATCGGATGGTAGAAGCTCGCGTCGATCTGGGTCCGCGCGTAGGTGAAAGTGCCGCCGCGGAAGGAAACCTCCGGACTGATCGACCCACCGAGCCGAAACCCCTCGGTTGGATCGAGCAGATCATTGCTGCCGTCGTAGCGAAGCGTCGCCGGTATTGCGGCGATCTTGAAGGACCGCGTTTCCTTGTTCGCGGGATCGTCGAAGATGCCGTTTTCATCCGTCAGGATGAGGTCCGCGCCGAGGCTGTAGGTCCACTTCTTGCGCCAGATGATGTTGCTTTGGCGCTCCACATATCCGCTCAGACGCACCGTCTTGGCTCGGTAGGCGTCGAATTCCTGATTACTTGCCAAAGCCTGGATATCGATCGTCTGGTCCCGTCGCCGGAAGTTGCTGCGCCTCAGTTCGATTGAGGCAAGCTGCTCCTTGGTGCCCGCTACACCGCGAACGGTCAGCGCACCTTCCGGGTTGATGAAGTTGCGGTGCTGCCAGCTTGCCTCCGCGCGGATGCCCTCGCCCGTTCCATAGCCCAGCTCGCCAGCAATCGTGTGGACAGGCGCCGGCTCGAGATGGACAGCAACATCGACGGTCTGCCGATCCTTCGATGGGACGAGGCGGACGTCAGCAGAGGCAACCAAGCCCGTAGCGATAAGTGCGCGACGAAGGTCATTCACCTTCGAGCGCTTGAATGGATCGCCTGGATCGAAGCGCGCGAGCGTCTGGACATGACTCGCCGGAAAAGGCGGGAGCCCGCTGACGCTAATCCCGCCGAAGTGGGCGAGCGGACCGGGCGTTACCGGCAGCACAAGGCTGGCGGTATGAGTCTCATGATCTATCTCGACCTGCTGCTCGCCGATCTCGGCAAGCGCAAAACCTTCCTCGCCTAGCGCAACTTGCAGTGCAGTACCTGCATCGATCACGTCCTGGGCGATAACCGGATCGCCGCTCCGAACCGCGAACGCCTTGCGCAATGCGGCCGCTTCCGCGCCTGCTGCGTCGAGACCGGGCAAATCGACGGAAGTGAAGCTGTACTGGGGACCGGGCTCAGCACTGAGGATAACCGTCAGCGTATTCTCAGAGCTTTCAATACGCGGTTCGACCACGGCGTCATAATACCCGCGCGAGCGGAGCAATTCCGCCAGCAGATCCATGTCCGCGCGCGAGCGCCTATCGATTTGGGCGGCATTGGCCGTCTTGCCGCGTCCTTTGCGGAGTGCCGACTGCTGGTCGAACGCCTCAGTAATCGCGGGCTCATCGTCGACGGAGATGAGACCCTCGATCAGCACGGAATACCGGCGTTCCTCGCCGGCATCGATCGCAGTGGGTTGCTGATCGACAGTCGTGGGCGACGCGGGTTCCTCGGGCAGAGGTGCGACAGCGTCCGGAGCATTCATGTCCGGCCACTCCACGCCAAGATCGGGGAGCGGCTCAAGCGGAGCTGTCGGATCGAGCTCGGCGGAGCCGGTCGACTGAGCCGCAGCAGGTAGATGGCAAACGAGCACGGTTGCAGCCGCACACGCAAGCCGTGCGACCATTCCCGCCCTACCCCGCTCTCTCATTGGTGAAGCCTAGCCAGCGCTCCTGAACGGCGCCAGACTAAGGCTACAACTTAGTGGACGGTTCCGCGCACTTCGTCGCTCGCAAGCGTCTCGATCACGCGTTCGATCTGCCGCCAGTGGCAGAAATGCAGCACATTGCCCACGTCGCGGCTGCGCTCAGCCCGAGCAGCAGCCTCCATCGCGGCGTCTTCGCCGAAGCGATCCATAAGCTCGGAGGCCTCAGCCAAAGCGAGGCGGCATGCGATGAATGGCAAGTCCATGCACGGCCATTAACGCGGAACGCCTTTCGCTATACGCGACAAAAATCGTCAACAGCCCATTCACCATCTCTCGGGCGGGCTGGAGCAACGGCTTCCCGTCTGCCATGGCCGGCTCATGGCGAAACCATCTCCCATGGCAGGCGGCTTTTTTTGGATGGCGGCGATCCTTGTCGGCACCGTCTGGGGCGTAGCCGCAGGAAACCCGATGAAAGGAATTTTGA
>Ga0070675_100000910_pt1 | contig 21030 bp, 22 predicted proteins | sample KBSM43metaG_FD_65343 | JGI IMG/M metagenome (GOLD analysis project Ga0070675, IMG submission 65343) | Miscanthus rhizosphere microbial communities from Kellogg Biological Station, Michigan, USA - KBS M4-3 metaG | ecosystem: Host-associated > Plants > Roots > Rhizosphere > Soil ... | reverse complement strand
CGCCCACGGCAGCATGCGATGCAGCGCCGGATACGGTATGCCGGTGAACCATCCCATCAGCCGCAGGTTCGCGAGCAGCAGGACACCGAACCAGAGCGTCATCCCGACAAAGTGCGCGCTCTCGAGCGCCGGCCACACCCACTGGTGACCGGGCCCGTTGACGAAAAACGCGACGCCGGCACTCGACACCGAGAACATCGAGCGCGCGACTTCCGTCTTGGGGTCTCCGAGAATCTCGGGATGGCGGATCGCGCCGCCGATATTGGCGGCCACGGTCATCAATCCGAGCGAAAGTGCCGCCAGCACGAACGTGATGAACGTGAGGCTTGGCGGGACGCGACGGGTCCGCCGCCATCGCCACAGGCCGAGCCACGCCGCAATCCCGGCGAGCTCGAGCACGATGAACGCCAGCAGCGCAGAATCCTCATGGGCAATCATCGCCGGTTGAGAGATTCCCGGGAGCTTTTCGATCGCACCTTCCGCCGCGAGGCCCGTCGTGAACACCGGAAGCGTCATGACGGCGATGCCGAACAGCACGCCAAGCGCCGTCGGCTTCATGGTGTCGTCCTTCATCGCCTCGCTGTCGCTCACGATCGAGACGACAAGCAGCAGGAACGCGATGATCAGCCCGACGGTCGGGAAATGGTTGATCAGCAGGTGAAGATGCGAGAGGTTCGCCGGCGTGATGAGGTCTGCCATAAAAAGACTACATGTATCCGAGCAAACGACCAGCGAAGATCGTTCCGGCCCACAGCATCGCGGACGCGGCAGCCAGCTGTCGGGTGCTGCCGGTCACGGCCACCGGCTCGGGGCTCTCGCGATAGATCGCGCGTTCAAGACGTTTGAGCAGCGGCAGATTGATGATGATCAGGAGCATCTTGAAGGCGAAGAGCAGCGACGTCGACTTGCGTTCCGGATCCGCGATGAACAGGAGGACGCCTGTGGCCAGGTTGATCCAGAACGCGAACCACATGATGCGGAACAGCGGCCGCAGCGGTCCGATCGGAATCGTCCGCGCCACGCCAAGCAGGCGGAGGTCGACAAACCAGGCGGAGCCGACAAGGAGCATCATGCCGAAGGTATGAATCGTGAGGACGGTCGGAAATGCCCAGACCGTTTCCGCTTCGCGCAGCCATGTCGAAAACGCTGTGTCGTGCAGCGCGGTCGTCAGTTGCAGCATGTGGGTATGCGGCGACTATATAACACCGGGTTCGTGGTTGGTGGTTAGTGGTGGAGTGGTTCGTCGTGGGTGGTTGCCTACCAACCACGAACCAGCATCAGCGCGACGTCGTGGCGGGCGCGGACTTCACATTCGGTGGGACCGGGAACACCAGATACGGATTGTTGGTCTCCCACGTTTTCACCGTCAGGTCGACAACGGTGCGGCCACCCTGCTTGAGGACGACATGCCCAGGCGTCTTGACGTCGCTGAGCACCTCCGCGTGGTCCGCGTAATTGGAATAATCCGCCTCCCAATTCAGATTGGCGAGCGCAGGGTTGTCGGCCCGCGCCTCGACCTTCGTCATGAGACTGTTGGCGTCGAGCGTCGCCTTCACGGTGATCCCTGCGAGCGGGCCGGTGAGCGGAGCACTGATCGTCGTTGCGCCAGCCTCGGTCGAGACCACCGTCTTATCCCCCGCGGCATACGCTGCTTTGACGACGCCGTAGGGGAGCATCCAGATGTGCAGCAGACGCTCGCGGACCACGGTCATGGCGGGTGTCGCAACACCCTTGCCTGGAACCAGGCCCGCGCCGATTTCCGATTCGTTCCACGCGTACGTCTCACGAACGGTTTCAATCGCGTGCTGCGCGGCGCCGCCGTCAGGTGTCCGGGTGAGTTCCACCCGCGCGGCCACCGGGTTGTAGCCAATTGCGATGTGGAAGTCTGTCTTGACTTGGCGGCCGCCCATGTCGCTCGTGCCGCTTCCCTGCAATTCCATCGTGTTGATGATGTCGATCGCGGGCAACCGCGTGTTCGCGCCGCCGATATCGGAAAAGCGCGCCATGCCCAGCGCGTCCGCGGCGGTCCGGAGCACCTTCGCGCGATCGGTCGCACCCTGGGCCTGCACCGGCGGCATGCTCAACGCGGCGGCAATCGCAACGGTCAACGCGGCGGAAAGGAGGGCTCTCATGATTAGTGGTGTTCCTTCGTGACGATGTGCGCGAGGTCGCGCTCGCTGCAGGGCTGTGATTCCGGCAGCATGGCATCGGGACGGGGATTGAGCAACGCCACGCGCGGCGTCGTCGTCCACGGTTCGAGCAGGTAGTCGGGATCCTCGACCGTCGCGGTCCACGTCAACGTGTTCCCCTCGCGACGGAAGCGCTCGATCACATGCATGTTTTCGCCGTGCATGTAGCCGCCGATCTGGTCGAACCAGGTGTTCGCGTTGAAGCCCCACGAGTCAACGACGAGCGTATCGCCGTCCCAGTGAGCGATGCTTTCACCGGTGTAGGTGCCGTCGAGGTCCTTCAGCGGCGTGTGCTTGCGGCCGTCGGTCGGAATCATCCGGTACATCGTCTGCGTCGCAATCAAGCCGCCCTGACCCGGATACACGAACATTACGTGGTTCGGATACTGAGCGATATACGACGGGATGGCGCCACGAGGGACTCCGGCGGGCATGCAGTTGTTCGATGGATCCTCTTCGTTGGCATTGTGGTCGTTGTACTTGACCATGTCCCAGTATTCCGGCTTGTAGATTGGCCGGTTCGATCCGCTGCGCCGCAGCAGCGCCGCCGCGCGTTCCGCCTGCTCGTTGTTTTGTGGACGATTGTTGAGCCGCGGAAAGACGGTGACCATCTGCCCGCTGTGCAGATCGCGTGCGACCGTCTCGCTCTCGATCGCGATGCCGTTGTTCGCGATCTGATTCGGCACCCCGTTCAGGTTGTCGCCGAGGCCGTTCCAGACGCCGGTCAGGTCCGGATGTCCGTCGGCCGTGCGCGGCGTTGTGCCCGTCGGTTTCGGCGGCGCGTTAACGGTGCGAGGACCGCGCGGCGCGGGGTTCTGCGCGAACACTGCTGCCGTCGCGAAACAGAGCGCCGCCGCTGTTGCGATAACTCGTCTGTTCACAGCCATGGAGGCCTCTCGTTAATCAGCGACTATTCGCGGCCGGCGCATCGGGCGCGTCGGCCAGCAGCTTGAAGACGCGGCCGTCGCCCATCTTCAGTTCCTGCGCGAGACCGCTGTTCGAGCCGTCCCTCGCGGCCAGCGCGATCACCGTCAGCGCGTCTCCCGGCTTGAGGCCACCGCGATCGGCGCGGCTCAAGCCTGCCCGGCGGAGGCCTGCGAGGCCCGTCATCTCGAAGGCCCATTTGGTCATCTTGCCGTCGGCCTCCTTGACGTTGACGGTCAGGTAGGAATGCGGATTGATGAACTCGATCCGCGCGACGGTGCCGGTGACTTGAATCGTCTTGTAGATGTCGAACTGCGCCTGTATGGAATGGTGGGCCGATGCCACAAGTGGCACAGCTACCAGTGAAAGTGCCAACAGCGCGCGCATGCTCAAACGCGTCATATTTGCCCCTGAAAAGAAGGAACTTCGCGCCCGAATCCTACACCCGCCGCAGCACCGAAACAAATTGGGCCGCGTCACCGTTTTCGCTGCCGAAGACAGCCAGTCCGCTCCCGCGATCGGCCTCATTGGATTGATGTCGCTCGCGCTTGGTGTTGGGCTGCGCGTGTTCAATCGCCGGCTGAGAGTGTGTAACGCTCAACGCTCGCGCCCAACGCCCGACGGCGTTGGGCGTGAGTGGGTGTCGATCTAATTCGGCTTCACGAACAATCCGATCAAGCCTGCGGAACCCTTTGCGTGCGACATCCCGCCGGCGGGGACCAGCTTCGCGAGAAATTCCTCGCGCGTCAGACCCGGCGGCAGCTCTTTCGGATCGAAATCGGTTGCGACGACGACGAACGTGTAGTGATGCGGCGATCCGGGAGGCGTGCAGGGACCTGAATAGAAGCCGACGCCCTGCGTGCTCTTGCCGCCGACGTACTTGTCCGACTCCTTGCTCACCTCGCCCTCCGCGAAGCTGGTGACGTTCGGCGGGATGCCGTAGGCAACCCAGTGATGAACGCCGGCGCCGCCGCGCCCCTCCGGATCCTCCATCAGCAGCGCGAAGCTCCTCGTCCCCTCCGGCGCGCCGCTCCACGAGAGCTGCGGGGAGACGTTGTCGCCGACACAGTTCGGATTCTGCGCATTCTTGTTGGCGACCTTACGCGGCATCATTTGGCCGTCCTTGAAGGTCTGCGATGTCAGCGTGAAGGCGGTTTGCGCCGCGGCGCTGGTGGCAAGCGCCACGCTGAGCGCGCCCGCCGTGAACAGGTGCCGGAAAATGTACGTCGAAGACATATTCCCTCCAGAGCGCGATTGTATGACAGACGTGAAACGTCCACTAAAGACCCTCGAGCGCGTGCTCTCGAAGGCTGGCGTCGGTTCGCGCACCGAAGCGCGCGCGTGGGTGGCACAGGGGCGCGTGAAGGTGAACGGGACGATCACGCGCGATCCCGATCGATGGATAGACATGCACCGCGACCGCGTGAGGCTGGACGACAAGCCGCTCGAACCCCGCGCACGCGTCTACGTGCTGCTCTATAAACCTGCCGGCTATCTCACGACCTACAAGGATCCGAAGGGTCGGCCCACCGTGTACGACCTCGTTGCCGCGGTCGGAACGTTTGTCTCGCCCGTCGGGCGGCTCGATCTCGACACCTCGGGTCTGCTCCTGATGACCAACGACACGCAGTTTGCCGAGCGGGTGACCAACCCCGTGTCGCACGTCCCCAAGACGTATCTGGTCAAAGCATCAACCGTGCTGACGGACGCCCAGTTGCAGACGTTGAGAGACGGAATCGAACTGGCTGACGGTATGACGCGCCCGGCGATCGTCCGCCGGCTGCGCGACTCCAGCAAGTACACCCACGTCGAAATCACGCTGACCGAAGGAAGAAATCGTCAGGTGCGACGGATGATCGAGGCGCTCGGTGCCCACGTGCTGAAGCTCGTACGCATCAGGATTGGTCCAATCAGCATCGGCTCCCTGCCGATCGGCAAGTGGCGGCTGCTCACCCGTCGCGAGATCGCGGCCTTCGCTGCGCGCAAGCGCGCCGAGGCTGATGGCGCGCGCCCCGCGTGATGCCGATAAGGAATGAACGCCGCGGCGTTCGTTCGACAGCAAGCGCGGCGAGGAGTTCACGATGAGATCCACCAACACGGTTCGCGCAGTTGTGTGCATTGCCATGTTGCTCGGGTATTCCACGTCATCGCACGCGCAGAACGCGCCGGCGGGCGAGTTCTCCGCCGGATGGCGTCTGCTGACCCTTCCCGATGTTCCCACCCCCAACGTGCCCAAGGGCGAAACTCAGACGCTTCCGCTCGGATGGTATGCCGACGTAGCCGGCAATCTCACTCGGACGTTCGCGGTGGTCGGCGAGGTGGGAGGCAATTACAAGAGCGTTGACGAGACCACCACGCTGTTTGGCACGACCTTCAACATCGATGTGGACGTCGACATGCACACGTTCATGGGCGGCGTGCGGTTCAACGCGAGGCAGAATGCGGCGTTCACGCCGTATGCCCAGGCCTTGTTCGGCCTTGCTCGTGGGACGGTTCACGTGAAGGGGCGGGTGACCGTCGCCGGAACCACGTCTACCACCGTCGATCAGTCCGTATCCGACACCGACTTCGCGTTCGATGCTGATGGCGGCGTGAACTTCAGACTGAGCGACGCACTTGCCGCGCGGGTGAGCGCAGGATATCTGCGCGTCGGCGGAAGCGACGGGGGCAACGCCTTCCGCTTCGGCGTCGGAGTGGTCTTCCCCTTCTAATTACGTCATTCCTCCTCCGCAACGCTCGGATGCGTTGCGGGGTTTTCCTCCGTGTGACGCGTTCCCGATCAGAACGAATGGGAGACACGGAGGATTCCATGACCACTGGACACAAGCTGCTCAAAGCCACGTTTGCAGCGTTTCTATTTGCAGGCGCCCTCACCACCGCCGGGACGGCGAGCGCCAGCGAGCGGACGACCCAAGGCCCCGGCGAACCGACGCTGGCAGAAGTCCGTCGTGCCACCGAGCGGTTCCTGGACGTAAACGTCGCCCTGGCGGAAGGTTACATTCGCGACCCGTTCAACATGTGCGAGACGGCAGAGATGATGGGCCGTCCAGCATCTCAGGGAGCGATGGGGATCCACTACTTCCGCCCCGACCTCCTCGGGATCACGGCGCCCCCGTCACCGCGCGTCAACGGCGTTGGCATGCACACCGACTTCCTCAAGCCGAGCATCCTGATTTACGAGCCACAGGCCGACGGATCGATGGAACTGGTCGCGGTTGAAAATCTCGTGTTCGCGGCGGCCTGGAAGGCGGCCGGCAATGCGGAACCGCCATCGTTCCACGGGGTGCCGTATGACACGATGATCGACGATCCGAGCACGCCGATTGACGAGGCTCACATGTTCGAGCCGCACTTCGACCGCCATGTCTGGATCTACCGCGCCAATCCAAATGGGGTGTTCACCCCCTTGAATCCGGCCGTTTCCTGCGCCAATCACGGGGGGCACGCGACTCACTGACGGTAGGTATCAGGTATCAGGTTTCAGGCGTGCTGGACCAACCCTGAAACCTGATACCTGACTTCTCTCTACCAGCGAAGGAGGATTCTGGTACAGAATAGCGCCGCACAAAGGAGGTGTGTCGATGACTCGACCATTGAACGTTGCGGTGGTCATGGTCACCCTCGTCATCATCGTTTCGTTAGCGCCGTATGTCGGCGCGCAGCGGCAACAGGTCGATCAGAAGGTCACTGATCCGCAGGCCGCCATCAAAGCGGCGGCAGCTGCCTTCAAGCTGGCCCAGCCGATACCCAACTTCGCTGCACCCAAAAAGCCATGGGGCGATCCGGATATCAGCGGCACCTATCTGGTCGCGACGTATACGCCGCTGCAGCGTCCGGAGCGGCTGAAGGACAAAGCGTTCTTCACCGAGGACGAAGCGATCAACGAGCTCGCGCGGGTGATCGGCCAGGACGCCGAGGTCGATCCGAGGAACGTCCACTACGACTGGAAGGAGTACGGCATGGACGGGTGGCAGAGCCCGATCAGGCCGTCTCTGCGCACGTCGTTGATTGTCGATCCTCCGGACGGCCGTATTCCTCCGCTCTCGGCTGAGGGACAGAAGCGGCGTGCCGACCGTCAGGCAGCTGCGCGCGTACGGGCGCCCGAGGTCAGCGTGAGAACACTCGCGAGCACCTACACTCGCTGCATTACCGGAAATGCCGCCGGCGGACCGTACGTGCGCGGCGGAAATCCCGATCCGGTCAACACGACCGGCAGCGAGGCCGGCGTCACGGCCGAGATCCAGATTCTGCAGTCGCCAGGTTATGTGGCGATCATCACGCAATCGAATTCCGACGTCCGGATCATTCCGCTGGATGGAAGCCCGATGCCGCCGCCGAACGTCCGCACGTGGCTTGGTATTGCGCGCGGTCACTGGGAAGGGAACACGCTGGTCGTTTTGACGACGAATTTCAACGACAAGACGCCGGCGACCAATTTCCAGGGATCGACGGAAAACCTCAAGATGACGGAGCGGTTCACGCTCGTGAACCCGACCACGGTCAAGTACGAGTACACGCTCGAGGATCCACACACGTGGACGCGCCCATGGTCCGTCGAGTCGTACATCCCGCGCGTTCCCCCCGGGATCTTCGAATTTGCGTGCCACGAGTCGAACTACGGCGTCATGAACGTCGTCAAGGGCGCGCAGACTCGCGAGAAGGAATTGATCGACAAGGGGCTGCCGATCGGCGCAGCCGGTGGCGCCGCCGGCGGCGGCGGGCAGTAACGGCGACGCACAATCGTGATTTGTGATTTGCGATTTGTGATTTGAAGTCACAAGTCACAAGTCACAAATCACGAATCACGAACCACGAACAGCTCGCGCCGAGCGCATTCCCAACGTGTATCGCGGAGGGCGTCCATGAACAAGCCACCGGTGTCCCGACGGCTCGTACTCGGCGTACTCGGTCGGCGAGGGTTCATCAAGGCGGGCGCGAGCGGATTCGCCGGAATGGCGACGCTGCAGTCTGCGGCCGTTGCGGCGGCGGATGCGCCGATGCAGCCGTGGTGGGATGCGCGGCCGTCGAGCGCGCGAGCCAATCGCCCGGTAGCGATCGATCTTCATGCGCATTGGGTGCCGCCGCCGTACGCGAAGGCGATGGCGGATCTCGGAAAGCCTCTCGGAAATCCGTATCCGCTGGAGCTCGACCTCGATCAACGCCGCAAGTGGATGGACGAGCATGGCGTCCAGATGCACGTGCTGACGCTGAATGGCGGCATGCCGTGGCAGATCGTGACGCCCGAAGAGGGAGTGCGGCTCGCGCAGATCGTCAACGACGCGGGTGTCGAAGCGCACCGCGCGTTCCCCGATCGATTTATCGCCTCCATCGAGCTGCCGATCCGCGACGCCGCCACGGCGTCAAAAGAACTCGATCGGGTTGCGGGGAAGCCCGGCCTGCGCGCCGTTCACCTGCCGGACTCGATTGACAATCGCGATTACCTGTTCCAGCCGGAGTTTGCGCCGCTGCTGGCGCGCATCGAGGAACTGGGCTACCCGATCCTCTTTCACAACCTGAACTCGGATCTGTTCGGACGACGACCAGCCGACAACGGTCTCGACAACACGTTTGCCCATGCGGTCCTCGCGGCGAAATTCATCAGCACCGGCACCCTCGACAAATATCCGAAGCTTGAAGTCGTGCTGCCGCATGCCGGCGGAGCGTTCCCGTACGTCGCGGGGCGGCTGGAACACTTCCGGGATCATATGGGCGGCAATCAGCCGAAGCTGCAGCACCCGTTCAAGACCTACGTGCGGCGATTCCACTACGACTATCTCACCTATCACCCCGAAGGGTTTCGCTTCCTTCTCAACCTCGTCGGATCGGACCGCATCGTCGTCGGCACCGACAGCTTCAACGCCAGGGACATCGAGTACCCCAGCGCTGTGGTCGAGCAGTTCAAGCTGCCTGCTGTCGACCGGGACCGGATTCTGAAGGGAAACGCGATCCGGCTGTTCCGTCTCGACGCCCCTGCGCGCCCGGCTTGACGGAAGAACGGTAGACACGGAAGATCGTGCGCACGCGCCGATGTGGAGATCCCTTCTAGCGGTTGGACTCTGCCTCTTCCTGCTTGCGGGCATGCGTGCCGCCGTCGATGCGCAGCGCGCCGGCACGTTCATGGGATCGCCTGACGATCCGGCCATCAAGTATTCCACCGCTCCCGTCAACAACGTCGTCGCGGACCTGAACAGGAAGCTGGAACAAGGCACCCTCAAGTTCATGTTCGACAGCCGGAGCGGCTATCTGCGATCGGCGCTCGAGGCGCTGGAGCTTCCGCTCGATTCGCAGTTGCTGGTGTTCTCGCGGGTCAGCCTGCAGGGGAAGCGTATTTCGGATCAGAACCCGCGCGCGCTGTTTTTCAACGACCGCGTGGCGCTCGGATGGGTTCGCGGCGGCGATCTTCTCGAAGTGGCGGCGCACGACGAGACCGAGGGAGTCGTGTTCTACACCCTCGACCAGCGCGAGGACGCTGCGACGGGTCCGCCACAATTCAAGCGTGCGTTCATCTGTCTCGGCTGTCACGTGACGGGCAACACGCTTGGCGTTCCGGGCCTGCTGATGTTCAGCACGACACGTCCCGAACCCACGCAGTACACGGGGCTGCCGCGGCACGTGGATCAAAGCGATGCGTTGAGCCGGCGTTTCGGCGGGTGGTTTGTGACGGGCAGCACGGGTTCGCAGCAGCACATGGGGAATCAGGCCGCCGCCGTTGATGGACAGGCCAGTCGCGAGCTCACGTCGGTGGAAGGGCTGTTCGATGCCGACGGTTATCGCACGCTCACGAGCGACGTTGTGGCGCACCTGGTATTGACTCACCAGGCCGGCATGACGAATCTGCTGACACGCGCGGCGTGGGAAGCACGCGCGACAGACCCCGCGCTGCACGGTACGACTGCGACGCCCGAACAGCAGGCGAGCATCACGGCGGTCATGAATGGCGTGGCAAGCGAGGTTGTCGATTACCTGTTGTTCATCGATGAAGCGAAACTGACAGACCGCATCCGCGGCAACTCGGGTTTTGCAGAGCGCTTCTCCGCACGCGGGCCGCGCGACAGCAAGGGACGCTCGCTGTACGAGTTGGATCTGAGTCGGCGCTTGCTGAAGTACCCCTGCAGTTACTTGATCTACTCGCCAGCATTCGACGCGCTGCCACCGCTGGCGAAGGCTCCGATCTACAGACGCATGTGGGAAGTACTGTCAGGCCAGGAACAGGATCCGCGCTATAGGGCCGCGCTCTCGCTGGCCGACCGCCGCGCCATCGTCGAAATCCTTCGAGACACTAAGAAAGATCTCCCGCCGTATTTCCACGACGTCACACGTTAGTTACGGTCGAGGCTTGCGAACTCATCGCGTTGTTCTCCACGACTGGGCGCTCATGCCGCGCGTGCCAGCGCAGGATCGCCACACGATCGATCAGATGACAGAGACGTCGTAGGGGATCACGCCAATTGCTCTTGGCTCGTGAATGGTCGCGTCACGACTTGCTACAAGCGTGACGCACGTCGCGACGCTCGTTTAGGCGATCCTCGATTTGGATCCACCAACTGGAATGTGCTGCGTTGACGAGCGTTGGTACATCCGTTGCTCCCGCGGCCGTCGTCCCTCAACGGCAACACACACACGACCAATCGAGAGTCTCACGCGTCTACTCAGACGCGTACGCTTACGTGCGATGAGGATCCTGAACGTCCGAATCGGTATCGATTCCAAGGAGGCCCAATGACACCAGCGTTCTCGACATTCGGATCACCGATTAGCTACTCACAACCGTACGGCACGCAAGGATTTGGCATATCCCCGTGGCAGCAACAGATGCCGCAGCAGTCGCTCCAGTTCGTGCCGCAGCAGCTTCAGCAGGTGCACTATCTCCAGTTGCAGCAGCAGCAGGTACTTCAGCAGCTTCAGCAGTTGGTGCAGCTCATCCCGCAGCAGCTCCAGCAGCTTCAGCAGGTCATCCAGTCTGTGCCGCAGCAACTCCATCAGCTTCAGCACCAACTTCAGAGTCAGCAGACACCGTTCGGTCAGACAGCTGCAGGAATCGGTGGAGGATTCAGCAGCCCATTCCTAGGTACACCACTGTTCGGACCGCAGAGCTTTCCGAGTCATGTGATGTAAGGCGCGTACCCAAGACACGGCCCCCGGCCAACTACCCGCCTGTGGACCGTGTCGCACTGACAGCACACAGGAAGGAGCATTCACATGATGGAGCCGTATTTCGGATCGAATCCATTGCCGCCCGGCATTGCTTCTCCGGGGTTCGGATGGTTTCAGCTCCCACTCGGTTTTGCCGCTCGGCCACCGATCAGTTCGGGCTCGCTGAGTTCGATCCCGAATGTGAGCCTGGCGCCGCAGACGGTCGCACCGTTGTCACCGGAGGTTTACGGGTACGGTGGTGCGGCGCCGGCAGTTGCGGCGCCTGCTTTCATCGGCCAGAACATCGCACCACCCACGTTTGGCGTTGGCGCTCCAGCGCTCGGCATTCCGGAGATCGCAACCGTGCACCGACTGCTGACATTGGTCGCGATGCGACGCGGGCAGCCGATGGGGCCGACCAGCGACACGGAGATCGAGGAATTCATCTACGATGCGCTCGAGTACCTCCCAGCGTCGAATGAAGTGGAGGTCCGCGTCGACGGAGGACGCGCCACGATAACCGGCAGCGTGCCCCATAAACGGCTCAAGCGCGACATCGGAGAGATCGCCTGGGCGATCCCGGCAATCAACGATGTTCAGAACAACGTGACGATCTCCCCGAGACGCCGGCGCGTAGGGCGTGAAGGTGAGCCGCCACAGAGTCCGCGGAAGGGATGATCAAGCAGGACCTGCGTCCTGCCAGTCTTCCAATGGATCCACGACGTACCAACCGTGCTCGTCGTCGTAGCGGACGCGGCCGCGGAGGATGATACGTGCGCCACGCGGAGGCAGCGGCAATGGGTTCCACGGACGGATCTCAGCGGCGCCCAGCGCTCCACCTGTCTCGGTGAGGCGCACGCGCCAACCACCAGCGCGTCGGGCACGCACTCTGGCGACGCGGCCGGCGACAGTCACTTTCAGCTGCCAGGTTCGCATACGCTCGCAAATTTTACGGTTGAGCTTCGGAGTGTAGCAGCAGCTGAGGAGACTGGTCCAGCCGCGTGACCCTTTTCTTCTCCGTTCTGTTTATCGCCTGACTGCCGGTTCGTGAATGCCGGTCGGCTGCAGCGAGAAGGCCTGTTCAGCCGCGACCTCGTAACAGGCGTTCTCACTCGAATCACCCAACGTCGAGTCGACGTAGCGCTGCACCGATTCCACCGACGGCGCTTCCCAGAGACATGTCACCGCGGCGCCGTCGCGGCTTGGATAGAACTGGAGTCCGCGGACGCCATGGGGCGCTCCTTCGTTCTTGATAAGCTTTTCGCCGCGCGAGAACGCAACCTGCGGGTTCTTGATTCGATGCTGCACAACCACGTACATGTCCGCACCTCCATAGGCTGGCCGGATGACTGTCCGGCGGTTTCGCAACGACGTAACGTAACAGTGTTGCGATAGTCTGTCAAGCGTGGGCCGCCCTCGAGAACACGACGAGACGACGCGCGAATCGCTTCGCGCCGAGGCCGAGCGCATCGTGGCTGAACACGGGCTCGCGGCGCTGTCGGTTCGCGCCGTCGCGGACGCGGCACACACCACGACCCGCGCCGTCTACAGCACGTTCGGTTCGAAGGACGGGTTGATCGACGCCCTGGCGCAAACGGCCTTCGAGTTCCTCTACAGAGAAATCGAGAAGCTGCCGGAAACGGACGATCCGGTTCGCGACGCGCTCGACGTCGCCGTCAAAGTCTTCCGGCGATTGGCGCTTGACCACCCGGTGTTGTACCGAATCGCGTTCCAGCGGGTCGCGCCGACGCTTCGCGCCGGTCCGGAGGTGACCGCGGCGCGTCAGCGCGCCTTCGCGCAGCTGCAGGGCAGGATCCGCCGGCTGGAGGAGGCTGGCCTTCTCGGGCGCACCTCACTTCACGAGGCGACCGTTGCCATCGAAGCGATGATGGAAGGGCTCGCGAACGCCGAACTCCGCGGCCGTACGCTGCCGATCCTTCCCGCCGGTAAAGAAAAGCAGGCGTGGCGTCGTGCGCTCACGACGCTGATACGAGGGTTCCGAGCCTCGGACGGGTAACAGGCAACTGATCCGGACGGTTCGTGCCGATAACAGCGGGCAATGGTCCGGAATCGCGCGTTCGGAGTCTCGCCGCAACCACAGCGTCGCTCCGGACACCCCTACGTCTTGATCTCGCGTGCCGCGAATGGCCGGCTGCGCTTCGAGCGATTCGACGACGCCGATGCGTATCAGAAGCGGCTGAAAGAGATCGAGGGAACCGAAGTCGGCACCGTCTCAATCGACGACGTCCTCAGCCTGCTCGATAGCTAGCCCGACCTTTCGGCGACGCTGCGCTCTTCCCTTCACAAAATCCAAATTCGTACGGCGCACGTAGTCACCACTGAAGAACATCAGCGGTAGACTCCCGGCCGAAAAGGAGCATCTCTGTGAAGAAAACGCTTCTCTTTGCTTCCGTCATCATCTTGCTCGTCAGCGTCCTGATGCTGACAGGTCGTGCATCCAGCCACCGTGAAGCGCCGCTTATCAGTCAGGATCCGATGGCGGACAACACGGACCTTTACGCGTTCCGAAGCCCTGATCGGCCGGATACCGTGACAATCATTGCGAACTACATCCCGCTCGAGTCGCCTGCCGGAGGACCGAACTTTCCAGCCTTCGACGATACCGTCCTCTACGAGATCAACGTCGACAACAACGGCGACGCCCGCGAAGATCTGACCTATCAGTTCCGATTCCACACCGAGACCCGAAACCCCGAGACGTTCCTGTACAACACGGGTCCGATCTCGTCGCTCGACGATCCGAACTGGAATCGCCCGCAGACCTACACGGTCACGCTCGTCCAACACGGTCCGGGCAGCTCCGAGCGGTCGAGTGTGCTCGGCGAGGATCTCCCGACGCCGCCCGACAACATCGGTCCCCGGTCAACGCCCAGTTACGACGCGCTCGCGGCGGCAGCCGTACGGAATCTGCCGGGCGGCATTCGCGTCTTTGCTGGCCAGCGCGACGATCCGTTCTTCGTCGACCTCGGATCGATTTTCGATCTTGCCGGACTACGACCGTTCAACCCATTCCACTTGATTCCACTTCCGGCGCAGGCCGGGCGCGACGCGGTTGCGAAGTACAACACGCATTCCATTGCGATTCAGGTTCCGATCGCGCAACTCGTGCACGCGCCGAACACCAACATCGGCATCTACGCCAGCGCCAGCCGGCAACAGGTGCGCATCCTGCGCAAGGATGGCGCGAGCGACGACGGCGGTCCCTTCTTGCAAGTGTCGCGACTGGGCGAGCCGTTGATCAACGAAGTCGTGATTCCGCTCGGGCTGAAGGATCGATGGAACCGGACGGACCCGGAAGACGACGGACAGTTCGAACGCCTCTACAGTGCACCCGAAGTGTCACGCCTGGAAAACCTGCTCTATGGGAGCGTGTTGTCGCCGATCACCGTGACCGGTCGCGCCGATCTCGTCGCGATTCTGCTGACCGGAGTGCCGAATCTCAATTTCACCGGTCCGGCGAGAGCCGATTTGTTGCGCGTGAACACGGCGGTTGCGCCGACGGCGGCGGTGGGATCTGGCAATCGCCTGGGTGTACTCGAGGCCGATCTGGCCGGTTTTCCGAACGGTCGACGACTCGAGGATGACATCGTCGACATCGACTTGAGAGCCTTTGCCGAAGGATACGGTTCGTTTCTCAATGGCCTGCTCGGGCTGCCGAACAAGGCTCCGAACAATCAACTGGGTGACGGCGTCGATACCAACGATAAGCCTTTCCTGACGCAGTTCCCATACGTGGCGGCGCCTCATCAAGGTTATGAGGTGCCGTAGCATGACGATACCCAACGCGAGCCGCGCAGCGCGGCTCGCTGCACTTCGATGGATCGCTGTCGCGATTCTCGCCGCGACCGTTGCGGCGGTTGCTCCGCACGTGATGTCGCGCGGCAACAACGCTCCACACGCGGAGGCGCTGAGCATAGGCCCAGCCGTGGGAATGCCCGGCGCACCCGCGACGTCAACCTCCGGACTGTTGCAGCGGATAGACGACATGGAAGCGCGTCTGCGAGCGCAGCCCGATGACACGGGTGCCGCCGTACTTTTGGCCGATGCGCTGCTGCGGCAGGCGCGCGCGACCAACGACGGGAGGCCCGCCGGACGTGCGAGCGAGGTGTTGAACGCAGCACTGAAGGAGCACCCCGGTCAGTACGACGTTCTTCGAATGCTCGGTGCCATCTATCTTTCACAGCACCGTTTTCGCGATGCCCTGGAGATCGCGAGGCGCTCGCGAGAACAGCGGCCGGACGACGCGTGGAACTATGGGGTGATGGGCGACGCGCAGATCGAGCTCGGTGAGTACTCCGACGCCTTCGATGCCTTCGACAAGATGATGACACTGCGACCCAACGCGGCCGCGTACGCTCGTGTGGCGTACGCGCGCGAATTACAGGGAGACGTGGGCGGTGCGCTGACCGCGATGCAGCGAGCGGCGAAAGCGACGGCTCCGAACGATCCCGAGGCGCAGGCCTGGTACGCTGCGCAGACGGGCGAGCTGTACCTGAAACTCCACAAGTTGGATGACGCGGATCGCGAGTTCCGGCGCGCCGTGTTTCTCTTTCCCAACTATCCGCTCGCGATGATCGGGCAAGGCAAAGTCCGCGTCGCACGCGGTGATCGTGAAGGCGCGCTGGCAATCTACCTGGAGCAGCTCAAACGAACGCCGACGCTCGATTTGGCGGCGCGGATCGGCGACCTGTACGCGGCGCGTGCTGATGCCGCACAGTCGGAACACTACTACCAGTTGGCAGAGGATCTCGCGGGGCCGGGCATGGTGCAGACCGAGGCGAATCTCGCGCTGTATCTCGCGGACCACGATCGCAAGACGTCAGACGCCGTGACAATTGCCGAGGCCGTCGCCGCGAAGCGGCACGATATCTTTACTGAAGACGCATTGGCGTGGGCGTATTACAAGGCCGGTCGCGTCAAGGACGCGTACGCTGCGTCGCAGCTCGCACTTCGCACTGGCACGCGCGACGAGGCGCTGCTCGCTCGAGCCGATCGGATTCGCGCCGCAACGGCCCTTGGGACCGCGCGCGATCGTTGAATCCGATGCGGCCTGTCAGGGGATTCTTTCGGGGAATCGCGGGATGAAGCCGTCGCGATTCGGCATCCTCACCTTCGGCAAGGTCTGCGCGTTCATCACGTCGCCGGCGCCGATGATCTTGTTCTGCGCCAGGATGAATGCCGTCAACGCGTAGACCTCGTCGTTGGTCAACGAACGTGGCCGCGGCCACGGCATCGCCCGCCGCGTGAAGTCGAAGAGCGTCGTCGCGTACGGCCAGAAGTTCGAGATGGTCTTCGCCGTTTCAATCCCGCTTGTCAGCGGCTGACCGCCGACGAGCGCCGCCGCGCTGGCACCCTTTCCGTTCTCGCCATGGCACACAGCACATTTCGCGGCGAAGACCGTCGAGCCCTGTTCAGGCGTGCCGCTGCCGGCCGGCAGCCCGGTGCCGTCGGGCAGGATGCTGATGTCCCACGCCGCGACGTCGGCCTCGGAAATCGCCTTACCCAGATGGGGCGAGTCCTGAGCAAAGACGTGCGCGTACGATCCCGCGAGCATTGCCAGAGCAAGCGCGATGAGAGCGCTACGCATAGACATGCGTGATCTCCCCACTTTGACTGACGGCCCACGAGGTAGGACCGTTATAGTGCTGACTCGGGAACGCCGCCGGATTGGTGATCGGCGTCTTCGTCTGCCCACGACGCGCGATGACTTCCGCACGCGTCGGCTGCACGTTACCCGCCTCGTCCCATGCGCGGCTTTGAAGCACTGCCGGTCCACCGTCCCATTTCCACGGCAGGCGGAAACGCGTGAACGCTTTCGGCAGCACCGGATCTTGCAGGGCGCCTTCCGCCCACGTCTTGCCGCCATCCGCCGTGACCATCACCTTGGCAATGCGGCCGTTGGCCGAGTACGCCACGCCTGAAATTTCGTAGAAACCGGCGCCGCTCATTTTCAGTTCCGGTGATGGATGGGTGATGAATGATTTCACTTCCTGCAGGAAGTAGAACTGATAGGCCTTGCCGTTGGGGAGGATCGGCGCGTAGGTCCGGGCCTCGTAGTAACTCATCCCGGGCTGGTCGACGAGCTTGATTCGTCGCAGCCACTTCACGTTCATGTTGCCTTCCCAACCGGGCAACAACAAGCGCATCGGATACCCATTCCCAGGCATCAGCCGCTCGCCGTTCTGATACAGGGCGATCATCGCGTCGTCGAGCGCTTTGCTCAACGGCACACTGCGGCTCAGCGCCAGCGAATCGGCACCTTCGGCGATCAGCCACTTCGCTCTGGAATCGATGCCGGCTTCTTCGAGCAGCGTTGACAGCATCACGCCGGTCCACTCGGCGCACGACACCAGACCGTGCAGCGTCTGGACGCCCGTCTTCATCGGTTCGTTCGAAAACAGCGGCGCACTGTTGCCACCGCACTCGACAAACGCCATCCGCGATTGCATCGGATACCGGCCGAGGGCGTCGAGCGTGAATTCGAGCGGGCGTTTTACCAGGCCATGAATCACGAGACGATGCTGCGCGGGATCGATATCGGGCGCGCCCGAGTGCGAGATCACGAAATGCAGTCCGTTGGGCGTAAACGTGCCGTTCAGCAGGTGGTGTGGTGTGCGGGCATGCTGCGTGCGCGGCTCGCCCTTCGGATTGGTCAACGTCCGTACGACGTGCTTCTCGAATGACGAGGGGGTGGCGTACTCGGGAATCGGTATGCCGGCTTTCGTGCTCCACGGCGCGTCGGTCAGTTGCTGCGCGGCCGCCGTTTCGCTGAGCGTGTAACCCGTGATCGCCGCAGCCAGCGTGGCGCCGCTGGTCAGAAACGCACGGCGATGGAGCAGACCATTGCCGGCGGTGATTTCAAGATGATCGAGCGCGGGTCGCGGCTGCTGGTGTGACATAGCGCCGGATTCTACCCCCCAGCCCACCGCTCGTCTATTGCGCGCATCCTGCCACGAGGGGATCGATCCTAACGAGGACGCCCAGGACTGCTGATCGTGATCATCGTACCGACGACGGCTAGAGACAGTTATTGACGAGGTAGACGTGCATGAGTAGCATCCATGCCGTTCACCAACACGATGAGCGGACGGATGCGGCTTCTCGCCCTCCTGCTGACGGTTCGCCGATCGACTTCTCCTCGTACGACACGATCATCGCCGAAAGTTGGTTAATTCTTACCCTTTGCGCGCCCTCTCCATTGGAGCGGGTGTTCCGTCAGTAGGGATACCATTCGCAACGCCATGGCTGACGCGCAGACAGCGGGGCCTTCTCTGGAGGCCGAAGACCTCGAACGACTCGCCACGGACGCCTATCTGAAGGGCCGCGACGAGGAGAGCGAGGATTTCAGAGCTCGCGCACACCGGGCGTTCCTCAATCGCGGCGACCGCGAGCGAGCTGCATGCTCTGCATTCTGGCTTGCGTTCGGGCTGTTGCAGCGTGGCGCCAGCGCACCCGCATCTGGATGGCTCGCGAGAGCCGACCGAATTCTGGACGAAGCTCACCTCGACTCGGTCGTACGCGGATACTTGCTCATGCCTGTCGCCGTCCGACGCGTGGTCACGGGCGACCCGGCGGGAGCCGACGCGACATTCACCGAGGCGGCCGAAATCGCCCGACGATTCGGTGATCGCGATCTGGCGTCGCTGGCCTGTCACGGACGCGGGCGCGCGATCATTCGCCTTGGCAACGTCACACTGGGTGTGTCGTTGCTCGATGAGGCGATGGTTGCGGTGATGGCAGGTGACGTGGCGCCAATCGTGGCCGGCGATATCTACTGCAGCGTTCTCGAGGCGTGTCAGGAAATCTTCGATGTGCGTCGCGCTTACGAGTGGACCATCGCCTTCGCACGGTGGTGTGCCGCGCAGTCGGATCTGATCCGCTATCGAGGCGAGTGCCTGCTCTATCGCGCCGAGGTCCTGCAGTTGCGCGGCGAATGGTCCGACGCGATGCGGGACGCGCGCGACGCGTCCGCATTATTGACGTCGACCCGGCATCCCATGGCGGGCACGGCATTTTATCGAGTGGGTGAGATCCATCGACTCAGGGGTGAGTTCACGAAAGCTGAAGCCGCGTATACACGGGCCAACGAGCACGGACGCAATCCCCAGCCCGGACTCGCGTTGCTTCGTCGTGCGCAGGGGCGTATCGACGATGCCGCCTTGTCCATTCGTGCCGTGCTTGCCGATACGCGGGCGCGCACGCGCCGCGTCGCTCCCCTTATCGCTGCTGTGGATATCTTCGTGGCGGCCGGCGAACGCGAGGATGCGCGCTCGGCCGCCTCAGAGTTGTCCGAGATTGCCCGCGCGATCGGTGCCCCGCTTCTATCTGCCGCATCCGCGCATGCGGACGGTGCGGTGCTCCTTGCGCACGACGATGTCGCGGGAGCCTCGGCGGCGCTGCGCCACGCCTGCGACACGTGGCGCGAGCTCGGGATGGGATACGAGGAGGCGCACACGCGTCTGCTCATGGCCAACGTCTGCACACGCTGCGGCGATCCGGACGGCTCCGATCTGCACGTCAACGCTGCGCGACAGCTGTTCAAGCGGCTCAACGCTGCGTCATGCCTCGCACACGTCGCCGACCAGACCGGCAAGGGTCCGCGCAGGCGGATCGGCGCGCTCAGCAATCGCGAAGTCCAGGTCCTTCGTCTGCTCGCCGCCGGTAAAACCAACCGTGAGACCGCGGAGGCGCTGTTCATCAGCGAAAGGACGGTCGCTCGCCATGTCAGCAACATCTTCGACAAACTCGGCGTGTCGACCCGTGCCGGTGCCACGGCGTGGGCGTACCAACGCAATCTGATCTAACTGACGTACGCAGAACTACCCAATTTGCCGCAGACAGTCATTTTGGGTAGTTCGTCGGATGTCAGCCCACCATCGCTGTGTTCTTCTCAGTGCGTTGGCGACAATTCAGAGGAGGACAGCTATGTATGTAATCCGTGAGGTTCTGCACTGCAAACCTGGAAAGGTGCGGCCGATGCTCGAGAAATTCAGGAGCATTTCTGCAGTAATGAAGGACACGGGGCATGAACCACTGCGCCTCCTGACGGATGTAACCGCCCAACCCTTCTGGACGATCGTCGCCGAGGCGACCGTCGCCAGAATCGAGGATTTCTTCGCCATCGAACAGAAGCTCATGGCGAATGAGGGTCTTCGCGCCACGATGGCCGACTATCACGACCTCGTCGAGAGCGGCCGCCGCGAAATCTACCGGCTGGAGAGTTGAGCGGCTAGCGCGTTCCGGTCTGTGCGGTGGAACCCTTCAACGTCGCGTACACGGACGCGATATGAGCTTCGCGGCTCGTGTCCCACCGCTCGAACCCCTTGTAGCTGTCGAGCGTCAACGTGCGTTGAATCTCCGAGAGGCTCTTCCCGGCGCCGACACCCGCGGCAACGCCGGTTGCAAGTTCCTCGAGGTAGCGCTGCAGATCCAGCGCGTCCTGCTTGCGGCCGGCGAGGGCGTGGCCTGTGAGCGCATGGTCGTAGTCGATCGCGTTGATCGTCTTGAGCGCGTCGATATACGCGCCGACGGTCGGGGTGATGCCCTGCGGCAGCCTTTTTACCTGCAGGATGTCGGCGCTGAATACGGCGCGTTCATCCGGGAAATGCAGCACGACGCTGTCATCGGAGTGCGCGGCGCCGAGCGGGACCATCCTGACGCGCTTGCCGCCCAGCGTGATCTCGTGCGCGTTCGAGTATGTGACGGTCGGGGCGTACACATCGTTGATAGATCCGCGCGCGATCTCCGCGCTGTTCACGATGCC
>Ga0070675_100000906_pt1 | contig 21104 bp, 12 predicted proteins | sample KBSM43metaG_FD_65343 | JGI IMG/M metagenome (GOLD analysis project Ga0070675, IMG submission 65343) | Miscanthus rhizosphere microbial communities from Kellogg Biological Station, Michigan, USA - KBS M4-3 metaG | ecosystem: Host-associated > Plants > Roots > Rhizosphere > Soil ... | reverse complement strand
CGACTGGCGGGTCCTGGCGTTCACCGCCGGCGCCGGCGTGATGGCGGGGATCTTTCTCGGACTGCTGCCTGCCGTGCACGGCACGCGCGCCGATCTTGGCTTGGCGCTGAAAGCGGGCGGCAAAGGCAGCGATGCGCCGGGGCCTCTCCGGTGGCGCAATGTGATGGTGGTCGCCCAGATCGCCATGTCGCTCGTACTGCTCGTGGGCGCGGGGCTCTTCTTGCGGAGCTGGCAGCAGACGCTGGCCGTGGACCCGGGTTTCGGACGGACGCCGACGTCCATCCTGTCGGTCATCATGCCCGCCACGCGGTCAGCGCCTGACGCCGCCGTGCAGCGCACCCGGCGGCTCCTCGAGCGGTTCCGGGCGCTACCAGGGGCTACCGCTGTCGGCCTCGTCTGGCCGCTGCCGCTCGAACTCTCGTCGAGCCAAACCGACTTCACCATCGACGGTCGTAAGCCCCCGGCTGGCCGGGAGACCTTTCGTGCCTCGCGCGCGACCGCGGACGGCGGATACTTCGACGCCGCCGGCATGACGATCGTCGCCGGCCGTACGTTCAACGATGACGACCGGCGCGACAGTCAACCCGTGGCCCTCATCAGCCAGGCAATGGCGCGCCGCTACTGGCCTGACGGCGACGCGCTGGGACGGATTCTTCGCCGGCCGGATCCCGGGGAAGAAGACCTGTTGATCGTGGGCGTCGTGAGCGACGTCAACGTGCGCTCGCTGGGAGAGGCTCCGCGCGATCTCGTCTACCAGAGCTATACGCAGGGCGAGCCGCTGCCGGGGGCCAGCTTCCTCGTTCGCACCGCCATCGATCCGGCGCGCATGGCGCTGGCGCTCGTCAGCACAGGCCAGCAGGTCGATCCCGACCTGCGCGTGATGCAGGCGATGAGCATGACGCAGCATCTGGCGACCGCGCGACTGCCGTCGCAGATCGGCGCCTTCCTGTTGGCCGCGTTTGCGGTGCTGGGCGCGGCGCTGGCTGCCATCGGGGTCTACGGGACGGTGCGCTACACAGTGGCGATGCGCACTCGCGAGGTTGGCATCCGCATGGCGCTCGGGGCCGACGCGGCCAGCGTGGCGCGGTTGCTCGCGTCGCGTGGCCTGCGACTGGTGCTGCTCGGCGGCGTAATCGGTGTGGCCATCTCGCTCATTGCGGCGCGCCTTCTCGCGACGCTGCTCTTCGGCGTCGGGACCTTCGATCCCGTCGCCCTCGCCGGCGCGCCGCTCGTGCTCGGCGTTGCCGCGTGGGTGGCGGCGTATCTGCCCGCGTGGCGCGCCAGTCGCGCCGACCCGCTCGCGGCTCTGCGCGCCGACTGAGCGGCGGTAGAATCCACGGCAGGGTGACCCTGCCTGCCGCCGATTGGTCGCGCCTGAAAGACGTCTTCGCCGCCGCTCGGGCGCTGTCGATGGATCAGCGGCGGGCCTATCTCGCTGACGCGTGCGGCGCCAATCTGGCCTTGCGTCATGAAGTGGACGCGCTGCTGACGGCGGCCGAGGGTGCCGGCAATTTTCTCGAAACGCCGGTGACGCTTCCAGTCAGCCGCTCGATCGGGAATGTGAGCCTCGAGGGGCGACGCATCGGCCCGTACGAAGTCGCCGAGAAGGTCGGTGCAGGCGGAATGGGCGAGGTCTATCGCGCCCACGACATCAGGCTCAATCGGCAGGTGGCCATGAAGGTCCTGCTGCCGGCCGTGGCTGGCGATCCCGATCGCCTCGCGCGCTTCAGCCGCGAAGCCCAGGTGCTCGCGTCTCTGAACCATCCACACATCGCCCACGTCCACGGCCTCGAGGAGGTGCCCCCGGCATCGGCGGGGCATGCCAGTACTTTGGCCCTCGTGATGGAGCTCGTCGAAGGCCCGACGCTGGCGGATCGCATCGCGCAAGGGAAGCTTCCGGTCGCGGAAGCGCTGACGATCGCCGGCCAGATCGCGGAGGCGCTCGAGGCCGCGCACGAGCAAGGGATCGTCCATCGCGACTTGAAGCCCACGAACGTCAAGATTCGCCACGACGGCACGGTGAAGGTGCTCGATTTCGGGCTGGCCAAGGCCCTCGTCGCCCCCAGCGTCAGCGGGGGTGATCACACACCGACCCCGACGCCAAGCCCGCATGCGACCGTTGCCGGTCTGATCGTGGGCACGGCCGCGTACATGAGTCCCGAGCAGGCGCGTGGCCGGCCCGTCGAGAAGCGTGCCGACATCTGGGCGTTTGGCTGCGTCCTCTACGAGATGCTCACACGGCGGCGAGTCTTCGACGGCGACACGCCGACCGACGTGCTCGCCGCCGTGCTCACCCACGAACCCGACTGGACCCTCCTGCCAATCGAGACGCCTGACGCGATCCGGACGTTGCTCCGCCGGTGCCTGGAGAAGGAACGCAAGAACCGGCTCGAGTCGGCAGCCGATGCGCGCCTGGAAATCAGCGATGCGCTCGTCGCGCCGGCGGTGGAGGCAGGCACGCGCACGGAGCGGTTCCGACGGCTCATGCCGGCGGGGATGGCGGCATTGGCCGCCATGGCGGTAATAGCGCCGATCGTCGCGTGGATAGCGCTGCGGCCTGCGCCACCAGACCGGGTCCGGTCGTCCCGTTTTGCGATCGTCACGCCGGCGGGTCAGCCCCTCAATGTCGCGAGCAACGATCGCGACGTCGCGTTTTCGCCGGACGGGCGGTATCTGGTCTACCGCTTCGGCGGGTCGACGACCAATGGCGCCCCGTTGATGGTGCGAGACATCGATCGGCTCGACGCGCGACCCATCGGAGGGTTCATCGTCGCCTACACGCCGTTCCTGTCGCCGGATAGCCGGTGGATCGGCTTCTTCGAGGACTCGCAGCTCAAGAAAGTCCCGATTGCCGGCGGTGCGGTCGTCACCCTCACCCCGGTGCAGGGCGCGGTACTCGGGGCGAGCTGGGGCGACGACAACACGATCGTGTTCGCCACCGACGATCCGCGCACGGGGCTGTGGCGCGTGTCGGCCGACGGCGGCGTGCCGAGATTGCTGACGACACCGGACGCGGCATCGCACGAAAGCGATCACCAGTTCCCCGTGGTGCTTCCGGGCAGCCGCGGCGTCGTTTTTACCATCGCGGCCGCGGGCCCGACGGCCGGAGCGCGGTTGGCTGTCCTTGATCTGGCCACTGGCCGCCACGCCACGCTCCTGCCTGAAGGCAATACGGCCGAGTACGTCGATGGCTACCTGGTGTATGCGACGGCCGGCGCCGTGCGCGCCGTGCGATTCGATCCCGTCAGCTTCGCCCTGCTCAGCGATCCGGTGACGGTGGTCGAAGGCGTGATGACGAAGCCAAGCGGTGCGGCCAACTACGCCGTGTCCCGGCGTGGCACGCTCGTCTATGTGCCCGAAGGCGCAGCTCAAGCGACGCCCATCAGTTCGCTCGTCTGGGTGGACCGGCACGGCGTGGAGGAACCCATCGGCATGCCGGCGCGAGCCTACGGCCCTCCACGGCTCTCCCCCGACGGGGCACGCGTGGCGCTTGGCATCGCGCAGGAGGAGAACACCGAAATCTGGATCGGGGACCTGGCCCGGGGCACGCAGCGGCGCCTGACCATCAGCCCCGGCATGGACGGACTGCCCGTGTGGACGCCCGACGGCCGCCAGATCATCTTCATGTCAGCTCGCAACGGCGCGCTCAACTGGTACCGACAGTCCGCCGATGGCACTGGCGCCGTGGAGCGGCTGACGACGAGCGAGAGTCACCAATGGCCGGTGTCCATCACTTCGCAGGGCACGCGCGTGTTTGGCTTCAAGCGGGCGCCGAAGATCAATGACGTCATCATGGCCGACCTGACGCCGGCACCCAGCGGAGCCGCACGCGCTCCGCGAGCGGCGCCGATCGTCCGAACGCTGTTTGCCGGCGACTTTCCCGAGATCTCCCCGGACGGCCGCTATCTCGCCTACAAGTCCATCGAATCCGGGCATCAAGAGATCTATGTGCGGCCGTTCCCGCAGGTGGATGGCGGGCGCTGGCAGGTCTCCACTGGAGGGGGCACGCGTGCCGCGTGGGCGCGGAGCGGTCGCGAGCTGTTCTACCTCGATGCGTCGAACACTTTGATCGCCGTGCCGGTTCGAACATCCGGGTCGACGTTCAGCATGGGCACGCCAGCGAAGGTGTTCGATAATAAGTATGTCGAGCCGAATCCGGCACGCCACTACGACATCGCACTGGACGGGCGACGGTTTCTGATGCTCAAGCCGCGCGAGGCCGAGGATCCCGACGCGACGCCGGCGAGCATGGTCGTCGTCGAGCATTGGTTCGAGGAGCTCGAGTCGCGCGTGCGGTGACGAGCCGGGTTGCCGAAACACAACCCGGCTGTCGATATCGCGCCGCGTTCAGTGTCGTGGGGGCGGGGCGGGGCCGACGTGGATGGTTCCCTGGAAACACGTCGTGGCGATCGGCGCGCCCACACAGCCAGGGGTGCCCGAGATGGTGTCGAATTCGACGTGGACCGCGGCACCAGTGCGCCACCCGGCCAGCACCACGCCGTCCAGGATGGCCGAGCCCGTCACGGCGTCTGTCCCGCCACGGATGAGGGCGGTGAAGGAGCGGTTTCCGCTCTGCACCTCATAGATCGCCTCGAGCCGGATGATGCCGTTCAGACCTGGATTGGTGCTCACCTGCCGCTGCAGCACCTCGCCGACGTAGACGCCCTCCACGTCGCCTCCGGTGAAGCCCGTCATGCGAGGAGACACCGTCACCCATTTGGTGAAGGTGATGTCAACGGGCGCATTGCTGTTGGCGGCGTTCTGTGCGGTGGCCGTTGCTTGCGGCAGCAGGAGCGCGATCGCGCCCACGAGCCAGGCGAGCCGGGGCAGATGAATGGTGGTCATACGTCGTCCTTTGGTTGGCGGAATGTGTCGGAGCGCCAGGCGCCGTGGGCGCGGGTTCTGGTCCTATAAGATAAGAAGCGCAAGCGAGCCGCTTTCTCCCTCACCGCCCATTCACGACTGCTCCCCGTGGACGATCTGACCGGCCTGCTCGTGTCCTGGCGCCAAGGCGACGCCACGGCGCTGGAGCGTCTGATCCCGCTCGTGTACGACGAACTGCGCCGCGTGGCGCGGCATCATGTCGACCGCGAGCCCCCCGGGCACGCGCTGCCGGCGACCGCACTGGTGCATGAGGTGTATCTGCGGCTCGTCGACGTGGACCGTCTGACGCTCAATGGCCGGACGCATTTCTTCGCCGTGGCGGCGAAACTGATGCGGCAGGTCCTGGTGGATCACGCCCGACGGCAGCGCGCGGACAAGCGCGGCGGCGGCGTCACCATGCTCAGCCTGGATGAAGTGTCACCGGCCGCTCAGCCTGCCAGCGTTGACGTGCTCGCGCTGGACGAGGCGCTCGACGCCCTCTCGTCCCTCGATGCCCGGCAGTGCCACGTCGTCGAGCTGCGTTTCTTCGGCGGGCTCAGCATCGACGAGACCGCTGAGGCCCTCGCGGTCTCGCCGGCGACCATCGAGCGCGAATGGGCCCTGGCGAAAGCCTGGCTCTATCGGCGGCTGTCGCCGCCGTAGCTCGCGGTTCCAAAGACGCAGCGGGCGAGGGCTGGAGTAGCATGTCGGCGTCCGAGGAGGACTCCCGCGTGCGCACATTTCTCACCGTCATCGGCCTTGCGCTCTGCACCTGGGCATCGGCCGCCCAGGCCCCGGCGCCGAATATTCAGAAGCCGGGCATGAAAGCACGGCCGCCACTCCTCTTCAGCGAGAGCTGGCGCCTGCCGCCGCACACCGGCGAAGAGACCGACGAAAACATGCGCTTCGTGCCGGCGGTGGTGACCAACCCGAATCTGGAGGTCGCGCTGTACGGCTCGAACGCGTCGGTGGTCCGCGCGGCGGTGCACGAGCAGCGCATCGACCTGTGGAATGGCATGTCGTCGTCGCCGGTGGCGGTGACGCTGCGTGACCGGCGCAGCTATGTCGACCTCACCGACCCCGCGCGCCTGCGCTGGACCGTGCGGACGAACGCCATTCACCCGCTGCACCCGGTGGTGAAGCTGGCGGATGGCCGGCTGATCGTCGGCGATCGTACCGTCACGACCTACGGCGAGTTTCTCACCGTGGAGATCGCCTTCAGCAACATGCGCTGGTATGCGTTGGACCCCGCGAAGGTGGTCGTCGGTACGGAGGTCCGGAGTCCCGACCTCGCCAAGGTGGACGCCGTGGGCCTGGCCATGCTGTTGCCGGCGGGCGGGCACGGCATCGCGGGATCGGCCAACCTGTCGAACGTGGAGCTGTTCGCCTATCCCGTGCCTCGTTAAGAAGTCGCCACATCTGGCGCCCGTGGGTCTCGGGAGCGTGTATGCGCACTGTGTTCGTCAGCTATCGAAGAGGAGACTCTGAAGGGCAGGCCAGAGCCCTGAATTTCGAACTGGTGAAGTTGATCGGCAAGGATTCGGTGTTCATGGACGTGGACAGTATTGCCTTGGGGCAGGACTTCCGTCAGATCCTGCGCCAGCGCCTCGAGTCCTGCGATCTCATGCTGGCGCTCATCGGCCCCGGCTGGCTTGACGCCAAGGACACCGCGGGGAATCTTCGTCTGGAGAGTGCGACGGATCTCGTGCGCCAGGAAATCGCCGCTGCCCTCAAACGGAATATTCCGGTGACCCCAGTGTTGTTGCAAGGGGCGCAAATGCCGTCGCCGGAGCGGCTGCCTGAAGACATCAGGGATTTGGTTTACCGCAACGGATTCGAGCTCGGGCACAGCACGTGGGAATCCGACGTCGGCGAAATGGTCAGGCGGCTGGGCCTCGACAAGGAACTCGGAGCTCCAGCGCAGGACCCGCAAACGGCCGCCCCACAGGTGGCGCCATCGGCGACGGCGAGGCCGTTCAAGGCCTCTTGGCTTCTTGCGGCCTTCGCGATGATCGCCATCGTTGCCGCGGTGCTCTTCTATCGGAAGGCTCAGGATCAGGCGTCAGTCAGTGAGGCTGCCGCGCCGCTCCAGCAGCCGGCGGGCTCCGTGGCGGGCTCCTCGTCCCAGCAATCCGCAGGACCTGCCTCAGCAATCGGCGGGAGTATCCCCGTTAGGATTCAGCGCGATCAGGCTCTCCAATCTCAAGACACGGACAGTAGAAGTCTATGAGCAGAGTTCGAGCGGCGAACATGTGTACGCTGCTGGATATGTTGGGACCATCTCTCCGACGGCAAACACTCTGCAGGTTCCTACCGGGACGTACAAGCTCAAGTTTGACCGGCTCTTTGTTGAACATGTGGCCGTCACGTCTGCAGCTGTGCCTGAAATTCTGCTGGGGACGATCAGTCTTCCCAACCTGACTCGCCCGGTGGAAGTCTACGATCAGGGTTCGAGCGGCGACCATGTGTACGTTGCTGGATTCGTCGGAACAATCTCTCCGACGGCAAACACCCTGCAGGTTCCCGCTGGTACGTACAAGCTCAAGTTTGACCGGCTGTTTCTTGAACGTGTGGCCATAACGTCTGCTGCGACGCGTGAAATCGTGCTGGGGGTCATCAGCGTGCCCAACCTGACGCGCACAGCAGAAGTCTATGAACAGAGTTCCAGCGGCGATCACGTGTACGTGGCTGGCTACGCCGGGACGATTGCTCCCCCGACATCCACCCTGCAGGTTCCGGCCGGTATGTACAAGCTCAAGCTGGCCAATCTCTTCACGCAACCAATTCGCGTCGAATCGGGGAAGACCGTGGTCGCGAAGTAAGCACTCGAGGGACCGGGTGGCGACTGACGGGCTCGCGAGAGAGCCGGGCCGAAACCCGGCTCCTCGGAACGGTCAGTGCGCGGGCGCTAGAATCGATACCGGATGCCGGCGATGAAGGGAAGCGTCCATCGCGCGCTCTTGTCGTTGATATTGTCCAGGCCGGTCCCGACAAGGTCGTCCACTTCGGCCATCCCGCTCACGTAGCGCACACCGATCTGTCCGAAGAAGCCGACGTGAGCGCCGGTCTGCGCCAGCAGGCCCACGTTCACGCCCAGCGTGAAGGCAGCCGTCTGATCGTAGAAGTCATTGGCCTGGCCCACGAAATTGGCGCCCGGCGCGACGAGCGTGACATCCGTCTTGTCCACGAACCCCAGCCCGATCGTGCCTTCGCCGTAGGCCTTGAGCTTGGGCGTGAGCCTGCCATAGCGTCGAAGGCCGAAGTCGATGCCGAACGTCTGGTAGTCGCTGAATTGGCCGTACAGGTTCGAGGAGCCCATGTCGCCCATGGGCACCACGTAGTCGGCATCGAGCGACTGGAACGTGAAGCTGACTCTGGCCTCGGTGTCGGGCTTGAAGAGATAGCCGCCGCCGAACTTGAGATGGAGTCCGGCGCCGTAGACGTCGTTGTACGAGTTCTTCGTGATGACGACCACTTGGTTGTTGATCGAGCCGATCCCGCTCGAGTTGATGTTGCCGGTGATGCCGTTGTCCCACCCGATGGCGAAGTCGGCGCTCCATTTCGGTTCGTCGGGCCCGGTCGCCTGCGCGCGCGCGGTCCCCGTCGCGATGAGCAGCATGACGAGGGCCGCTCCAACGGCGGTGTGCTTTGGATTGTTCAGTGACATTGGTACTCCTGGCGGTCGATGGAAATGGATTAGGTTCAAGGGCTGCGAAGCGAGTGGTCGAGCCTGGGAGGGCACTGCCGCTTATCTGCAGCGTGCGTGCCACGCTGATGGGCGCGGCGGATGAGACGGTGCAGACCGGCATCCTTCCGTCGCGGCAGCCTGTGCAAGCTGCTGAGTTACCGAGATCGCATCATGAGATCTCAGGATTGGCGAGCGTTCGCCGCCTGCTCACAACATGTCGTGAGCAGCGTGCCGCGAGGGGCTCTCGAGCCTTGGCACAAGATGCGGCAGTTCCGATCGACTTCGGACAGTTTTACTTTACCTCTGGCCGTGCTCTTCCCGGTTCGAGACGAGCACCATCGCCTCCTCGTAGGGCGAGCGGTCGCCGAACAGCCGGTCGAACCGGACGACCAGCCTGGGCTGCTGCGCGACCTCGTGCATCGCTCCCGGCGGAAGTCGTCCGGTGAGCGCCGTGACATCCGCACGCGGCAGCACACAGAAGGCACGGCCCGGTGCGGCGAGAAAGCGCACGACATCGTCGTGCGTGACCAGCCTGTCCACGCGACGGCCCGAATAGAACACGAGACCACCGGAGACGAAGGTGCCGTACTGCCCCACGCGATCGCCCGGCTCCGCCATCGCGGCGACGCTCCGGCCCAATGGCGGCATGGGCTCCAGGCCCTGTAAATGCGGGAGCACGAACATCGATGCGTATGCGACCGCGCTCGCCAGCGTGCCGGCGATCGCCGCGCTTCCGGCCGACGGTCCCCGCCGCCAGGCGAGCAGGACGGTCACGACAGCGCCTCCCACCAGGAGCAGCGGCAGCACGGGCACCGGCAGCGGCATGGTCGTGCCGGTCGTGCGCCGCAGGAATGCCCATGTCAGCACGGCCGCCGCGAAGAGCACCGTCACCGTAAGAGCCGCAGCGGTCCACCAGAAACGTCGCGCCACCGCCTCCCTGCCGGCCCGATCGATGAACAGTCCGACCAGCAGCGCCGCTGCTGGATATGCGGGCAGGATGTAGTGGGGCAGCTTCGAGCCGGAAAGACTGAACGTGCCGACCACGACCAGAAACCAGACGGCCGGAAGGAGCGCCGCTCGCCGCTCCGTGGTGGTGAGGCGGGCCCGCGCGATGGCGAAGTAGCCCAACGCCACCAGGAAGAAGGGCGTCCAGGGCAGCAGATCGGCGGGCCACACGGTGAAGTAATAGAGGAGACCCCGGCGCGGCCCGACGTCGCCGCCGGCCCGCGAGACCACCTCGCTCACGAACGCGACGTCCACGAACGCCCGCCCGTGCGCGGCCATCATGTACGCGTACCAGGGCGCGGCTATGGAAGCGGCGACGAATACGCCTGGCACGATGCGTAACCGGCGAAGCCCGCTCCAGTCGCGCATCACGGTCAGGTACACCGCCCAGACGCCAAGTGGGATGGCCGCCACCGGCCCCTTGATCAACGCGGCAAGCCCGGTGGCGCCCCACCCGGCCATCCAGGCCCGGCCCGACGACTCGGCCTGATGCGCGCGCAGGAAACCGTGGATGGCGATCATCTCGAAGAAGAGCGCCGGAATGTCGGTCAGCCCCTGACGTGCGTGCGTGATCACACGGAAGCACGTCACGAGGGCGAGCGCCGCGATCCAGGCCACCTGCCTGCCGAACAGCCTGCATCCGATCAAATAGGTGAAGAGCACACAGCCGGCGCCTGCCAATGCCACCGGAAGCCGCGCGGCCAGCTCGCTGGGACCGAGAACCGCGACGAAGGGCAGCTGCAGCCAATACAACCCGACGGGCTTCTCGAACCGCGGCTGGTCGTTGAACCAGGGCGTCAGGATGTCGCCGCGAGCGAGCATCTGGCGCGTCGCCTCGGCGAATCGCGCCTCGTCGGGTTCCCACATCGAGACCCGGCCGAGGCCGGCGAACAGCGCAAGGAAACAGACGCCGGCGAGAAAGACGTGCCGGAAAAGTGAGACTCGTTGCGAGCTCAATGGCGTTTTGGAATCGATTTGCAAGACGCGGACCGGCCGCCCATGGCTTCGAAGGGTCAGGCTCGACGTGCAGCTCTGCGGTCAGACCATTTCTGCCGGACGTACGACACCAAGGCAACCACGCCAACCGCAAGAGCAACGACTAAGGCCACACTTTCCAGAACGTCGTCCACGGTGAATGCCCAGTCGACGACCAGCAGTGCGCCCTGTGAGGCTCCGCGCACGTCTGCCAGGATCGGCTCGTAACCGCCCGACCACGTGGAACGAACGGCAATGTACAGCGCTATTCCCGCCATCAACCGCATCACAGCGGGACGTCCACCATACAGGGACAGTTCGTCCTTGTTCTGCAGACTCTCGGCAGCAGCGCTTTTGTCCCAGCTCCTCCACACGGCGCACATCAGGGCATACCATCCCCACGCCACGGCCACGATCGCTGAACTGGCCAGCGCCGCGTAGGCAAAGTTATGAACGAGCAGCGACAGATTCGGCGTCAGATGCTCGGGCAGCGTGAGCACCCCACGCACCGCTTTCGGCCAGGGCCATGACTCGACGCCACTCGCCGCCACGAGGGTGGCGATATGGGCCTTGCCGAAGTCAACGAGACGCTCCCAGCTCAGAAATACGGGAACGATGACGCTCAGGAGAACGACCAGGCGGCATTGCCGCAGGCAACGCACGCGCTTCCGTCTGGCTCGAATGCTGCGCACGAGGCGCTTGTCATCGCCTCTTTGAAAGAGTCCGGTCCCCGCAACGGAATCCAATTCTCGTGCGACCAGTCCCACGAACTCATCCCCATTGTCCCAATAGGATGTGTGGTCCGCGATCATGCTCATCCGGTTCGACACGGAGCGCGTCTTGAAGCCTTTCAGCCTCTGGTTCTTGAAAATGGAGCCGCTCGGGACCGGATCGTGTGTGGCGAAGATGTCAATCCATCTGAACCTGGCGAAGGCAAGCCCTGCCAACTGTTTCTGCGCCGCATTCCGGTAGGTGTCCGCTCGATTGAGCGAGTCGATAAAGGCCATGACCAACAGGCATGGCGGGTACATGAGCAGGTATGGCGCCACCCGGGCCAGGACGGGGACCTGGGCGTTCCAGGGAATCAAGGAGAGATGCATCAGCCCCTGCACGAAGGCGCCCCACAGCACCGGTGCGCTGACGACGTACAGCGGAATCGCGAGAACGGCGAACCGCATCAGGCTCATGACGCCGCCGAACCGCGAGCTCGCTTGAAGTTCAGACAACTTCAGCAGGCCTGACCCGAAAGTGACCAGCCGTCTCAGCTGGTTGCTTGTGCCGCCTTTGTCGTTCTTGTAGCCAAGCAGTGATTCATACGCGATAGCCGCGCCCTGGGAATGAGCGACGACCACAACCGAGTCGCAACGTTCTTCCAGCCAGCGAAGATCGTCCTGAACTCGATTCAGCACCCCCGTTCGCACCAGGGGATTGCTCGTGAACACGAAGCTGTCGCCCAAGACGCCCTGCAACGCCAGAAGAGTGGCCTTGATCGACGAGCGCACGGCGGGAATCGGAATCGCCGACAGGATGGCCAGGGCGATCACCACGAACTGCATGAGCGCGACCAGGAGAAAGGTCCCCATCACCGCCGCGATCATCATGAGCGCAATCGTCAGCAACCCGAGCGCGATCGCGGGAAGCCAGACCCATCGAGACACCGATGTCTGCTTCACCTGTCGCTTGAGGATGCGCAGAAACCTCTCGGCGTGTGCGACGCAGAGATTGGACAGGTGCGAGACGATGATCCAGCTGCCGCTGGTGATGAGCCACGCCGTCAGCTTGCGAAAGGGCGGAGGATAGAAGTCGTCCGCCCACCAGCTCTCGGCCACGATCCACTCAGAGGACGGTCGCTTCAGTTCTGGATCCTGGTTCAGCGTGAATCGCGCGTAGGCGGGAGCGCGGTCCTCGAATTGGCCGGCCTTGAGGGCGGAACGCAGGATGACGAGCTCCCCCTTGCGGCACGTCAGCCGGTCCTGCAGCCACTCCACCAGTCGCCCGCCCCACGCGTCGAGCGTCTCGCCGCGCCTCTGCTTGCCGACACCATGGACGCACAGCACACCGAGCGCTGCTCGCTGTCCGTCGCGTCCGCGGTCCTGACTGGGGTTCGGATTCAAGACCGGCAATAGTGGCACAGAGTCGAGAGGCTGACGGCCCCGGCTGAGCGCGCGCGACGGACATCACGATCCGCGTTCGTTTCGTGCCTCGTCGTCGTTTAGTACCTCGGCGCTCGCTGCGCGTTGTTCGCGGCATACTACGCGGGGAACAGGTGACCCATGGCATCAATCAAGCTGACCGACTCGCTCGCCGCCGAGATTCTCACTGCCAATCCCCAGGCCACGGCCGGCTTCGCGAAGTATCTGAAGGGCCCAGCCGCGCAGCTGGTGGCGGGCACGGATTTCGTGAACCAGTTCCGCCGCGAGCTGGCGCTGGTGAGCCCTGGCGACGGCGGCTTCAAGCTCGCGTGGGCCGGCGACGTGCCGATCGGCGACGGGCCGATGGCGCTGAAGGTCTCGGCGAACGCCGCGGCGATGATCAGCGTCTTCAATCGCCCGAACATGGAACTGGTCCAGGACCCGACCGGTGGCGGCCCCCTCAAGGTGAAGTCCGGCCAGGCGTTCGTAGCGTTTGCGTTCAAGCCCGCGCTGACCGCCAAGACCGCCGGCAAGACGGGGCCGTTGTCGTTTGGATTCGAGGTTGGAGGGGAGGCCCAGTGGCGTTTCTTCCAGCCGTTCCCGCTCACCGGCGAGACGACGCAAACCCTTGGCTCGGCGCTCCAGGAACTGCTCGAGACGAGCATCTTCCCCGATACGGTCGATGACCTGCGGGCGCTCGGCAACCTGCCTCCTGGCAGCATGTCGTCGATGTCGGGCCACGGCCAGCTGCAGGTAGGGGTCTCGATGGACGTGGCTACCGCCCTCAATCCGCTTGCCAGCCTGAACACGCTTGGCAAGGTGGGCAAAGTCAAGGTCTCGGCCGGAGCATCGGCCAAGGTGGGCGTGACCGCGAAGGTCTTCGGCGATTTCGAGGTACGCGCGCAGGCGGTGGCCGCTGGAAAAGTCCGCCTCAGTTATCACCGGCTGTCGGGCCGCGAGATGACGGTAAGTCTCGAGGCGAGCGCCGGACCGGGCGTCTCGGTGGGCGACCGGGACCTGCTCGAGATGCTGTTCGGAAAACCGCAGGGCACGGGCTCAATCGAGGAGGAGCTCGTCGCCGCAGGCCTGACGACGCCACAGCTCGAGAAGATCAAGAAGGCGCTCAAGACGGGCCTGTCGCGAAAGCTCGAGGTGGCCGTCAGCGCCGCCTTCTCGTCGCTCCAACAGAAGGAGGCTGCCTTCTGCTACGACGTGGACGTTGCGGCCCTGGATTCCGTCGGCGTGGACGCGGTGAACAAGGCGCTCGGTGGCGACCTCTCCGAGCTCACCGCGCTCGAGGCGGATTTCCCCGGCCACGGCGTCGCCCTCGTACGAAGCCGCACGCAGGAGCTGCGGAAGCGAACCGTCCGCTGGCGCCTGAATCTCCTCGGTCTCGTCAACGTCCTGTCAGTCACCGAGCTCGTCGCAAAGGGCACCGTCCTGCACGACGAAGAATCAGGCGAGGTGGTCATCACCGACGAAGCCACCAAGAACTCGGTCAAGGCCACCATCAACGGCAAGGAGCTCCGACGGCTGCTCTACCAGTCGCTCATGCTCACCGTCACCTATAAGGCCGGCCTGCTGGACGAGAACACCGGGCTCAAGGCGGCGCAGAGCTACTTCAAGCTCGAGAAGGAGGTGAACCGGCAGCAGATGTCGGACTTCCTCGACGCCATCGCCGCGCTCGGGCTGATGACGCAGGAGGAGATCGATCCGTTGCTCGGGGCGACCGACGACTTCGGGCGCGGCACGTTGTTGATCGACGTCGAGTACGACCAGGCCGCATGCGAGCGGATGTTTCTCAGCGACGGCAAGGCGCGTCCGGTGGAGGATTACGAAGACGTCGGCAAGCTCGCGCTGCTCAACCTGGTGCAGAAGGACGACCCGGACTCGTTCCGGCGCCTGCCGCTCGAGAGCGCCCCGTTGTGGCAGCGGATGCGCAACAACGTCGAGTCCGACTTCACCCACATCCTGCCGCCGCCGATCACGAGCGGCAGCGACGAAGCCAGAAAACTGCACGTCGGCATGGTCACGGCCGACTACATGACGATCGTGTGGTGGGCCGAAGCGATGGTCGACGCCGCCAGGCGCATCGCGGACATGCGCACCTTCCTCGCCTCGGGCGTCGTGCCGGACGAGACCAACAAGGACTTCACCAGTCGCCGCCGGAAGATCAGCGAGGCCATGGTCGAAGTCGTCAAGAAGAGTCCGAGCACCTACGGCGGCGATCCCTGGGGTCTGATCGCGCTCCTGTACGCATCGAAGCGCACTGGGACGACCACCGCGGCGCTCATCTCGCCCACTCTCACCGTGTCCCTGCCGTAGCTTCCGAGCCCTGCCATGCCCAGACCATTTCTCGAACTCACGCTCGATCAGTTCGCCGAGCTCGTCGCGCGCTTCCCCTGGAAGCGCACGATCACCGAAGTGCACCTGCATCACACCTTCAAGCCGGATCACGCCGATTTTCGTTCGCGGCCGCCGGTGCAGTCCATCGAGGGGATGTTCCGGTTCCACACCGAGACGCGCGGCTTCAGCGACATCGCCCAGCACCTCACCATCGATCCGCGGGGAGTCATCTGGACCGGCCGCAACTTCAACGATCCGCCGGCGAGCGCGGTGGGCTTCAATGGAAATGCCACCAACGGGCCGTTCATGATCGAGATGATCGGCAACTTCGATCAGGGCCATGACACCTGGGAAGGCGCCCAGCTCGAGACCGCCATCGCCGTGACCGCGCTGCTTCAGCGCACGCACGGGCTGAAGCCGGACGCCTGCCGCTTCCACAATGAGATGAGCACCAAGACGTGTCCGGGCAGCACGATTCGCCGGGACGAGGTGGTGAAGGCGCTCGAAGCGGCGCACACGCGGGCGCCTGGGGCGCGGGCGGCTCGCACGGGCGCATTCCCCGACAGCGCCTCGCGGGAACGCGCGAACACCGATCGTCTCCTGCAGCTCTTCAGCGTCGACGTACGCGGCCGCGGCGTCACCGCCGCCGACACCGAGCCGCCCGAACAGTCGATGACCGTACGCGAGCGCGCGATGTCGGCGGGCGAGCCGGGTGCGTTCATGGCATCGCGCGATACCGACCGCGAGCTGACCGCCGAGGACAAGGAGCGGCTGCGCCGGCACATCGTGAACCTCCGCATGGGCGCGCTGTCGTCGGGTGGCCTGTTCCAGACGACACGCGAGGACGTGGAGGCGCTGTTCGACGAGCATCTGCCGGCGTTTCTCGAGGAAAGGCGCCAGGAAGACCACGGGTCCGAGAAGCCGCTCCGGCTCGTCTTCTTCGCCCACGGAGGGCTGAACGAGGAAGACGAGAGCCTGAAGAACGCGCGCAATCGCCTCGACTTCTACTTGCAGAATCGCTGCTATCCCGTGTTCTTCGTGTGGGAGACGGGCGTCAAGGAAACGCTCGTGGACATCCTGCGCGAAATCGTCGGCCTCGGCCCGGCGCGCGGCATCGTCGACACCATCACCGACTTCACCGATCCGGGGCTCGAGACCGCGTTTCGCAACGGCGGGTTCGCCATGTGGGCCAACATGAAGCGCAGCGCCGACCTCGCGTTCCTGCCGAAGCAGGGCGGCGCATTCGTGGTGGAGCGCCTGGTGCAGTTCTGGAAGGATCACAGCGCCGACGTGTCGATCCATGCGATCGGGCATAGCGCCGGGTGCATCTTTCATGCGCTGTTTCTCCAGTCGCTCTGCGAGCAGCCGTCCAATCCGCCGGTCGAGATCGAGTCGGTGCACTACCTCGCGCCCGCCATCACGGTCGAGCTCTTCAAGAACACGCTGATGCCGCTCGTCGGCGGGCGGGTGAAGAACTTCACCGAGTACACGATGCGCCGCGAGCTCGAGAAGGGCGACGCGGTGGGACCGTACCGCAAGTCGCTGCTCTATCTCGTGAGCCGCTCGTTCGAGGATCTGCCGGAGACACCAATCCTCGGGCTGGAAGAGAGCATCCGCCGCGATCCCGATCTCATGCGGTTGTTCGGCCTGCTCGCGATCAGCAAGACGAGAAAGGGCGAGGTGCTGTTCTCCGACAGTACCGACGGGCCGCGCCGCTCGACGATCGCCAAGAAGCATGGCGATTTCGACAATGACCGCTTGACGATGGGCAGCGTCATCCGCCGCATCACCGGCACGGACGACGCGTCGCCGATCGCGGAGTTTCCCGAGCAGGTATCGCGCACGATACTCGACGCCAGGCCGGCCGGCATCCCGGCCCGGCCGATCGCGGTGTCGGCCGCCGTCGCGACCGCTGCGGCGCCATCGGGACGACGGCGGGCGCTGTGCGTCGGCATCGATGCCTACGAGGCGCCCAATCGGCTGGCCGGCTGCGTGAACGACGCCAACGACTGGTCGGCGGCCCTGCGAGGGCAGGGGTTCGAGGTCTCGATGCTGACCGACGGCGGCGCCAGCTGGCAGACCATCTGCGACGCCCTCGACTCGCTCGTCACCAGGTCGTCCGCTGGCGACATGCTCGTCTTTCAATACGCCGGCCACGGCACGCTCGTGGACGATCTCGACGGCGACGAGCAGGGCGGCCGCGACTCGGCGCTGTGTCCGGTCGATTTTCCTCGCGGCGGGTTCATCATTGACGACGATCTACGGCGCATCTTCGGCAAGCTGCCCGACGGCGTCGGCCTCACCTGTTTCTTCGACTGCTGCCATTCGGGCACCATCACGCGGCTCGTGGCGCCTGCACGCGACCTGCCGGTTGGCGGCGATGTGCGCGTGCGCGGGTTGCAGGCCACGCCGGAGATGGAGGCGGCGCACCGCAACTTCCGACAGAGCCTCAGCCTGACCGCCCCCGCTCGGCGCGGGCCAGAAGTGATGCGGGAGATCTCGTTCACCGCGTGCACGGATGCACAGACCGCGCAAGAGGTGAACGGCCACGGTCAGTTCACGCTGCGCGCGCTGGCCACGCTGCGCCAGGGGATCGCCGGCGTCACCAACGCCGACTTTCACGCGCGTGTTGTCACGGCGTTTGGATCCGGCGCGTCGGCCCAGACTCCGCAACTCGATTGCGCGCCGCTGTCGCGGACCCTGCCGCTGTTTGCGATCCCAGGCGGCGCTGCGACGGCGGTACCGGCCGTGGGCGGCGACGTCGGCGCCATCCTCGCGCGGCTGGCCGACATCGATCGCCGTCTGGCGCGCCTGGGAGCCTGAGCGCGTGGCGGACTCACCTCACTATTCGCCGACGGTCGCGCGGCAGACGCAGGTGCGGCCGTACCGCCGCCGCGCTGGTGATCCGCTGAAGCGGCCGCTCCGCATCTTCACGCTCGACCCCGGTGCGGCACGGATCGATGCCGCCACGACCACCGTGGACGTGCCATGGGAGCCGCTCGGGCCAGGGCCCGAAGGGGCGCTCTTCTACATCGATCCGAGGGATGGCGACGACGACAACGCCGGCGTCGATCTCGACGATCCGCGGCTGCTGATTGCCTGCGGCGTCGAGCCTTCGGTGTCGGACCACCGCTTTCATCAACAGATGGTCTATGCCGTCTGCGCCCGGCTGTATGCGCAGTTCCAATACGCGCTCGGACGCGTTTTGTCGTGGGGGTTCGACGCCTCGGACCAGCACGGCCGGCTGTGTTTGCGGCCACACGATCGTGCCTCCGGCGCCAACGCCGTCTATCAGAAGAACGCGAAGCGCATCAGCTTCGGCTATTTCGAGAACCCTGGCGAAGGAATTGGGCGCACGTCGCCCAAGGGGCAGCTCTTCACCTGTCTGTCGCACGACATCATCGCCCACGAGTTCACGCACGCACTTCTCGACGGGCTGCGGTCACACTTCATGGTCCCGACCGCCAGTGATGTACTCGGGTTCCACGAGGGCTTTGCCGACATCGTTGCGGTGTTCCAGCATCTATTGCACGGCAAGGTGGTCGAGGCGCAACTGCGCCGCGTGGACGGCAGCCTCGATCAGGCGGTGATGCTGGCGAGAATCGCCGAGCAGTTCGGCACGGTCACGCAGGGCCGCGCCCTGCGCTGCGCGGTCTCGACCGACGTCGTCAAGTACCGCCCGGACATGGCGCCGCACGACATGGGGAGCGTGTTGCTCTCGGCGGTGTTCGCGGCGTTCCTCGACGTGTACAGACGCCGGACCGAGCCCTATCTGCGCCTGGCCTACCGGCCGCCCTCGGGGTACCTCACGGCCGAGCTCGTGACATTTCTGGCCGACAGGGCCGCCAAACTCGCCGAGCACTTCCTCAGCATGTGCATTCGCGCCATCGACTATTGCCCGCCGGTGGACCTGCATTTCGGCGAGTATTTGCGCGCCCTCATCACCGTCGATCGCGAGCTGGTGCCCGACGATCCCTGGAACTACCGCGATGCGCTGATCACGGCGTTCGCAGCGCGCGGCATCTACCCGGGTGGCGTCGGGCAGCTCACGGAAGACGCGCTCGTCTGGAAGCCGCCGGCGCGCTTCCTCGAGCCGGTCACCGCGCTTCATTTCAAGAACCTCCGCTTCGCCGGCGATCCGTCGTTGCCGGTGGATGCTGGCGAGGCCGTTCGCCAGGCAGAGGAGCTGTGGACGTATGCGAGCCGTCCGCACGTCACGGCGGAGTTCGGGCTTGCCGAGCCCGGCGACGACGTGGACCCATGCTGCGTGGAGTCGATCCGCACCACGAGGCGCGGCGGGCCGGACGGCCAGGTGCTCTTCGATCTGGTGGCCGAGATTACACAGCGGCGCCGCGTCGTCGATCCTGCGACCGGCATGGAGAGCAAATTCTTCGGCGGCTGCACGGTCATCATCGGCCCGGAGGGCGAGATCCGCTACATCATCTCCAAGAATGTTCGAAACCAGGCGCGCCTGGATCGCCAGCTCGCATTCCAGCGCGGGTCGGACTATTGGGAGACGACCGGGGACAAATACACGCTTCGCGGCTATGCGAACGAGCTGGCGCATCGTACGGGTCGGGAGTGGCCACCGGGCCGAGCTGAGTGAAGATGTGGCGGGCTGCCTCGGCGAAGTGAGAAGCGCCTCCTCTTCGCGCCTTTTCCGAAGGTCTACTTCAGGAGGACCGCTGGACTTTTCGGGTCCCTGGGGCTCCCTTGAGCTTGTCAGTCGTTCTCAAGAGTTCGGTGACGACATCTTGGCCCAATTCGTTGGCAGCCGTCATTCCTCCCTTCTGAATTGCCAGAAGTCGATCTCTCTGCCGGGCCGGTAGTCGCATCAGGAAATCTTCAGCCTGGGATCTCACGACCATGGTCGCGCCGGCCGGACCGGTGGGTCCACCGCCCGGAGAAGCAGCTTTGCCAAGAGGAAGAGCCGGCCCAGAACTGAAAAGGGCTCGTATCAGAGTGAGGATCTCCTCGAGCATCTCGCGATCGTTGCGCACCGGGGCTTTGGGTGCTGCGGCATGCGCCGTAATGGAGCGCAGAGTCTCGTCGAGGTCTGGCCACCAGCGTTCGTAAGCCCTATCTAACTGTTTGTCTAGTAGTTTCGTGCTGCCTAACGCGCTGTTCAATGTTCGCGTCAGGGCGAGCGTATCCTTGCGATTCGACTCAGATGCCTGAAATTGAATGAGCGGACCCGTGACGTCAGTCGGTTTAATGCCGAACAGATACGGGCAGACCATTGTCTTGTCAATGGTTCGTGAAAGTGCTCCAGCCTCGTAATGAAGCCAAGGAGCACGCAGGTTCTCTCTCGTCAGACAGACTACTCCAGCCTTGATCTCCGCCAGTTGGCCAGCCATTTCAGCGGTCCAGCGCGATCCCTTGTGAATGTCTTCTGAGGACATCCATGGCTGAGCGGCTTGGAGTACGTTCGGCAGCCAGTCTCTGAGGGCCTCCGCCACATTTCGACTCACGTCTCCGGACCAGCTGAGGAAGATCTTCACCGCCCACCTCCGTTCGTCGTATGCCCCTGACGCGAGCTGACCTAGTGTGCTCCTGAGCTGGCACGTTGTCCAGAGGTCACGGACTCGGAAAATACAGGTCAGCTTCCGCTTGAGCGACCAACCGCAGCTGCTGTGCGTAGAAGGCAATCACTGCGTCGAATGCACGGAAGGTGTAAGGTCCTGACACGCCGGGTCATGCGTCGGACTCTCGTCAAACTCGCAGACGCCCCGTCAACGCCAGCCTCCTTGTATCCGATGCCGACACAGCTCGAACGCCCCTTGGGACCACGATTTTCCGCCGCGCTGGCGTACGCAGCGGACATCCACCGGCAGCAACCGCGCAAAGGCTCACAGGTGCCGTACATCGCCCACATCCTGGGCGTCACGTCGATCGCCCTCGAGTACGGCGCGACCGAAGATGAGGCGATTGCGGCCGTGCTTCACGACGCGATCGAAGACGCCCCAGCGGAGTTGGGCGACAACGCGGGAGAGTCGGTCCGACGATGGATCGGCTACAGATTCGGGCCAGCCGTTCTACATGTGGTGGAGGCGTGTACAGACGCCGATGTGAAACCGAAACCCGCGTGGCGGTTA
>Ga0070675_100000905_pt1 | contig 21111 bp, 28 predicted proteins | sample KBSM43metaG_FD_65343 | JGI IMG/M metagenome (GOLD analysis project Ga0070675, IMG submission 65343) | Miscanthus rhizosphere microbial communities from Kellogg Biological Station, Michigan, USA - KBS M4-3 metaG | ecosystem: Host-associated > Plants > Roots > Rhizosphere > Soil ... | reverse complement strand
CGAGGTTTTCAAGGCCGAGCAGCAGACGCGCCTCAAGCAGCGCGAGGCCGAGATCACCGCGTCGCTATCGCCACCACCGCCGCCGGCACCGGAGCCCGATATGCGGCTCGACAAGGTGCTGGAGACGCTGGCGCAGCATAACGCGATGCTGCAAGCGCTCGGCAAGCCGCGCAAGGCGGTTTTGCATCGCGATCCGCGCGGCAAGCTCATCGGCGGCGCGCTGGTGCTGGAGGATTAAATGGTCGCCTATTCCAAGTATCAGGATTTTGTCGAGCAACTGTGCCGTGGCGTGCATGATTTCAGCTCGCACACGTTCAAGGTGGCGCTGTCCAACGGTACGCCGAGCGCGGCGCATACCACCCGTTCGGCGATCAGCGAATTGTCGACCGCCAACGGCTACACCTCGGGCGGCCAGACGGTGACGATCGGCATTTCGGAAACCGCCGGCACCGTGACGGTCACGGCGGCCGATCCGACAGCATGGACCGCGAGCGGCGCCGGCATCACCTTCCGTTATGCCGCGCTCTACAACGACACCTCGGCGTCAGACAATCTGGTGGCATACTGGGATAACGGCTCGTCCACCACGGTCACATCAGGCAACACGCTGGCGATTGATTTTGCCACAACCCTGTTCACCCTGACGTGAGCCGATGGCTGCGTCGCTCTCGTTCCAGTCGGCAAATTCAAATATAGGTGGTGCCGCATTTACCTGCGCATCGGCGGTCGGACAGGAGCGATTAGTCGCAATTCTCGGCATCGCACAAAGCCCGATCACAAGCTCGGGCTGGACCGCTGTCACCATCGACGGGCAGACTGCTACACAGGTCGGGTCAACGAGCAGACAGACGGACCCGGCTAATAACGGTCCAATTATCTCGTTCTGGCGTGCGCCGGGTACATCAGGCACTAGCATAGTCGTAACCGCCACTCCGGCAGGTAGTTTCTTTGATGTTCGCGGCCTGCTATGGACACTCAGCGACGCCGGGACGCTGCTGGATCATAACGAGGCTGGCTATAGCAGTGCCGGCGGCACTCAAGCTACTCTGACTGTCAGCGTTAACACTGCCGCAGGGGGCACTGCCGCCGCCGCCTTTCTGGGCTACGACAGCAGCAGTCACGATGTAACATGGACCGGATTAACCGAGCGCGTAGACGCCACGAACAGCCTTTATGGTGGCGACTGGACGAGCGCCGCCGATCTTAACACAGGGTCGGCATCCACTCCGCTCACCGTAACGGCTGCAACGCCTGCTACAACTTTTGCCTCCAACTCAGCCATTGTTGCGGCTGCGGTTTCGTTCAACCCGGCGGCAACCGGAACCACACTCGCGGCCGACGCCGGCAGCTATGCGATCACCGGCTCGGATGCGGGGCTTGTTGCCTCATCGTCGCTGGTTGCCGACGCTGGCGCTTATGCGATCACCGGCTCGGATGTCACGTTTGCGGCCAGCGGCAACGTAACTTTCTTTTGCGCGAGCGGCGAATACACGTTGAGCGGTTCGGCGGTGACGTTTCCGGGTGCGGAGTTGCCGCCGGAACCGGCGCCGTCGCCCGGCGCGGGCAGCTATGCCGGCGCGCTCTACCGGCCATATCGGTTCGGCAAAAAGCGCAAGCGCGAGGACGAGGAGCCGCCGCCGCCGGTTTATCCGCCCGATCTACCCGCACCGCCGCGGTCGCCATCGCCGCCGGATTTGCCGGCACCGCCGCTGCACACGCTGATCGATCTGGCGCCACCCGCACGGGGGCCGGCGCCCAAGCTAACGCGAGCCGCCAAGCCGACCGTCGCTGACGACGAGGACGACGACGCCGAGGCAATCGCGGTGCTGCTCAAATTGCTTTCGTAATTTCGTAACCGGCGACGCACAGCCGGGCGCACGGGCCGCGCACGCAAGGCCCGTTTCCGCACCGTCCAGGCGCATTGGGCGTTTTCGTAGCGGCCACGAACGGCCGAAGGAGAAGCCATGAGCACGGAACCAGCAGGAGGCACGATCAGTGGTAACAGCGCAGACACCAACACCATCACTGATCAGCAGCTATTCGACCAAGCGGTAAGCGATCCCACGCCGGCACCGTCGCCGTCGCCAGGATCGTCACCAGCGCCGTCGTCCACGCAGCCGTCCGATGGACAACCATCGGATATGCCACCGTCGACACGGCCTGACCTGCAGCAGCAACCCCAGCCCGATGGTCAGCAGCAACCGCGAAACCCGCAAGGACAGTTCGCGCCCAAGCCGCCCCCGGGCAAAGGCCAGCCGCCGCAGCACGTACCGCTGCGGGAGTTGATGGAGGAGCGCGAGCGCCGGCAACGGCTCGAAGCGCACACGCAGGAGCTGACGCGGGCCGTCATGGCCTTGCAGCAGCAACTGCAACCACAGCAACCGCAACAGCCGCAAGGACCGCAGACCATCTACGACGACCCTGACGCCTATCTGAACGAGCGGGTGATGAACCCGTTGCGTCAGGAGGCGCAGGTGTACGTGATGCAAGTCAAGGATGGTTTGAGCCGGGCACAGGCCAATCAGCAATTCGGGCAGCAGGAAGTCGATGCTGCACTGAATGCGATGGGCCAAATCCGGAACTCCCCGCAAGGCAACTTCATCTTCAATCAGATCATGCAGAGCGGGCATCCTTACGGCGAGTTGGTGCAATGGCATCGGCAGGCGCGCGCGCAAGCGGCGATCGGCGCCGATCCTCAAGCGTGGCTACGCGAGCAGCAGCAGCGATGGGCCAACGATCCAAAGGTGCAGGACTACATCGTTGGGCTGGCGCGGCAACGCACTGGTGGAAGTGCTCAACAGCAGCCCAATAACGTCGTCGAATTGCCGCCTTCGCTCTCCTCGGCGCGCTCCTCTAGCGGCCGCGTAGGCGATAACGGCGATCTCTCAAGCGCGAGCCTTTACAATTTCGCCACCAAGTAAATCCGGCCGCCCATCTGAAATGTCCGACCCGCCCCTGTGGCGGGTTTTTCATTTCGGGACGGCCATAGCAGAAAGGGCAAACGGCCATGGCCGTCTCCGATATCCAGACTAACAACAAACTGATCAAGTTCACCCAGCAGATTAATCGCGAGTGGGTGCGGGAGAATATGTTCAGCCCGTACATGAGCGATGACCTCAACGCGATCATCCGCCGGCGCATGGAATTGAAAGCCGGCGGCGAGGTAATGAATATCCCGCTGGTGTCCCGGCTACAGGGGATGGGTGTTTCAACCGGCCCTTTGGTCGGCAACGAGGACAAGATCGACGATTACGGCATGCGCATCTGGATCGAATGGGTGCGCAACGCCGTCGTCACTACCAAGGCCGAGCAGCAGAAGGACAGCGCGGACATTTTCGGGGAAGCAAAACCCCTATTGTCGGATTGGCTGTCGGAGATCACCCGCGACGAGATCATCGCGGCGCTGATGGCGCTGCCGACCGAGAGCCAGCCGGCGGCCGGTGTTCGCGTTAACGGCATCCAGTACGATCTATCGACGGTGGCGCAACGCAACACCTGGCGCACCGACAACTTGGACCGCATTCTGTACGGTGCAAGCACGGCCAACTCGGCGACCGATCACGCCACCTCGTTGGCCAACGTCGATGCCACCGCCGACAAGCTCACGGCGGCCAATCTGGCGCTGCTCAAGCGCGTGGCGATGGGTGCCAACCCGCGTATTCGACCCTACAAGACCCGCTCGGGTTATGAGTATTATGTCGCCTTTGCGGGCATGAATACGTTCCGCGATCTCAAGGTTGATCTGCAGACCGTGAACAAGGATGCGCGCTCGCGCGAAGGCAAGGAGATCAACGGTGCCCCAGATAATCCGTTGTTCCAAGACGGGGACCAGATCTACGATGGCGTCATCGTGCGCCAGGTGCCGGAGATTTCGGCCTTCGTGAGCAACGTGTGGACCTCGCTCAAGACCGCCGGCAACGGCACCACGCGCGTCGAGCCCGTATTCCTGTGTGGGCAGCAAGCGGCCGCCATTGCTTATGGTCAGATGGCCAAACCTACCTTCAGAAAAGAAGATGATTATGGCTTCGTGACCGGCACCGGCATCGAGGCGGCCTACGGTGTGGGCAAAATCTTCAAGAAGCATCCCAAGAGCGGGACGAAGCTCGTTCAATGGGGTGTCGCAACCGGGTTCTTCAACTCGGCTTCGGACTGATCAACAATTAACCGAAACACCCGAATAGGAGAAGGAAACCATGGTTGCTAACCTGATGACCAATACGCCGGCCCGCGATCCGTTCAACAACGCGGTGGTGGCGATTGTCGGCCGCCACACCTTGACTGCGGCCGATACCCCTGCATCGACCAAGATCGGCACCATTCCCGCGGGTGCCATGATCCTGAGCATTGCCTCGCGGGTGGTGACGGCGGTCGCCGGCGGTACGCCGGTGCTCGGCGTCAGCTATGTTGCGGCGGGAGGCACCGCGCCAGCAGTTGGCACCTCCGGCAATCTGCAAAATGTGCTGGCAGAGGCGGCCGGCAGCGAGACTGTGTTCCCGCTGGCGGCGGCGGTGCTACCGCCCACGACCGACATCGACATCTATGTCGGCACCACGGGCGCCGCCACCTCAGGCGATGTCATCGTGGCGGTGCTGTTCGTCAAGCCGTTGTCATAATGGCCAAGCTCACTTGGTTGAGCACAGATGACTATCGGGAGGGGGAAACCCCTCTCGACAGTTGCGTCTGGTGCGGCGTGTTGTTCACGGCCGGCGATGCGGTCGAGGTGACCGACCCGTGGATGATCGCCAAGGCGCGCGGCAACCGTTTCTTTCGGGTGGAGGAGCCACCAGCTGCGGATGATGACATATTCGGTGATCCCAAGCCGATGCTGAAAAGGTTAAGGGCGGAACTTGAGAGCAATGGCAATCCGCGGCCCGAGACATGGACCAACGACCCGCCACCACCGATCGATGAGCCGCCGCGCTATCCGACCACGCCGCCGGACTATCCGCCCGAGGACGAGCCCGAGCGCGAGCCCAACAAGCGCCGCGGGCGCCCGAAGCGCATAAGGGAAAACGGCGATGGCACTGAGTAATTACGGCGAGCTAAAAGCCGCTGCCGGAACCTATCTGTTCCATCAGCGCTTCGCTCCGCAGTACGACACCGCGCAACTCTTTTTCGAGGCAGTGGCCAACCGTCGTCTGCGCGTGCGCGAAATGGAGAGCTCGGCGCTGCTCACCACGGTCGACGGCGAGGTGGCGCTGCCGGATGACTATCTGGCGTGGCGCACGGTGCTGCCGACCGATGAGCGCAATCCGCAGTATGAATTGGAATACGTCCACCCCGCATATCTGCCTCCGACGAGCCTGAACCGGCGCTATCCCAAGCTGTTCACCATCGAGGGCAACCTGTTCAAGGTACGGCCGATCAACGACGTACCCAGTGATTACGAGATGCACTATTACGGCAAGGTGCCGTCGCTGGTCGGCAACGATACCAACAGCAACTGGCTGCTGCTGGCATATCCGGATTTCGCGCTGGAAGGCCTGCTGGTGGAGTTGTTCGTGCTCGGCCGCAGCCTGGAAATGGCGCAGCTGCACAAGCAGCGCCGCGACGAGCTATTGGAGGAGATCAAGCAACTATCGGCACTCACCACTGGCGCCACCTCGCAGTCGGTGCGCACGGGGGAATACTACTGATGACAAAAATCTTTCACCCCGATGGCTCGCTCATGGGCGAGATCGAGCTTTCGGAAAAGCAGGTGCGCTTGCTGGAAGGTCCCGCCGGCATCGATGTGATGTTCCACACCCCGCGCATGCTGCAAGGATCGCTCGGCAAGGACACCGGCAAGTTCTCGCTGCGCCTCGACAATACTCGCATCGTGACCGGCGAGCCCAACGTGCTCAAACGCTACCTGCGTTTGCAGGAAGCGGTCAAAGCCCTGCAGAAATCAGTGCGAGGCGAGGATGCCTAAGCAGCCTGCGCCGATCCCGTTCGCCGAGTGGCGACCCGACATTGCTCTGCTGGACAATAGCTTCGCGGGCATCGCCGAAAACGTCTATCCCACGCCCAACAGCTATATTCCATGGCCGTCGCTGGCGCCGCTTACCGTCGATCAGTTGCCGACGCTGCCGGCCCGCGGGCTGACCTTCGCGCGCACCGCCACCGGCAGTTATGTGATCTACGCCGGTAGCCGCACCAAGCTCTATCGCTGGTCCGGTGTCGCCTGGGTCGATGTCAGCCGCACCAGCGGCGGCGACTACAACGTGGCCGAGTCCGATGTGTGGGTGTTTGCCCAGTACGGGACGCGCCTGCATGCCGTTAATATCGGTGACGCACCACAGGTTATAGACGTAGATGCCGGCACCAACTTCGCCGCGACTGCCGGTTCACCGCCGCATGCCACTTCGGTGGCGGTGATCGGTGACTTTCTGGTGCTGTCAGGGCTGATCGGCAATCGCCGGGTGATCCAGTGGTCGGGCATAAACGACGATACGTCGTGGACAATAGGCCTGAGCTTGGGAGACATGCAGGAGTTCCCAGACGGCGGCCCAGTGTATGGCGTCGCTGGTGGCGAGATCGGATATGTGGTGCAGGACCGTACCATCCGCACCATGCAATTCCTGCCCGGCGACACCGCCACCATCTTCAACTTCTCGAGGGTGGAGCGCGAAAAAGGGTGCATGGCCAAGTACGGATTTGTCTTCACCCGCGGTGTGCTGTTCTTCGTCGCTGAAGACGGCTTCTACGGCATCGGCATTCCCAACAATCCGGCCATCGGCGCTCACAAGGTCAATGACTGGTTTCTGCTCAATTCCGATCCCAAACGCCGCGGCGAGACATTCTGCTTTGCCGATCCGCGCAAGCCGCGCGTGCTGTGGGCATTCTATTCGTCCGACACCTCGGTATATTACGACCGCGTGATTGCGTTCGATTGGATGGTGGGGCGGTTCACCTACGGCACCGCGGTGGCGCAATCCTGGGGCACCCTGGCGGCGCCCGGCGTCGATCTCGACACCGACATTCCCGGCGATGCGCTCGACATCCCGCTCGACAGCATCCGGCCGTCGCTCGATAGCACACTGTACGAAGGCGGCCGGCCGATCATCGCCGCGATCGATCAGAACGGCATTCTTTGTTTCGAGGACGGGCCGCCAATGCCGGCGGTGATCGAAACCGCCGAGGGTCATTTCCATACCGGCATGCGCGCGTTCGTGTCCGGGGTGTATCCGCTGATCGATTGCCCCGGCGTGACCGTCACCCCGGGGGCGCGTGAGAACCTGCAGGAGCCGGTCACGTTCGGCGTGCCGCTGCCGGTCGAAACCACCGGCACCGCGCCAATCTACTCTTCCTCGCGCTTGCACAAGTTTCGGGTGGCCACGCCCAGCGCCGTGGTCTGGCATCATGCAACCGGGGTGCAAGTGGAGACGCAGCCTGACGGCGAGGGCTACTGATGGCAGACGAGGACAAGCCGTTCTGGTCGCCGCCGGCCGCAGACCCGGCGCTGGTTGCGTTCCGGCGGCAGTTTGATGCCGCACGCGACCCGCAGACTGCCCGCAATGCGCTCGGCATTCTCGATCCATCGCTCGCCACCGGGGCGCCGCTCGACGCCGAGTACATCACCGCGGTGGACGATCCGACCCTGCCGAACGATCGCGCGCTGACCGACACCGCCACGGTAACCTGGGATTTCAGTACGCCGGGCCAGGCCAAGGCCAACGCAGTTGGAAGCGGCGGCAGCGGCGCACCGGATAACGCCGAATACATTGTCAGCTCAAGCAATGCCACGCTGACGGCCGAGCGGGTGCTGACCGACACGGCCACGGTGACATGGGATTTCTCGACGGCGGGGCAGGCCAAGGCTACCGCCACCGGCGGCGGCGGCGGCAGCGGCAATGTCACCACGATAAGCATCAATTCGACCGGGCAATATGCCCGATGGACCGGCCTTACCGATATCGAGGGTGTATCGGCGGCCACCGTGCTGTCCGACATCGGCGCGCAGCCGCTCGATGGCGACTTGACCTCGCTGGCGGCGGCCAGCAGTACGAGCGTGATTTACTACCGCAGCGCGACCAGCACCTGGGCACCAGTGACGATAGGCTCCGGGCTAACGTTCGTGCTCGGCACGCTGGCGGCCACGGGTGGTGGTGGCGGCGGCAACGTCAGCAATTTTGGCACACCCGTGGCTGGGGAATATGCCAAGTGGCTTACGGCGACCACGATCCAAGGCGTATCAGCGGCAACTGTGCTGTCCGACATCGGCGCCCAGCCGGCGGGCTCCTATCAACCGCTCGATGCCGACCTCACCGCGATCGCCGCGCTCACCGGCACCAACACGATCTATTATAGGAGTGCTGCGAATACGTGGACGGCGGTGACCATCGGCGGGAACCTGTCGTTTTCGGGCGGCACGCTCAACACCGCAGTCACGCCGCAGGCGCAAGACGCAACACTCACGGCGCTCGCCGCCTACAACACCAACGGTCTGTTGACGCAGACGGCGGCCGACACATTCACCGGCCGCACCCTGACCGGCCCGGCCGCCGGCATCACGGTGAGCAACGGCAACGGTGTCTCGGGTAATCCGACGTTGGCGCTGGCGAACGATCTGGCGGCGCTGGAGGCGCTCGCCGGCACCGACACGATCTACTATCGCTCGGGTAGCGACGCATGGAGCGCGGTCACTGTCAGCACCGGACTAGCGTTCACCGGCGGCGTGCTGACCGCCACCGGCGGTGGTGGCGGGGCTCCGACCGGCGCCGAGTACATCGTCGGATCGTCGGACGCGACGTTGAGCGCCGAGCGGGTGCTGACCAACACCGCCACCGTCACCTGGGATTTATCGGTCGCCGGGCAAGCTAAGGCCAACGCCACCGGCGGTTCGGCCACGCCGGGGCCGCCGCAGGGCCGGCTGACGTTGCAGACCGCAACGCCGGTGATGATCACGACGCAGAGTGCGAAAACAACCGTATTTTTTTCACCGTATCAGGGAAACCAGTGCCCGATCTATAACGGCTCGTCGTTCACCATGACGGCGTTCGCCGAGCTATCCAACCTCACCACGGCGTCATCGACGGGTAATGCTGGGCCGGCCGCGGTGGCGGCGAATAGCAACTACGACCTGTTCGTATGGTCAAATTCCGGCACGATGACGTTGACGCGCGGACCCGCTTGGACGAATGACACGACGCGCTCGGCCGGTACCGCATTGGTGATGGTGGGCGGCCTACTTTTGAACAACGCATCGATAACCAACGGACCTGCCGCCAGCAGGGGCACGTATGTCGGCACAGTGCGGAGCAATGCCTCGTCGCAACTGAACTGGATTTACGGCGCGCTGGCCGCCAGCGGCACCGCCGGCCTGTTCGGGGTGTGGAACTGCTATAACCGCGTCAAGGTCAAATCGCTGACGGCAGACACAACGGACAGTTGGAGCTATACCACCACCGCCACTTGGCGCTCGGCCAATGCCAGTGCAACCATGCGCGCATCATTCGTGTCGGGTCTGGCCGAGGATGCATTCACCGCCCGCCATTGCGCTGCCGCGCAGGGCAATCTTGCGGTGGCCGGTGTCGGTTATGACGTGACGAACGCATTTTCCGGCACGCTAGGCGCCACCGGCGGCGGCTCGGTCGGCACCGAAAGTTTTGTTGCAGAGTTTGGCACCACGGCGCTCGGCTTTCACTTCTTTCAGGCGATCGAAGCCAACTCGGGTGTCACGTCCTTGTTCTTTGGCGACGATGGCGTCTACATGCGAACCGGCTTGCACTTTGAAGGGTGGATGTGATGGACGCGGGCACGCTCGGCGTTGCCATTTCCGAAGTGTGCCCAATCGTTTCGTGCAGTGTCGGCAAGCCGGACGACCGCAGCACATGGAGCTATGAGCCGCAGGAGCAAGCGACCGCGCCACAGATCGCCGCTGCCGACAACGTCGTGGCCACCATTCCGATCGACACGTTGAACACGGCAGTGCCGACCGGCGATTTCATCGCGCGGTTCACCAACGCCGAATACCGCAAGCTGCAGGATCGGCGCATGGCCGACAACGGCAAGCTGGGCAAGGATTGGGACAACCTTACTTCCGATCCCGCGATCAACATGACGAAGAAGAAGACGCAGACGCTGAAGGCGTCGCTGGTCACCGATGCTGTTCTGACGCAAGCGCGTGCGGACGAAATCTTCCAATAAGGAAAACCTCACATGCCCGGCGAAAACTATATGAGTTGGTCGCCAACGGCGGCCAACAATGACACTGCCGACACCGCGATCAACTGGCGCGAAGGTATGGCACGCGCCGCGGTGAACGACAGTTCGCGATCTTTGATGGCCGCGCACGCCAAGCAGCGCAATTTGCAGAATGGCTCAATCGTCACCACCGGGCTTCCCAACCAGCAGAATTTTACATCTGGCATTGGCTACATCGCGCCCGCGCCGACCAACATCATAGTGAAGCTCAAGATCGGCGTCGGGTTGACCAACACCGGCCCGGCGACGCTCAACATGGATGGCATCGGCGACGTGGCGATCAAGAACCAACTCGGGGCTGACATTTCGGCAAAGGATTTGACCGCCGGCGGCTATGGCGAATTTTTATACAACGGCACCAACTGGATTTTGCTGTTCAGCATTCCCGCAGTTTCGGCACAGTCCGGGTCAACGACGCTTATCACCATCGAGGCTGACGGCACTTCGCCGATCGAGATCACCGATGGCATCACCGACGAGTTCAACGCCTACATGGTGATGATGACTGACGTAGTTCCGGTCAACAATGCAACCGAGCTTTGGATACAAGTATCCGAGGATGCGGGAGTAACGTGGAAAACCACAGCGGGCGACTACAAATTTGCTTACTTCCAGAGCAACGAGCTTGCCGCTGGCGGGCACATTGCCAGCACCAGCACGTTCGCGATTGCGATGACGACGGGCATGTCGAACACAGCGCTGCCGGCCTTGAGCGGCATTGTCCACTGTTTTCTGCCGGCCCTGGCCGGCGTCTATAAAATGTTTCAATTCGACCACACCTACATTTCGTCGGCCGGCCTGCTGGCACGCACCATGGGCTCGGGCGTCTACAGGGCCACCACCAATCCGATCAACGGCATCCGCATCATGCCGTCTACCGGCGTGTTCGCAACAGGCAGTTTCACGATCTTTGGTATCCGCAGCTAATGCAAATGGTGCCGATCCCGACCCGGCTCGACTATCTCGCAAAGACCGCCCCGCACTGGCTCCCGTTTATCAGCCGCATCGCACACCGCTCCAAGGAAACCGTGCCCAGCCTGCTTGGCATGATCAAGCGGCTCGAGGTGCAGCTGATCATGGCCTGGGACGAGCACGCGGACAAAGCGGTGGCGCTGATGGGCGTGCGGCGCTGGATGCGCAGCGATGGCATGATCGGCGAATTGATCTGGATGACCGGCACGCGCCGGAACGAATGGCAACCTCTGCTGCCCGAGCTTGAGCGGTTTCTGAAGGAAACCGGCTGCGTTGAAATCCGGCCGATCTGCCGGCCGGGCTGGTCGCGGATACTCGCGGACAAAGGTTACCGCACCACGCATGTGATCATGGAGAAGCGGCTATGAGCGGCAGCAGTAGTTCACAACAGCCGGTGACCACGACGCAAACCAGCGACCCGTGGTCGGGCGCACAACCGCATTTGCTGGCAGCAATGCAGCAGGCGCAGGGCCTGGTGGGCAACAACACCGGCTACCAGCCATGGACCGGCCAGACGCAGGCCGACCCAAATCAGTACTTCAATCAGGGCTGGTCTGGCGCCTACGGCATTGCCGCGCCGCAGAATGCCGCTGGCGGCCCGACCGGCATTCAGCATGCGATCTCGCTCGCCGACCAGATGATGGGCTCGCAGGGGCTCACCGCCGACCAGCAGAGCTACGTTATCCCGACCCTGAAAAACTACGCCACCCAATACGGCGACATCTACAACAAAGGGAACGAAATCTACGGCAAGGGCGGCGATGTCTACGGCCGCGGCACCGATATCTACGGCCGCGGCGTCGATGTCTACAACGAGGCGTCGCAACAGCAGAACCCCTACCTGCTGCAGCAACTGGCGGCGCAGGATCGGCGCATCGGCGACAAGATCAATTCGTCCATGTCGGGCGCCGGCCGCTATGGCTCCGGGGCGCACACCGATGTCATGGCGCGGACGCTCGCGGAGGCCTCCTACCCGATCCTAGCAAACGACTACACCCAGCGGCAGCAGACGCGGCTGGGCGCGCTGGGCGCGCAGCAAGGTGCCCTGGCCGGACAGCTGGGCGCGCTGGGCACCCAGCAAGGCGCCCTGGCCGGGCAGATGGGTGCCACCGAGGGCGGCGCCAACGTGGTCAAGAGCATCTCGGACATCGAAAACCAGGGCCTGCAGACCGCGGGCAAATTCGCGCAATTGATGCCGAGCCTGGAGGAGGCGCGCTACGGGCCGAGCGATCGCATGATGGGGCTCGGGCAATATTACACCGACCGCGAGCAGAAGGGGCTCAACGATCAAATCAACCTTTGGAATGCGCAGCAAGCGTACCCGTGGGAGCAGCTGCAGCGCTATACGGGCATTGCCCAAGGGGCGGGGGGCCTGGGCGGCACCAAGATCACCACCTCGCCCTCGACCGCCCCGCCGCTGTCGTCGCGCATTATGGGCGGTGCCATTGCTGGCGGCGGGCTCGGCTCCATGTTCGGCGTGCCGGGTGCTGCGGCGGGCGCGGCCGGCGGCGGCCTGCTCGGAATGATGGGGTAACCCATGCCGCCGGTCTACACCAAGGGTAGCTGGTACTCGCAACTCCCCCCGTTCGGCTGGTTCGACCGTGAGGACAAGCCCGGCTCGGCTGCTCTGCAGGTGAATGGCAAATCGATCCCCGACAGCGAGCAGGGCATTGCGCTGCCGTCGCGGGCAGGGTTGGGCAAATGGTACAACGTGACGCCGCCCGGCGGCGATCTGCCGTATCCGATGCAGCAGACCGACGTTGGCCCCGCCAAGTGGACCGGGCGCGGCGTCGATATCAGCGCCGCTGCCGCCCATCAGATGGGCTACACGCCGAAAGATTTTCCGACCGATGCGACGTGGAAGATCGAGCCGCGGGACGAGCCGCGTGGCCTGGGCTCGCCGGCGGGCATGCCGGTGCAGGCCGGCGATCTGCCCGACAACGCCACCGGCGGCGACGCCTACGCAGCAGCACCAAAGGGGCGCAAGATGCCTGACGACAACAGTCTCATGTCCATGTTCAGCCCGCGCGACATCGGCGGGGCGCCAACCGACCTCGGCAACATGCTGTCGCAACGCTCCAACTCGCTGATTGGGCTTGGGCTCGGGCTGATGGGCGGCACCGCGCAAGACCCTTATGGGCGCGCGCTGACCGGCTATGCGCAGGGCGCAAACTCCGATCAAGACCGTTACCAGAGCGCGCAGCGTCTGGCCGAGCAGCGCTCGGCGCGGGCGCAGTCCATGGCCGAGCACAGGATAGATCGAGCGCAGGCGCAGAAGAATTGGGAGCAGCAGTTCCAGCGCGGCGGCGAGAGCGAATTTGCCAGGATGGCACGCGATCTCGGGCTAAAGCCGGGCTCGCCGGAATTTATTGATCAGGCGCGCAAGTACGCGCTCGGCAAGATGGAGGGCGAGTGGGACACCAAGGATATCATTGATCCCAATAACCCCGATGAAAAGATCACCATCCAGCAGCACAAGCGCACTGGGGAAATCAGGCACCCCACAATTCCCCCATCGACCGCGGCGGCGCCGCAGCGCTCTCCGTTCGACATTGGCGCTGGTGGCGGCGTGGGCTACACCACATCGGGCGGCGGCTACAGCACCACCCCAGCGGGCGCAGCAGCGCCGGACACTGGCACCTCCTCGGGTAACCGTCGCGCGGCGCCGATCATCGGCCCGGATGGCCAAGTCTACACCCCGCCGGCGGGCTTGAGCAAAGAAGGCCGCAAGGAGTGGGACAAGAAAATCACCGACTTGACGATACAGCGACAGGTGGCGGCGGATGCCGCGAAAAAAGCCGGCGCCTCGATCGATCCGATCACCGAGGACATCGACCGGGCGCTCAACCAGATCGAAAAGTATCCGAAGATGACGACCGGGGCCTTTGCCATGGGGGTGAAGAAAATCCCTATCATCGGGGGGTCTTCACAGGCTGGCGAGGTGGAAAGCCTGATAAACACGGTTAAGGCGAGCTCGTCACTGGAGAAGTTGAACCAGATGCGGGCCAACTCTACGACCGGGGCCTCTGGGCTCGGTGCCGTCACTCAAGGCGAGCACAAGTTGCTGCAAGACGCCATCGGCAGCTTGGATCAATCACAAGACGCTCAATCGGTCTTGTACAATCTCGACCGCATCAAGCGCATTCGGCACGAAATCATCTACGGCCCCGGCACCGCTGGCCCACCGAAATACGCCCCGCCGGACTACCAGCGCTCGGAAGGATCGGCGGCAAAGGGTGGCGGCGGTCCGGTCAAGTGGGGCCGCGATGCCAACGGCAATCCGGTCCCGCTGCGATGATTGTCGATTTCGAGGGCCAGCAGCACGATTTTCCTGACGACTTCTCGCAAGCCGACATCGCGCGCGCCCTCAACAGCGTGCCGAAAGCTGCCGAGTCCAAGCCGTTCCTTGAAAAGCTCGGCAACTTCGCCCGCAAGGTCTACGAAGACCCGCCGCCCTCGGTGGCCGCCGCGCGCGACATCATCAAGGGCGCACCGGCAGCGGCCCAGGAACTGACCTGGGGATCGGACCCTGACGTTGCCGAGCAGGCCGCCGGCACGATGGCGCAGGCTGCCGGCATGGGGCTCTCCTTCAAGGGGCCGGGTGGCACCAATGTGGGGGTGGCCGGTCGTCCGATCGCCAGACCCGGGACGGTGCCGATGCTACCAACGCCGCCGGTGTTGGGGTCGTCGGCGGGCGAGACGGCGGTGGAGGCGGCGAGCCGGCTACCCGGCAATGTCACCGTGCCAAAGTATCTCGCCACCGAGGGCACGGTGGCGCCGCGGGTGGCCTCGGGCCTGTCGCAGGTGCCATTCTCCGGTCAGCCGGTGGTGCGCTCGGCGGGCGAGTTGGTGGAGGGCCTCGGCCGCGCCAAGGGCGAGATTGCCGGCGGTGCCGCCAATGCGGAAACCGCGGGCGAGCGCGCGCGCAGCGGCCTGGAAAGTTTCACCACCACGCGCAGCCAGAAGCCGGTGAGCGCGGCCTATCAGGCCGTGGACGAGTTGGTCGACCCCAGCATCCGGGTGCCGCTGACCCACACCGCCGATCTGGTTGCGGAGATGACGGCGCGACGGGCCAATGCCCGCATTCCCGGCACCAGCCGGGCGGCCGACATTGTATCGAGCGCGATCCGCTCGCCGCTGGCGGATGTGCCGCCGGAATTGCAGGCCGCCATTCTCAAGCGCAATCCCGAATTGGCCACCTCGCCCAGCATGGACTACGCCGGGATCAAGGATTTGCGCACTTACCTGCGCAGCAAGACGCCGCAGCAACTGATCACCGAGGGGATCGACCCGACCGAGGCCAAGCGGGTGCTCGGCACACTGACCAAAGATTTGGAGAACGTGGTCGGCCAGAGCGGCCCGGAGGCGCTGGCGGCCTGGCGGGAGGCCAATGCGCTGGCGTCGCGCACAGCGCGCGAGCGCAAGGCGCTGACCCGCACCATCGGTCTGCAGGGCAATGCGTCGGCGGAGCAGGTGTTCAACCGGTTGCTGACCTATGCCGGCAGCAAATCGGGTGCCGATCTCGGGCGGCTAAAACTGGCCAAGCGGGCGATGGGGCCGGAAGCCTGGGCCGATGTCGGCTCGGCCATGATCAACCGCATGGGCATGGCACCGGATGGCGCGTTCAGCCCGGATCGGTTCGTAACTGCGTTCGGCAACATGTCGGGGGCGGCCAAGCAGGAGCTGTTTTCCGGCCAGCAGGCGGCGGCGCTGTCCGATCTGTTCATTGTCTCCAAGCATGTGCAGGACCGGGTAACACGACTGTCCAATCCGAGCGGCACGGCGCGCAATCTCATTCCGTTCACTATGGCCGGACACCTGCTGTCCGATCCGATCTCGGCGGTGGCGAGCATTGTCGGGCAGCGCATGCTGGCCGAGGCGCTATCGCGGCCGGCGGTGGTGCGGGCGGCGACCGCGGCGAGCCGGGCTTCGCTCACTGGCGATCCGGTACGCACGCAGCGGGCCTTAGCACTGCTGGGGCAGATAGCGGCACGCGAGCAACTCCTCGGCGGGGCGGCCGGACAATCGCATAGCGACGGGAGGCAATAATGGTCGAGCGGGTGATCTACGCGCTGATCTACATCTGCGGCATCGCCTTGTGTTACTTCCTGATCATCTGGGTGCTGGGCGCGATCGGGCTGCATCTGCCGGCCATGGTGGTCAACATCCTGCTGGTGGTGCTGGTGTTGGTGGCCATCTTGGTGCTGTGGCGACTGTTCGCCGGATCAGGCATTAGGCTGTGGCCTGGCCCGTGAACCCTGATCGGTTCGCCGGTATCTTCGTGCTGATTTTCACTGTTGCCAACACTCTGCTGCTGCTTGCGCTGTTCGAGGGCGATCCGATCGAAGATTTTGTTGTCGGCGGATTTACCTTGGCGAGCATCGAGACTGCAACCGCCAACATCCCGTTTGATTGCATGGACCCGACCGAGCGCGAGCGCGTGCGCGATATCTCTTTGCGTGGCATTGATGATGGTTTGAAAGAGGCCATGCAGCACCTCTATACGGTCTGGCAAAAAGACCCCAACACCGAGCAGCCCAAGCGCGCCCGCGTCGGCACCGTGAACGCGATCAATGCTCACGCCCGCGCGCGCAAGTATGCGCTCGATTGGACCCCGCCGTCCTGCAAGGAGCCGCCATGACCATCAACATAATCGACGGGCCGATCATACCGAAGGACGGCACGCTATCGAATGCCATCGATTGCAAATCGTGGACGATCATCCGCATTTTCGTGCCGCAGGAATGGAGCTATGCGCCGCTATCGTTTCTACTGTCGCCCGACAATGTGCTGCCATACGCCGTGGTTTGCCACAGCGATGGCAAGGAGCGGATTTTGCAGGTGCAGCCCAACTCGATGGTACTGGGCAACATCACGCCTGGCGGTTGGCTCAAGTTCCGCTCGGGCACCAGCGAGAAACAAGTTCCGCAACGTAATGCAGTACAGTTCCGCGTGGGGCTGACGACCTGATGGGAGGCATACAGTGGCCATTGAAATCTTGAACGGCCCCGTAATCGAAGCGGGTGAGAGCCTGAGCGACGGCATCGACTGCAGTGCAGGCGAGATCGTTAAGATCACGTTTCCCTCGGCTTGGGATTTTGCCGACATAACTTTTGCGACCAGCTCGGACGGTCTTGGATACAATGATTTGATGCGCACGAATGGGCTGGAGGTTTCGTCGGCGGTGTTTGCCGGCACGGCGGTGATTGGCCTGGGGCTGGTGCGCGGCTGGATCAAAATCCGTTCCGGCTCGCGTGATCGTCCGGTAACGCAGACAGCGCGGCGGCAGTTCGCTATCGCGATCGACACCGGGCCGGCGGTGGGTGGCGGCGGGCTTTCCGGCACCGTGCGGCTTGACCATCATTTCGGGGGTGGGTGATGAAAGTCGTCATCAGCAGCGGGCACGGCAAGCATATTCGCGGCGCTTCCGGCTACATCGATGAGGTGGACGAGGCGCGTAAGGTGGTGGAAACCACGGCCGATTATCTGCGCGAGGCCGGCGTTGAGGTGACCACCTACCACGACAACGTTTCCGACGATCAGTCGGAGAACCTCGGCCGCATCGTTGATTTCCACAATGCGCAGACCAGGGACTTGGATATCTCAGTACACTTCAATGCCTACCAGACCACCCAAAAGCCCATGGGCGCCGAGGTGCTCTACGTTTCGCAGACCGGGCAGGAGATTGCCGACGAGGTGGTCGACGCGATCTGCGAAGCGTCGGGGCTGATCAATCGCGGCCCGAAGAAACGCACTGATTTGGCGTTCCTCAACAACACCGAGGAGCCGGCGATCCTGATCGAAACGTGCTTTGTCGATAGTCAGGCCGACGTGGACATCTACTACCAGAATTATGATGTGATTTGCGGCGCTATTGCCGGCGCCATTGCTGGGGAGGATAGCGGCCACCCAATTTCCCCAGAGCCGCCGAGCGATGTGCTGTTTGCGGCGGAAGGCACGTGCAGCACCTTCGGCGGGCCCAACGACACCGGGGTGAGCCCGAGCGAGGGCCTGGCCTTCATCTTCGCCTATGAGGAGGCGCCGTATCTGTTTCTGTCCAAGCAACCGCCGGCCACCAGCGGACTTGCCAGGAGATTAGATCCCAGCGTGTTCTATGTGGCCTGCCGCTGGGATTACGATGTCACGCCCAAGACCATGCTGCGGGATAGCGGGCAGATGGCGCTGGTCACCAATGTAGAAACCGGCGTCTGTCGGCTCGCCCACCCCGCCGATTGGGGGCCGCATGAGGCGGAAACCGGCCGCGCGGCGGATCTGTCGCCGGCACTGGCCGAGAGCCTCGGCGTCACCACCGACGACGAGGTTACGGTCGTTTATCCGTATTGTGTGGCGTAGGCAGCACCTGATTGATCTCGCGCGCGGTGATGGTGGCGCGTAATCGCAATTCCTCGACGTGCAGGAGCACAGTTCGCAGTTGCTCGCGCAGCCGGTCGATCTCGCGCTGCAGCGTGGTGATGGTGGCGGCCTGATCGTTGATGGTGCGCGCGAAGATGTCACATTGCTCGTTGGCATGTGCGAGATCGAGACGCAGGCCCTCGATCTTGTCGGCGGCCTCGCGCAACAATTCGGGGGGGATTGGCCTGCAGATCAGCGCCGCCTGTAGCCGCTCAACGATGTCGGTCATGGCTTGGGCTCCAGTAGCGGGCGCTCACTACCCATTGCGGTAGATGATCTATGTTGTGTGCGTCAAACCAAGAGAGTGCATCGCGTAGCAGGTTGTAATGGACAAGCAGCCGTTCGATCTCGGCCTTGGCATCTCGCATGGCCTCAAACGAATTAACCTCGCTCTCTCCGTCCATTGCTGCCTGTAGCCGCTCAACGATGTCGGTCATGGCTTGTGCTCCAGGGCGCGGCGGGCCGCCATCTGCCCAGTATTGGCGTGCATTTGCATGCGTAGTTGTTCGTTTTCCGTCCGCAGCCGCTCGATCTCGGCGGCGGCCTCCGCGCAATTACATTCGGGGTCATGTGTCAGGACGCCCTGACATCCGCGCAGCCGCTCAACAATGTCCCTCATCGCAGCGGCACCGCGCATCCGCCGATGATGGCGAGCACAACGAGGATCGCCACCAGCAGCGCCGACCAGCGCAGCAGCGCTGGAAATGTGTTGCTCATTCCCGATCTCTCCGTTTCGGCTTGCGCACGATCTCCCCCGCGAAATTCCTCCACGCCAGGATCTTGCGTTCCTTGCGGATGCCGATAGCGCGATTGCGAATGCGGGTGCTCTTGGCAATTGCCGGCGCGTCCTTCAGCGCGGTCTTGGCGCCATGGCATCCGATGCAGAGCACCTGACAATTCTCCACCGAGGCGTCGCCGGAAAACTCCGACGGGTTGCGGTGATCGTAGTGAAATTTGCCCTCCATCAGCAGGCCGCTGCAGCCCTCGCAGCGGCCCATGGCGCGGCGCCATGCGGCGAGCTTGGTGGCTTTGCTAAATTCAACCCGGGCCATCTGGATATCCCACTGGGTCGTCGGCAAACGCGACGCCGCGTTGAGTGCCCTCGGCGGCGATGAACTCCAAGAAGCTCGCCATGTCGCGCTTGCTCATCTTGCTGGATTGGTTGCCGTAGGGGATAAAGGCATTGCCGTCGAGCGACGGCAGGAACTCGATCTCCTGGCCCCAGGCGTGCAGCAGAATGGCCTTCCACCGTTCCGGCTCGTAGTAGCGGCCGGCGTGCTTTAGCTGCTGTGAGATTTCGGTGAGCATCGCCCACATCTTGGCGTTCTGCTCGGACGAGCGGCGCGTTTCGCGCTCGGCGTCCGCGATCATGCGGTAGGCGTGGCCGGATGTGAACGACTGCTCGGCCAGCCGCGAGAACCGCGAGAGCGGCTCCATGGCGTGGCCGTTCCAGACCATGATCATTGCGGGCGGCGGGCTCATACCGCCTCCCGCAGGTATCGCTTGCGCAACAGATCGACGGTGCCATCAAGATCGATCAGGAACTGCACGACCTCCTGCTCCAGCTTGGCGATGATCTTGTCCTCGCGGTGGATGCGAAAGACGTGCATCTGCATGCCGGCCGGCAGGCGGTTATCGTAGGTCACCAGATCGCACCACGCGCGGCCGGTGCAGGCCATCTGGAACATAGCCTGGGTGTGGTAGGCGGGATCGGTTTTGCCGCCCAGCAGCACCTCGATCATGGTCGCGGTGTTCGGGCACTTGATCTCGACCAGCCCATCCTTGCCAACGAGCCCATCGGGTGAGCAGCCGACCATGGCGATGGTGGGATGGGGCACGAACCCCACCTCCTCGATCTCGACACCGCTCTCCAGCGCGTAGGCGAAGCGCGCCTCGGGCTCTGTGTCGATGCCGTGCTGCATGGCGGCGCTCTGGAACGACGGCGCCGGCTGGCCGGTGAGCCGTTCGATCACCAATTCGGCCATGTAGTTTTTGCGGCCGGCGGTGTAGCCGCCCGAGCGGGTGCTGGCGACGATGTCGTGGACGCGCGATGCCGTGACTTTTCCGACGCGGGCGGCAAACCACTCCTCACTGCCCTGCTGCATTATCCACCTTCGGCAGTTTCTTGACGTAGGTGAGCGCGGCGTCATAACGCTCAGGGGCGAGCTCGCTCAGGTCATCGATGTGAGCGAACTTGCAGAACCAACCGAGCGTTCGGCCGCCTGCCTCAATCGCTTTAGCTATTTCGGCATACTGTTTGTCATTGATCGTTTCCGTTGGCTTGCCATTGCCTTTCTGCGCTGCGTTGGCATCGTCGTCTTCATCGGCAGCAATGCCGATCAGGGCGGAGAGCGAATAGCGGCGCGCATAGGTCAGCGCGGAACCAATCTCCTGCGGCCGGCCGGACATCGGCAGAGGATGCTCACTGGCAATCCATTGGCCCGACGTATGCAACAGCCGCGTATGCAACACACCGTTGCCAATCGTTTGAACGATGGCGAGGCCGTTGGCGGACAGCGGCTTGCGCGCGGCGTCGAAGAT
>Ga0070675_100000904_pt1 | contig 21117 bp, 19 predicted proteins | sample KBSM43metaG_FD_65343 | JGI IMG/M metagenome (GOLD analysis project Ga0070675, IMG submission 65343) | Miscanthus rhizosphere microbial communities from Kellogg Biological Station, Michigan, USA - KBS M4-3 metaG | ecosystem: Host-associated > Plants > Roots > Rhizosphere > Soil ... | reverse complement strand
CGTCGCGCACGTTGCCTATGGCTGGGCCAGCGACCCTGAGCGCAAGGCGAGCATCGAGGTCGGCGCGAATTTCTTCTTCATCATTCCCGAGCCCGACCTGTACGTTCACTTGCCGCGCCGGGCGACGCTCGGGCTCGACCTCGGGTTCGGTGCGGAATACGCGACCGCATCCAGCTCACTGGTGCCCTACGCGGTGCTAGGCGATGTCAACGCGCGCGGAGCCGGATGGGTCGCGACCGTCGGCCACATGAGTCGCGCCCGGGTAGGCGGATACCCCTCAGGCTCTGACTACCACAACGTCTGGCTCTCGACGCTGGGCTTCCAGCTTCCCGACGACATGTTCCCGCGCCGCGTGTTCCTGCAGGACATTCACACGGCCCAATCGCGAACGTGCTATCCGCCTGAGCCCTGTTCGGCGCCGCGATCGTGGTCCCTCCTGGCTGGCTTCTCGTTCGATTACCCCGTTCTTCATCGTTGATCATTTCGTTCCGTGAATTTGGAGCTCCAATGACCTACCGACGCACTATCCGCCCGTGCCGCCCCCCCGCAGTCGCGCTGACTCTCTCAGTCTCGCTCGCCATCCTGTCGTCGTTTGTTGCACCCCGCGCGGCACATGCCCAGGCCGGGGCCGACCCGAATATGGCGCGCGCGCTTCGCGTGCTGCGCACTGCGCCTGTCATGGACGGCCATAACGATCTCCCTTGGCGCATTCGCGAGGACACGGTCCACCCGATGGACGTCGAGGCCTACGATCTCCACAAGAAGGCGCCCGGCATGACGGACCTCGCCCGCCTCAAGCAGGGACATGTCGGCGCGCAGTTCTGGTCGATCTACATCCCGGGCGAGCCCGCCGATCCGGCCTACAAATCGAAGGGCGCCGTCGCCAGCACGCCGGGATACGCTCGCGTTCAGCTCGAGCAGATCGACATCGCGCGTCGTGTGATCGCGAAGTATCCCGAGCTCCAGTGGACGCCGACGTCGGCCGACGTGCGCGCCGCGTTCAAGACCGGTAAGATCGCCTCGCTCATGGGGCTCGAGGGCGGTCATGCGATCGAGAATTCTCTGTCGCTCCTCCGCCAGTACTACGACATGGGCGCGCGCTACATGACGCTCACCCACAACGTGACCCTCGACTGGGCCGACGCCGCGCTCGACAGTGTGAAGCACCACGGTCTCACGCCATTCGGCCGCGAAGTCGTGAACGAGATGAATCGGCTCGGCATGCTCGTGGACCTGTCGCACGTCTCGCCCGGCACGATGAGCTCAGCGCTGGACGCGACGCAGGCGCCGGTCATTTTCTCGCACTCGGCGTCGCGGGAGCTGGTCAACCATCCGCGCAACGTCCCCGACTCCATTCTGGCCCGTCTGCCGAAGAACGGCGGGGTCGTCATGGTGCCGTTCGTGACGGTGTTCGTGTCGGAGGCGGTCAGGGCCGACGACGACTCACTCGCGGCGCAAACCGCCGCGGCGGCGAAGCGCCATCCGAACGATGCGGCGGCGGTGCGGTCCGAGGTCGCCGCGTGGCGCGCCAAGCATCCGCGGCCCACGGCGTCGATCGGTCAAGTCGCCGACCACATCGAGCATATTCGCAAGATCGCCGGCGTCGACCACGTTGGCATCGGCAGCGATTTCGACGGCATCACCGAGAACGTCGTCGGGCTCGAGGACGTCTCGAAGTTTCCCGCGCTCTTCGCCGAGTTGGCTCGGCGAGGCTGGAGCGATGCGGACCTCGCGAAGCTGGCGAGCGGTAACGTTCTGCGCGTGCTCGCCGACGCCGAGAAGGTATCGGCGAGACTGAAGAAGACGACGAAGCCGTCGAACGCGACGATCGAGAAGCTAGATCGCGGGGAGAAAGTGGTTCCGTAGGTGGGAGCTATCAGCTAATAGCTAACAGCTAAAGCTGTCAGCTTTAGCGGTTAGCTATTTAGCTGTCAGCTCATCAGTCTACGATGACGCGGAATCGCATCACGCCGGCGCTGTCGAGCAACACAACCGTACGCTTTTCGCCGGCCGGTACCGAGACAACCCCTGTTGTCGCGACTTTCAGCGTGGTGCCCGGGCGCGTGACGAACACTTCCCACGCTCCCGGGTCGCTTTGCAAGTACGGCGACGTCGCCTGGTAGTCGAACGGCGTCATGATGTGCACGGGCGTCTGAAAATCGGGCTGCGTGCGCCAGATCTCGATCGACCCCGCGTTGGCGGCGAGGTGCGCGACGCGCAGCTTGGTCTTGCCGGCCGGGACGATCGCGCCGGTGTCCGCGAGCACGCTCGCCGAAAGACTCGACGCCGCCGGGGTCACGACCGCCACGCGCGTCGCACCGGTCGCCGCGTCGATCTGCACCTGGGCACTCGGCCCGTTGGGCGAAGCGAGCCGGATCTGGTGGTTCCCCGACGACACGTTGATCCGGTCCGACACCGTGGCGACCTGCAGGCCGTGCGTCACCGTCTGGCCGTCGACGATGACGTCGACCAAACCCTGGCTCGCGTTGACCACCCGAATCGCCGCCTGGCCGTTTCCTGGATCCGTCGCGCCGGAGTCCGACATGCTCGGCCCGCACGCCGCCGCGGCGACGGCTGCTCCCAAAAACAAAATCGCGTGTCGCATAATCGACGAACGATACACGTTGGACCACGCACAACAAACACTTAGTGATGGACCGGACCGAATGGGGTCTGACCCCGAGACCCCGAACGGGGTCTGACCCCCAGACGAATTAGGGTCAGACCCTATTTCGCAAGTTCTAAATAGGGTCTGACCCTAATTCGAAAGTGTGCCGGATCGCCGGAATTTGTACCGCCCTCATACGGCTGAGCCGGTCTCGGGCTCGACGTTCGGGGCCACCTCGATGGCCGGTGCGGCAACGCCCGGGTGTTCCGGCACCGTGGAAGCCGCGGCTGACTGGCTGAGAATGAGCGCCGTCGACACCTGCGAGGTCACGTTGATCAGCGTCTTGAAGATGTCGGGAATCGCGTCGAGTGCGATGAGGATTCCGATGCCCTGGACCGGCAAGCCGAGCGCCGCGTAGTACGGTGCGGCGATCAGAAGGCCGCCGCTCGGGATCCCCGGCACGCTGAAGCTGAAGGCGATCGACACCGCCGCGAGTCCGATGAGCTGACCGAATCCGAGCGGCACGCCATACAGCCTGCCGAGGAAAAGCGCGCACACCACCCACGAGAGGCCCGTGTTCGCCCGCAGGAGTGACACGCCGAGTGGCAGCGCGAAGCTGGCCACGGGCGCCGGGATTCCCAGTTCGCGCTGAGCGCCGTCGAGCATTGCCGGCAGTGCGGCGAGCGAAGATCTCGTGCTCACGACGACGATCTGTGCCGGCAGCATTGCCCGCGCGAAGCGAGCGACGCTCGTATGCGTCACGAGCGGAATGACGACGTACAACAACCCGAGCACGATCAGCAGCAATCCCGAATGCGAGACGAGATAGAACAGGATCACGCTGGCCGTCGCGTTCCCCAGGTGGACGGCGAGCGACACCGCGAGGGCAAAGGCGCCGATCGGCGCCAGGAGCAGCACCCATCGCACGATCGCGAGCATCGCGTCGGCGATTGCGCGGAAGAATCCCACCGCCGGCGCGCGATGCTCCGGGTCGAGCTTCGCCAGCGCGAGTCCGAACAGCGCCGCGAACACGATGAGCGGCAGCATCGTGCCGTCACTGGCTGTCGCGATCACATTCGAGGGGACGAGCGACACCACCCAGCTGGCGAACGTCGGCGGCGTCGTGGTCGGTGCCACGCCGGCGGACGCGCGCAACGCCGCGGCGGCCGCCGGATCGACCTGCATCATGCTGTAAATCGGAGGGGCCGCGACAAGCCCGATGACCGCGATGACGACGAGCAGCGCCAGAAAGATCCCGATCGCGCGCCGGCCGAGCGTGCCGAACATCCTCGCGCCTTCGTTCGAGCCGAGCGTCGCGACGAGCAGCGACATCACCAGCGGCACGACGGTCATCCTGAGGCCGTTCACCCACATGGTGCCGAGCGGCTCGATCTTCTCGCTCAGGACGCGGCCCGCCGGCGAGCCCGTGGCGACGATGATCCCACCCACGACGAGCCCAAGCCCAAGCCCAATGAGCGCGCGAATCGGCGCTGCCGGCATCTTCATCGCGGACCTCGCATCACGCGATGCTCTCCTGGATCTGTCCGACCATGCCGATCGGCTCGCCCTCGCTCATCGCCGGTGAGGCGACGATGTACAGCACCACGCCGTCCATCGGCGAGCGGATGTCGGCGATCGTCTCGCCGAAATAGTCCGTCAAGCGGCCGAGCAGCGTATTCCGTTCGACGTGCTGGTCCGGCTTCACCAACGGATGCCAGGTGCCCGCCGCGGGGCTCGCCAGCACCTGCGACGGCTCGATCCATTTGGGCCGTTGCACCATCTGCGGCGCGCCGGGAAGCATGCCGAGATGCCGCATGACGCGGAACGCTCCGCGCACGTTAACGTCCACCATCTCCGATGTCGGAACGCCGACTTCGCCTGCTTCCGTCGTTAGCGCCGGCTTTCCACGCACCTGTGCCGTGTTCGCGCAGAAGATCGAGGCGCCTCGGTCGCGCGGCCGGCCGCGGTCGACCACGATGTGATCGAGGCCGAACGCCAGCGCGAGATCGCGCGCGCGGTCATCGACGGCGTCGTCTACTCCGAGCTTGTTCCAATACGAGTACGGGCGAAGCGCCTCGTTCGCGTCGCCCGAGTGCATGTCGACGAGCGCGTCACACTGATCGATCACGTTGGTCGTGATGGCGTAGGCGATCCGCTCGGACGCGGTGCCGTGCGGATGCCCGGGGAAAACACGATTCAGATTCTTCTGGTCCCACGGCCCACGGTACACCGTGCGATGGACGAACGACGGTAGGTTGGCGACCTGCACGAGAATCACCGTCCCGCTCAACTCGGCGGGATTGAGCTCGGCGCGCACGCGCTGGAGCGCGACGATCGGCGCCGGCTCCGAGCCGTGCGTCCCGGCGACCAGCGCCAGCACCGGCCCGTTCGACGTGCCGGTAACGACGGATACCGGAATTCGCGTTCCCGGGTCCGCCGCTGCCGGAACGTCGAGAAAACCCGAGACCTTCTCCCCCAACCGTCCGACGATTGGCCCGACCGTGATGGTCTTCATCGCACTAGTTTGCGCTGTGGGAGCGCAACTCGGCAACTCGGAGTCCCCTTTGTCCACCTGGGTCAAACTGACCAACGTCGCGACGGCGCTGGAAGCGGACATGCTCGTCGAGCATCTCCGTGCGGCGCGCATTCAGGCCGTCGCGCGCGGCAACGACATCACCGGGATCTTCGGGCCGGGCTTCGGCGGAGCGACCGCTCGGGGCGTGGACGTGTTCGTGGCGTCGATCCATCTCCACACCGCGCGACAGATTCTCGCCGACTATCGCGGCGAGGACCGATAGCGCATCCGCGCGTCGCAGCGGACGGGGAAGTTCACGCTCGACGCGATGTAGCAGAGCGCATGCGCGCGCTCATGAAGCTCGTTCATGCGCGCGGCGTCCACCTCGGTCGTCGTCGTCACCGTCGGTCGAAGAATGACCTCGGTGAAGTGTCCGCCGCCGTCGGCCGTCTCTTCCATCGTGCCGCGAGCGTCGTCCGTGTACTCGACGACGACGATCCCGGCCTCCGCGGCGAGATGCAGCAGCCAGAGCATGTGGCACGACGACAGCGACGCGACGAGTAGCTCCTCCGGATTGTGCCGCGCCGGATCGCCGCGGAACGCCGGGTCGGAAGAGCAGAGCAGGGTCGGCTTGTTCGCGAACCGAACCTCATGCGCGCGATCGTACGCGCGATAGTGGCTCGTACCTGTTCCTTTATTGCCCGTCCAGGTGAGATGCGTCGCGTACGTGTGAGTGGTGTGTGGCATGGCGGCGATTGCGACGGCGCATTGCTACATTCGTTATCACGACAAGTTAGCGCACCGTCCAACAGGAGACAGCTTCGTGCCCGCTCGCGTTCCTTCTCGTCACGCTGTGCTTCGTCTCGCTACCGCTCTCGCCGTCGTCGCGGCAGTCACTGCCTGCACCGGCGACAAGTCCGGGACCTCCGGCAACAGCGCCTCGTCGATCGCAGCCGTGGACGCGGCTGCCGGCGCGATCACCTCTGAAGGGTTGCTGCAACACATCGCCGACCTCTCGGCCGATTCGATGGAAGGCCGCGGCCCGGGCACGCCGGGTGAACAGAAGACCGTCGCGTATCTGGAATCGCAATTCAAGTCGCTGGGGCTCAAGCCCGGAAATCCGGACGGCAGTTATCTCCAGAACGTGGACCTGATCGGCTATGTCGCGCACCCGACGGCATCGTTCAACGCGGGCGGCAAGACGATCGCGCTCAAGTGGCCCGACGACTACGTCGCCAACTCACGGCACAAGCGCGCCGAGACGAACGTCGATAACTCCGATGTCGTGTTCGTCGGCTATGGCGTTGTGGCGCCGGAATACGGGTGGGATGACTACAAGGGCCTGGACGTGAAGGGCAAGACGATCCTCATGCTCGTCAACGACCCGGCCGTGCGCGTCGCCGGCGACACGGCGCTCGACAGCACGATGTTCAAAGGCCGCGCGATGACGTACTACGGCCGTTGGACCTACAAGTACGAGATCGCCACGCAGAAGGGCGCCGCGGCGGCAATCATCATCCACGAGACAGTGCCGGCGGGGTATCCGTACGAAGTCGTTCGGGGCAGCTATTCGGTGGAGCAGTTCGACGTCCCGTCACCGGACGCCGAGAAGCGTGTTCCCGTCGAAGGATGGATCACGCTGCCGAAAGCGAAGGAGTTGCTCGCGGCGTCGGGCAAGAATTTCGATTCACTGAAGGCCGCGGCGGCGCGAAAGGATTTCAAACCTGTCGCGCTCAACGCCAAGGCGACCTTCCACATCAAGATCGATTCGCGGGAGATTCAGTCGCACAACATCGTCGCCAAGCTCGACGGCGGTGAGAAGAAGGACGAGTACGTCATCTACACGGCGCACTGGGATCACCTCGGCAAGGACCCGTCGCTCAAAGGCGACCAGATCTACAATGGCGCGATCGACAACGCGAGCGGAACCGCCGAGCTCCTCGAGATCGCGAAGGCGTTCAGCAAGCTGCCGTCGCCGCCGCGTCGTTCGGTGCTCTTCCTCTCCGTGACCGCAGAAGAAAAGAACCTGCTCGGCGCGAAATTCTACGCGACCCACCCACTATATCCGCTCGACAAGACCGTCGCGAACATCAACATGGACGGCATCAATCAGTGGGGAAAGACGACCGACTTTACCGTGATCGGCTTGGGTAACTCGACGCTCGACGACGTACTGGCCGATGCGCTCAAGCCGCTGGGACGCGTGGTGAAGCCGGACGCCGAGCCGGAGAAGGGCTTCTACTATCGCTCCGATCATTTCGAGTTCGCCAAACAGGGCGTCCCCGCGCTCGACATCGAGCCCGGCACGGACTTCATCGGCAAGCCAAAGAACTACGGCATGCAGAAGCGCGACGAGTACACGAACAACGACTACCACAAGCCGTCCGACGAGATCAAACCCGATTGGGATCTCTCAGGCGCGGTGGACGACGCCCGCGTCCTGTTCCGCGTTGGTCACACGGTGTCGCAAGCGGATGCGTTTCCGGAATGGAAGTCCGGCAACGAATTCAAGGCCAAACGCGACTCGATGATGAAGGCGGCCGATTCGCGGACTTCGGTCGAGCTGAAAAAACCCTGAGTCGGGTCATGACTGGCTTCGCGGCTACTCGGCTACTCGGCGTCTCGGCCAGTAGCCGAGCAGCCGAGCCGCCAACTAACGTCCGCGTTTCAGGAGTGAGCCAAGCATGCCGCGCATGATCGCGGAGCCCGCGCTCCGCGCGGCGCTCTTCGCCATCACATCCACCAACCCGTCATGTCGGCCGCCGCGCGGCCCCGTTGATCCGAAGATCAAGGCTCCAAGGCCGCCGAGGCTGCCACTGAGTGCTGGCGAGAAGCCCGAATTCGGCGGCGCTGCAACGCCGCCGATCGGCACCGTGGGTTGAGCTCCTGCGTGACGCGCCGACGCGGCCGACTGCGCGCGCGCCTGAAGCATTTCCATCGCCGACTCGCGATCGACTTCCTTGTCGTAGACGCCCGCCACGACCGAGCTCTCGATCAGCTGCCGTCGCTCTTCCGAGGTGATCGGGCCGATGCGCGATCCCGGAGCATGGATCCACGCGCGCCGCGTGATTGCCGGGGTACCGCCTGCATCGAGCAGAGAGACCAGCGCTTCCCCGACACCGAGCTCCAGGATGACCGTCTCGATGTCGATCTCCGGATTCGGGCGCATCGTCTCGGCGGTCGCCCTCACCGCCTTCTGGTCACGCGGCGTGAAGGCGCGCAATGCATGCTGCACGCGGTTGCCCAACTGCCCGAGAATCTTGTCCGGAATATCAATCGGGTTCTGCGTCACGAAGTAGACGCCAACACCCTTCGAGCGAATCAAACGCACGACCAGCTCGATTTTCTCCAGCAGCGCCGCCGGCGCATCGTTGAACAGGAGGTGCGCTTCATCGAAGAAGAACACGAGCTTGGGCTTTTCCGGATCGCCCACCTCGGGAAGTTGCTCGAACAGCTCGGACAGCATCCACAACAGGAAGCAGGCGTACAGCCGCGGATTGTTCATCAGCTTGTCCGCGGCCAGGATGTTGACGACGCCCTTGCCATCGACCGTTTGCAGCAGGTCGTCGATGTTCAGCATGGGCTCACCGAAGAAGTGCGTGCCGCCCTGCTGTTCCAGTTGCAGCAGCCCTCGCTGAATGGCACCGATGCTCGCCGACGAGACGTTCCCGTACTGCGTCTTGAACTGAACCGCGTTGTCTCCGACGAACTGCAACATCGCGCGAAGATCAGCCAGGTTGAGCAACAGCAGACCATTGTCGTCGGCGATCTTGAACACCATCGTCAACACGCCTTCCTGCGTGTCGTTGAGGTTCAAGAGACGTCCCAACAACTGCGGCCCCATATCGGAGATCGTCGCCCGAACGGGATGTCCTTGCTCACCGAAGACGTCCCACAGCGTCGCTGGAACGCCGCCCCACTGCGGCTCAGGGAGACCGAGCTTCTTCAGGCGAGCGCTGAGCTTCTCGTTCGGAGCGCCGGGTCTCGAGATACCACTCAAATCTCCCTTCACGTCGGCGAGGAACACCGGCACCCCAATCGCCGAAAAGCGTTCGGCCATCACTTGTAAAGTGACCGTTTTACCTGTGCCGGTCGCGCCGGTGATGCACCCGTGACGATTGGCGAGGCCCGGCAAGAGACCGAGGTCGGTGTCTCCCGCCTTGGCGATGATGAGAGGATCAGTCATTCGGTGAAACTGTTGTGTGGTAACGCGGACCACCAGTGGAGGTCAGTCCCGAGTTGACGTGAGCGGAGGCAGGCCCGCTTCGATTTCCTGCCGATGGGCCTCGAGCCACGGCGGCAGCACGAGACGTTCGCCGAGGTGCTCGGGCTTTTCGTCGGTCGCGAAGCCTGGACCGTCAGTCGCCAGCTCGAATAGCACGCCGCCTGGCTCCAGGAAGTAGACCGACTTGAACCAGAACCGGTCGATCACTTCGGTCGGTCGTCGATTGGCTTTCGCTACTCGCTCACGCACCCTCAGCTCGACCTCCTCGTCGTGCACGCGCCACGCGACGTGATGCATTGTTCCGACGCCCCACGAGCCGCGCGTTCCGTCCGCCATCTCACACGCCTCGAGATATTTCCCCGAGCCTCCGCCGGCGACCGAGAAGCGATGCCATCCCTTTTCTTCGCCGTCGTGCTCGAAGCCGAGCACGTCGCGGAGAAAGTCTCCGGTGAGTTTGACGTCCCGCTCCCAAAGCCTGACCGTGTGCAGCCCGACGATCTGTCGGTCGCTCGCCACCGGACTCCGATCCCACGGCGTGAATTCGCGCTCGTCGCTCGTCTCCACTAGTGCCAGATGCTGCGCGTGCGGGTCCTCGAACACGATGGCGCGCTCTCCGCGCCGCATCTCTGTCGTGGTAATCTTGACGCCGTGCTCCGTCAACCGATCGCGCCAGTAGTCGTGACTTCCCGATGGGATGGCGAGATCGATCTCCACGCCAAGACCGACGCCCAGACGTCCGTTCGGCGAATGACGGAAAGGGAAGAACGTCAGATCGGTGCCGGGATGTCCGTCCGCGTCGGCGTAAAACAGGTGATAGGTCCCCGGATCGTCCTGGTTGACGCTCCGCTTCACGAGCCGCATGCCGAGCACCTGCGTGTAGAACTCCAGGTTCTGCTGCGCGTCGCCGGATATGGCGGTGATGTGATGGATGCCTGCGATTTCGGACATGTATGATTTCGGCGATGGGCGATGGGCGATGGGCGATGGGGGCCGACCGGTAGAGCGGCTTACCACCGCCCACCGCCGATCGCCCATCGCCCATAAGATTAATCATGCCCGATCTCTTCGCCGCGCGCACCCAGATGGCGTTGTCACTCGGCTTTCACATCGTATTCGCCGAGATCGGTATCGCCATGCCCGTGCTGATGGTGCTGGCGGAGTGGCGGTGGAGACGCACGGGGGATGTGCTCTACCTCCAGCTCGCTAAGCGATGGGCGAAGGGCACGGCGATTCTATTCGCCGTCGGCGCGGTGTCTGGGACAGTTCTGTCCTTCGAGCTCGGATTGCTCTGGCCGCGCTTCATGCAGCTGGCCGGGCCGATCATCGGCTTGCCGTTCTCGCTTGAGGGATTCGCGTTCTTCACCGAAGCGATCTTCCTCGGCGTCTACCTCTACGGCTGGGATCGAATTCCGAAGTCGACGCACCTCGCGGCCGGCGTAATTGTCGCCGTGAGCGGCGCGGCGTCGGCTGTGTTCGTCGTCATGGTCAACGCCTGGATGAACACGCCAACGGGGATTAGCACGTCGGGCGGGACGATCAACGCTGTCGACCCCATCGCCGGCATGTTCAATCCATCGACGCTGCAGCAGACGATCCATATGCTGCTCGCGGCGTACGCGGCCACAGGACTGGTCGTCGCCGGCATCCACGCCGGCATCCTGCTTCGGAATCGCGACAGCGCGTTTCACCGCGCCGCATTCGCGATCGCGTTGAGCGTCGGCGCGCCGGCGGCGATCCTGCAGCCGGTCTCCGGCGACTTGAGCGCGCGCAATGTCGCCGAATGGCAGCCGATCAAGCTCGCTGCGCTCGAGGGGCAGTTCGCCACCGAGCGTGGGGCGCCCCTTCGCCTCGGGGGCTGGCCGAACGAACGCGACGCTAGGACATCGTTCGCATTCGAGATCCCGCGCGGACTTTCGCTGCTCGCCTATCACGATCCGTCCGCCGAGGTGAAAGGGCTGAATTTCTTCCCGCGCGACCTGTGGCCGCCGGTCGCGCCCGTGCATCTCGGATTCCAGGTGATGGTCGGCCTCGGTACGGCGATGGCGTTGGTCAGCGCCTGCGCGCTGTTCTTCTTGGTGCGGCGGAAGTCGATCGTCGATCAATCGTGGCTGCTACGGCTGCTCGCGATCGTGGCGCCGTTCGGTTTCATCGCCACGGAAGCAGGGTGGGCGGTCACCGAGGTGGGACGACAGCCGTGGGTCGTACAAGGCGTGATTCGCACCGCGGACGCCGTCACTCCGATGCCCGGTCTCGTCGTCCCGATGACGATCTTCGCGCTCCTTTATCTCGGCCTCGCGGCGATCGTCGTCACGCTCATCCGCTCGCTCGTGCGCGAGACGACATGACGCCCCTTTCCACGATCGGGCTTCCCGAGATCATCGCCGGGATCATGCTCGCTGCGCTCAACGCGTACGTCCTCACCGGTGGGGCGGATTTCGGCGGCGGTGTCTGGGACCTGCTCGCTAGCGGGCCGTCGCGCGACGGGCAGCGATCGCTCATCGAACGTTCGATCGCACCGATCTGGGAAGCCAATCACGTCTGGCTGATCGTCGTTGTCGTGCTCCTGTTCTCGGCGTTCCCGGCGGCGTTCGGGACCCTCGGTATCGTGCTCCATATCCCGCTCTCGCTGATGCTTGTGGGCATCGTGCTGCGCGGCTCGGCGTTCGTGTTTCGAAGTTATGGCGGGCGCGCCCGCGGCAAGCGGTGGGGAATTGTCTTCGCAGTCACGAGTCTCGTCACGCCCGTCATCCTGGGAATGATCATCGGCGCGATCGTCAGCGATCGTGTTGGAGAGGCGTCCGCTCGCGTCGGATCGGCTGGCTTCAGCGAGATCTTCGTTGCGCCCTGGCTCTCGCCCTTCACGCTCGCCGTCGGTGCGTTCGCGTTGGCGCTGTTCGCGTTCCTGGCGGCCACATACCTCACTGTCGCCGCCGACACAGACCTATTGCGCGAAGCGTTCAGACAGCGCGCCCTTGGCGCGGCCGCGGCGGTGTTCACTCTCGCGGCGGTGGCGCTCGGGCTCTCATTCGGATCGGCGCCGCGCGTCGCGCGCGGTGTCGCGGGGGCGTGGTGGTCGATGCCGCTACACGTGTGCACCGCCGTCGCGGCGATCACCGCAATCGTTGCCCTTGGGCGACGCCGCTATCGTATGGCCCGAGTCGCCGCCGGCGGGCAGGTCAGCCTGGTGCTGTGGGGCTGGGCGCTCGCCCAGCTCCCGTATCTGGTACCGCCGACGCTCACGATCCGCGACGCCGCCTCGCCGCCTCGTACGCTGACGCTGCTCCTCATCGGTCTCTGCCTCGGCTTTCTCATCTTGATTCCGTCGCTGCGATACTTATATCGAACATTCGCACGCGTCAGTTCGCCCTAATCTGTTCCACCGCCCACCGCCCATCGCCCACCGCCCACCGCCGACACTATGAACAGACGCGACTTCACTTCGATCACGCTGGGCGGGCTGGCTGGAATGGCGCTCCGGCCGCGAGCGTCGCCGGCGCAGGCCGATCTCAAGGTCAACGGCGATCGCATCAACGCGCATCTCAAGGCGCTCTCAGAGTTCGGTAAGAATCCCGAGGGCGGTGTGTCGCGCGTTGCCTACAGCGACGCCGATCGCGCCGGTCGCGCGGCGGTTATGGACTGGATGAAAGCCGCCAAGCTCGATCCCGTGATCGACGCGGCGGGCAACATCATCGCGCGACGCGCCGGAACGGACGCGACTCGCAAGCCGCTTCTTTTCGGGTCGCACATCGACTCCGTCCCCGGGGGCGGCAATTACGACGGCGACGTCGGGTCGCTTTCCGCGATCGAGGTTGCGCAGACCTTCGCCGAGCACGGCGTCGTTACGCGACATCCGCTCGAGATCGTGATCTGGCAGAACGAGGAGGGCGGCTTGTTCGGGAGCCGTGCCGTCAGCGGGCAGCTCAAACCGGCCGAACTGAAGACTGTCTCCAACAGCGGCAAGACGGTGGAGCAGGGCATCGCGTTCATCGGCGGCGATCCATCGAAGCTGGATAGCGTGAAGCGCAAGAAGGGCGACATCGCCGGCTACTTCGAGCTCCACATCGAGCAGGGCGGCATCCTCGACAAGAGCCTCGAGAATATCGGGGTCGTCGAAGGGATCGTCGGCATCAAGCAGTGGGAGGTGACGGTCACCGGATTCCAGAACCACGCCGGCACCACGGCAATGGCCGATCGACACGACGCGCTCCTCTCCACGGCACGATTCATCGAGATGGTGAATCGCGTCGTCCGCAGCATCGCCGGACGTCAGGTCGGGACGGTCGGGCGCATCCAGGCTTTCCCCGGCGCGCCCAACGTGATCCCGGGCAAGGTCGTCTGCACGCTCGAGCTCCGCGATCTCGACGACGCGAAGATCGACTCGATGTTCGCGCGCATTCAACGCGAGGCGAAAGGCATCGGTGACCTCAATCAGACGCAGTTCGCCTTCTCCGAGCTGCATAGCAACATCGCCGCGCCGAGCGATCCTCGCATGCGCAAGATCATCAGCGACGCCGCCGCTGGCCTCGGCCTCACCAAACGCCTCATGCCGAGCGGAGCCGGCCACGACGCTCAGGCGATGGCCACCCTCGGCCCGATGGGCATGATCTTCATCCCGAGCATCGGCGGCATCAGCCATTCGCCGAAGGAATTCTCTCGTCCCGCCGACATCACCAACGGGGCGAACGTTCTGCTACGATCGGTGCTGGCGGCAGACAAGCAGCTTGATTGATCGGCGATAGGCGATGGAGGATGGGCGGTGGGCGGCGATGACAGCGCTTTTACCGCCCATCGCCCATCGCCCACCGCCCATCGCCCGGCTACTCGCGGCTCGTCTGAATCACATCCGCGTACGACGTCAGCTTGCCGTCATTGAACAGCCGCAGCTGCTCCAGCATGGACGCCAACAGCTGGCGCGAGCGCATGTACGAGTTGTACGTCGCCGGCGCGCGTGAATAGCCCATGCCGTCGAACACCGAGCGGATGAACGTGCTTGCGCTGTCCAACGGGAGCGCGCCGACGTTGGCGTAGAAGCGACGCCATTCGTCTTCCGACTGGAAGAGATACTGCTCGACATTCGAGAGATAGAACGCCGTCACCGTCGCGTTCCGCTCTTTCAGGAAATCACCGACCGCGTGAATGGCCTTCGCCCCGGCGAAGTCGCCGACGACCGGGACGACGAGATTGTTCATCTCGAGCGCGCGAAGCGCGCGGAAGTTCGCTTCGGTCGCCATATAGCCGCGCTTCACGCCGGCGCTGTCGGTCTCGAGCTGCAGCTCAGCGTAGCTCGGCATGCGTCCACGGGCGTACGCCGGGCGACCCTGGTTGAAGTTGTACGTGATGTCGGGGCCCGCCGCCACGAATGAACGGTAGACATAGCCGATCGTGGCCGTGTCTTCTTCACTCAGCTTGAATCCGTGCTGCTTGGTCAGTCGTTCGAGCAGCGTCGCGAGATTCTTCTTCGAGACGACGCTGTCCGGAGCCGTGGCCTGGAACCGAACGAACAGCGAGTCAGGCGACGACGCGGTGTCGAGATGCGCCGGCCGCGCGCGGGCGAACAGACGCGCGATGAAGTCTGCCCGATCCGACGACTGCTCGATCAACGACTTGTACATCAGCTGCGTCAGCATGTTCTGGCGCCGGATGTCGAAGATGAACGCGATCTTCGGCTTGAGCGCCACCAAATACGTGAAGTTCTGGTCCGGCCCGACGCCGAGGTACACGCCGCTCTGCTTCGTCGTCCGCAGCAGATCCGGGATGACCCACTGATACGAGCTTTCGTTCGAGACGAAGTTGTCCGAGCGAAAGAATCCGTTCGCTTCGGAGAAGTCGCTTACCAACTTCCAAAACGCGCTGTCGGTGAGTTTTGTGGGGATCGCCTGCGGCGCGGTGACTTGCGACGATTGAGTTTGCGCGTCGACGCGCGCGATGACGGCGAAAGAAAAAAGTCCGGCGACGACGATCGACCGGAGACGCGGAGCGAACGTTCGGCTGACGAGCATCGAAAAACCCGTAAATGTTCGAATCGAAGAATGCCGATGGCGTCGCGCCGACGGTAGTCCGACAAACGCGAACGCGCGGCCGGCATCATTGCCGACCGCGCGTCACGATTCACTCGAAACGTCTTACTGCCACATCAGACTAAAGTCGTAGAACCCATAGCCACCTTGCGGATCGCGAATGCGAATGATCGTCGTGTACGCGTTCCACGAGGACGGCTGTTGCGTCACCACCACCGTACCACGTCCCTGGTTCTGCACGACCGACACGCCGCGCGCGCCGTTCGGGACGTTCAGGTTCGCCTGGTCGGCGCGAATGTTCGACGGATCCTTGCCGTTCAGCACGCGATACACCACGCGGCCGTTCTGGATGCGGATCTCGAGATCGTCGTCGACGTTGCCGGTCCAGCGCATCATGGTGTTGTTCCCATTGACGCCGCCCGGATAGTAGCCGCCGCCGTTCGTCGGATAGTTCGGGTTATTGCCGTTGTTGCGCCCGCGATAGATGTCGTCGCGGTCCCGGCCACGGTTCCGTCCGTAGACGTCGCCGTTCGAGTACGCTTGCCAGTACGCGGTGAGACGATAGTTGTCGGACCCGCTTCGCGGATCCTGAATGCGCACGATCGTCGTGTAGTTGTTCTGCGCCGAAGGCTGCTGAATCACGTCCACGGTCCCGCGACCGTTTTCGACCTGAATCGATACCTGTCCATCGCGCCGCGGCAGATTGTCCATGACGCGCGAACGCTCACGGCCCGGCTCCGTCCGGCCGATGTCGTTCGTCCACACGCGTCCGGCGCGCATCACCACCTGGACCTCGCGGTCGACGCGGCCTGACCATTCGAAGAGCTCAGATCCCGACCGCCCCCCCCCCTGCTGCCCAAACTGTGCGAAGGCGACCGGTGCCGCGGCCATGACCAGCGCCGACGCCACGGGAACCACTCGCACGACCCACATCTGGCTTTTCATATCCCTGCTCCTTGAAGAATGGATCGCGTCCCCCGCGACCCGCTTGCGGCCCTCCAGAAAAGCACTGACCGTGCCCGCGCATGGTCCCAAAGTCCAATCTTCGGCCTCGACGGCCGAAGCCGAGTCTGTGTCGGCACTTGCGAGCCCGGAGCGGCGCACTGGAGTGGCAAAAATCTTTACGCGCCGCGGCCGCTAGAGGCCGAGATCCGTCCGTACTATCGGACAGTTTCGCCCGGCTCCAGTGGACACGGCTGAGCTCCGATCCGTGTATCTTCCCGCGCGATGCTCTCCCGTTCGATCACCACGGTTCACGCGACGGCTCTCGTCGTCGGCATCATCGTCGGGGCGTCGATTTTCGTGCAGCCGTCCGTCATCACCGGGACGGTTCCCACCGTCGCCGGCGTCTACACGGTTTGGGCGATCTCGGGTGTGCTCACTCTGTTCGGTGCGCTCATCGCTGCCGAGCTCGCGTCGGCCTACCCACAGGCCGGTGGCGTTTACGTGTTCCTTCGCGAAGCGTACTCGCCCGCGGTCGGATTTCTGTGGGGCTGGGCGATGTTCTGGACGATGCACACGGGCATCATCGCCGCGATCGCGACCGTCTTCGCGCGCTACGTTGGATTCTTCCTACCCATCGGCGACCTCGGCCTGCGCGCCCTCGCCGCGGCGGCGATCGTCGTGCTGACGGCGGTCAACTACGTCGGCGTGCGGCAGGGCAGCCTCGTCCAGACCACGTTCACCGCGCTCAAGCTCGTCGCCATCGCCGCGATCATTGTCGCCGCGTTTCTGTTTCGTCGAGCAGATCCTTGCTCAACAACTCCGACCCTCGGCTTCGCGACTGGTTGCGTTTCGTCCGCGACAACCACCGTGTCGAAAGTGCCGCTCGCCGTCGTCGCCGGACTGTTCGCATTCGGCGGCTGGCACATGGTGACCTACGCGGCCGAAGAGACACGCGATCCGGAAAAGACCATTCCGCGCGCTCTCGTCATCGGCGTCGCGATCGTGACCCTCTGCTACATCGCGCTCAACGCGGCGTACTTCCACGTGCTGCGGCCCGCTCAGATCGCATCATCGACGCGCGTCGCCGCCGATGCCGCCGACGTCGTCCTCGGCACCGGCGGCGCGGCGTTCATGTCGCTCGTCGTCGCCGTATCGACCTTCGGCGCACTGAACGGAGTCATTCTCTCCGGACCACGCGCATACCTCGCGATGGCGCGCGACCGCTTGCTCGTGTCCTGGGCGGCGGCGATTCATCCGCGCTTTCAAACCCCGCACCGCGCGATCCTCTTGCAGGGACTCTGGGCGGTGATCCTCGTCTCGACCGGGACATACCGCGCGCTGTTCACGCGTGTCGTGTACACCGAGTGGCTCTTCTTCGCGCTCATGGCGGCGGGGCTCTTTCGTCTGCGGCCGCGCGCGGCGTATCGCCCAGCGTATCGGGTCTGGGGTTATCCGGTCGTCCCGATCATCTTCATCCTTTCGTCCGCCTATATCGTCGGCAATCAGATTGTCGCCGAGCCGGCGCAGAGTCTGACCGGACTCGCCTTCGTCGCCGCCGGTCTTCCTGTGTATTGGCTGTTCGTTCGCAAATCTCCTCTCTCCCCCCCATCGCCACAGCATGCTGATTGACGTCCACAATCATTTCTATCCGCCCGAATATCTCGCCGCCCTCGAGTCGGGCGACAGCGCCGTCAAAATCACCATCGACGCCGAGGGCAATCCCTGCATCCATTACCCCGGCGACTACAACGTCGCCGTACGCGGCCATCGGGACATCGCGTACCGACAGTCGGTTCTCGAAAAGGAAGGCGTTGACACCCAGGTCATCACGCTGACGACGCCCGGCACGCATGTCGAGACGCCCGCGACCGCGGCGCGCCTCGCCCGTCTGGTGAACGATGCATTCGCGCGCGTCATCGCCGAGCGGTCGCCTCGCTTCGCCGCGCTGGCGACGCTCCCGCTCAACGACGTCCAGGCGTCGATCGCCGAGCTCAAACGAGCGATGACGGAGCTCCGTCTCCCCGGAGCGATGGTCTTCAGCAACGTGAACGGGGTGGCTCTCGCCGACAAGCGCTACGAGCCGCTCTGGGCCGAGGCCAACCGTCTCGAGGCGATCATCCACATTCATCCGACTGACCCGGTCGGCGTCGAGGCGATGACCGACTATTGGCTGATGCCGCTCGTCGGCTTCCTCGCCGATACGACGCTCGCCGCGGCCAAGCTCGTCTTCGCCGGCGTCCCCGATCGATACCCGAACATCAAGTGGGTGCTCGGCCACCTCGGCGGCGCCATCCCGTACCTCGCCGAGCGGCTCGACCGCGGTTGGGAAGCCTTCCCCGATTGTCGCGCCGACATCCAGCACAAGCCGACCGAATACCTGCGCCGATTCTATTATGACGGTGTGAACTTCGATCCGCGCGCCGTCCGACTTGCGGTCGATTTTGCCGGCGCCGATCATGTGATGGCCGCGAGCGACTACCCGCACCAGATCGGCAGCATCCCGAAAATGAAATCGAGCCTCGCCGCGCTGGACGTGTCCGACGAGGAACGCAAGAAAATCATGGGCGAGAACGCCAGAAAGCTGTACCGGTTGTGAGACCCTTGGGAGTCGACGTATGAGAACAAGCAGCAGGAAGGCAATCGCCGTTGGACTCTGTTTCCTCGGTGCGAGCGCCGCGGGCGCTCAGAACCTGAAGAGCCAACTCGGCACCGTCTCGCAGACCATTGCCGGCACGCGTGTGGAGATCGTCTACCGGCGGCCGGTCGCGCGCGGGCGCGAGCTCTTCGGATCGCTCGTGTCGTGGGGACGCGTCTGGACCCCAAGCGCCGATAGCGCCGCTCGATTCACCACGTCCGGGCCGCTCGAGGTAAACGGTTCGGAACTTCCCGCCGGTACGTACAGCGTGTGGACGATTCCCGATTCGACGTCGTGGACGATCGCGTTCAACCGTGTCGCCGAGGCGGTTCACCTGCGATACCCGGAGGGCCGCGACGTCCTGCGCGTCAAGGCTGCGCCGGTCTCGGGTCCGCATGTCGAGACGTTGATGTTTTCCTTCCCTGTCGCCGACGCCGACTCTGCTCGACTAGAGCTGCGATGGGGAACCACCGTCGTCCCGCTGTCGATTCGCGCGAAGGCCAGTCCATAAGCCAACGCTCTGGGGGGGAGGAGCCATGAAAGCGTATCTCGTCACCACCGCGACGCTGTTTGGGCTCATCGCCGTTCTGCACGGTTGGCGGGTATTCGAGGAACGCAGCTCTCTCGCACGCGATCCCTGGTTCTTGATCATTACGCTGGTTGCGGCTCTTCTGTGCGGCTGGGCGGTCAGTCTGCTGCGACGTCGTCCCGCGACCGCATAGAAATTCGATGGCAGGCTCCGGAGTTTTCGCGCGCGCGCGGTGGGCCGCCCTCATCGCGACGATTCTCACGATCGCCGCCGGCTACCGCTATCCGGGCGGAACGTTCCAGAACCATTCGACCCGCGGCTACTCGTTCTTCGAGAATTTCCTGAGCGACTTGGGTATGACGGTCGCGCACAACGGCGAAGCGAATCGGCTGGGCGCAATGCTGTTTATTATCGCGCTGCTCTTGCTCGTCGTCGGCCTGGGCGGCTCGCTGGTCGGCTTCGTTCGCCTTCATTCGGCGGCTGCCGGAAGCCGGTCATTTGCGCGTCTCGCGGGTCTCGTCGGCCTGCTGGTTTGCGTTTGCTTCGCCGGGGTTGCGCTCACGCCGGAGAACCGCGCCCTTGGCTTGCACATCTTTTTCACCCGGTCGGCGTGGCGTCTCTTCGTCCTCGTGCCGCTGCTTCTTTTCATTGCCTCGCTTCGTTCGAGTGAAGTGCCGCGAGGCGTTCGTTCGGCTTGGCTGTTTCTCACGGTCATGCTTGGCGGCTACGTCTGGGTGCTCGACTTTGGGCCGCGTGTGAGCGCGCCTGGCGGACTGGTCACGCAGGTCACCGCCCAAAAGATCATCGCGATCTTGGCGACGCTGACGTTCGTGTACCTCAGCGCCGTCGCCGAGCGGCGGATGGTTGCCGCCGTGAGTGCGGCGCGTACGTTTGAGCCCAGCTGATCCCCCGCCGGAGGACCGATGACCGACCGACAGAGCCGCAGGGAATTCATGGGACTGACCGCGTTCGGTCTCGCCGGTGCCGCTGCCGTGCCGCGATTCGGCAACGCATCCACCGCTCTGCGCTTCCTCCTCGCGCAGCGTTCCGACCCCGATCTCGTCGTGATCAACGCGAAGGTCTACACGATGGACCCCGCGCTGGCGACCGCCGAGGCATTCGCCGTCAGTGGCAACCGAATAATCGCCGTCGGAAAGAGCGCCGATATCAAGGGTCTCGCCACGAAGCGCACGCGGACGCTCGACGCCAAGCAAATGACGATCGTGCCGGGGTTCACCGACACCCACAACCATGCGGGCGGCACGACGCTGTTGTACGAGGTGCTCGTCGGCAATCCCTTCGAGGTGGAATTCGTCACGATTGCCAGCATCATCGAGAAGCTCCGCGCCAAAGCGCAGCAGTTGCCGGCGGGCACGTGGGTCGAGGGCTACTTCCACGACGACACGAAGCTCAAGGACAAGCGCCCGCTCAATACGCACGACCTTGATCAGGTCTCGAAGGACCATCCCGTCGTCGTACATCACCGTGGCGGCCACACGTCCTTCTACAACAGCAAGGCGTTCGAGCTCGCCGGCATCACGGCCCAGTCGCCGAATCCTGCCGGCGGCACCTTCGATCACGATGAGAGCGGCGCGCTCAACGGCCGCGTGACCGATCGCGCGCGCGGCGCCATCGATCGCGTC
>Ga0070675_100000898_pt1 | contig 21177 bp, 20 predicted proteins | sample KBSM43metaG_FD_65343 | JGI IMG/M metagenome (GOLD analysis project Ga0070675, IMG submission 65343) | Miscanthus rhizosphere microbial communities from Kellogg Biological Station, Michigan, USA - KBS M4-3 metaG | ecosystem: Host-associated > Plants > Roots > Rhizosphere > Soil ... | reverse complement strand
CGACGGATGTCGCGAAGAGCCGCTGCGACGATATGTCTCAGCTCTTCGCCATGTCCTTGAACTCGCCCAGCCGGCACGACGGATAGCTCTTCAGGCCCGTCGCCTCGACATCGACCGGGTCGAAGATCCTGACTCGATCGCCGGCACAGAGCCTGCCTGTATCGGGGCTCGCAGTCACAGCGACGATGGCATTGTCGCCAAGCCTTTCGAAGGCGTCGCATTTGCCGACGAGATCGTTGCGATACGTCGCGCCGCTGATCATCTCGAAGGTCACTGACGCAGGGCCGGCAATGTGCCGGACGACAATCTCGTTCACCGGAATGCAGCTGGGTGTCGCGGACGTAACCTGCTGATGAGGCGGCGCTCCAATGCACGCGGCCGTCGCTGACAGAAGGAGGATCAGTAGAGCTGCCTTCATGTGTCTTCCTCCTCCCGTGCGGTGCTGTTGCAATTCGCGCGAGCCGCGGGAGAAGTTAGCCTTAACATCACAAGGCCGGTCGCCGCGATTCGGGGAGCAACAATTGAGCACCAGCACCGCAAATGGCGAATCGAACGGCCCGGCACCGCGCTCGCGCACGACGCGAGTCATCGCTGCGTCATCGCTCGGGACGATCTTCGAGTGGTACGACTTCTACCTCTACGGCCTCCTGGCGACGATCCTATCCGCTCAATTCTTCTCGGGCGTGAACGAGACGACCGCCTTCATTCTCGCGCTTGCCGCCTTTGCGGCAGGATTCGCCGTTCGGCCGCTCGGCGCCATCGTCTTCGGCCGGGTCGGTGACCTGGTCGGCCGAAAGAACACTTTCCTGGTGACCATGGGCATCATGGGATTTTCGACATTCGCGGTTGGCCTTCTTCCCAGCTACACGACCGCGGGAATCCTGGCGCCCATAATGCTCGTTACGCTCCGTATTCTGCAGGGTCTTGCGCTTGGCGGCCAATATGGTGGCGCTGCGACCTACGTCGCAGAACATGCGCCCGACGAAAGGCGCGGCTTTTACACAAGCTGGATCCAGACGACGGCGACCCTTGGGCTCTTCGCGGCGCTGATCGTGGTAATTATCACCCGAGACCTGATCGGCGAGATGGCCTTCATCGACTGGGGCTGGCGAGTGCCCTTTCTCCTGTCGATCGTCCTGCTGCTGATATCCCTCTGGATCCGGCTCCACCTCAACGAGAGTCCCGTCTACCAGAAGATGAAGGCGGACGGCGCCACGTCTAAAGCCCCGCTGACCGAATCATTCGGTTCCTGGCCGAACGCCAGGCTCGTGCTCATCGCCTTGTTCGGCGCCGTCGTCGGTCAGGCGGTCGTCTGGTACACCGGCCAGTTCTACGCACTCTTCTTTCTCGAGAAGGTCATGCGCGTCGACGGCGCAACGGCGAATATCATGATCGCCATCGCGCTGCTCATCGGCACGCCATTCTTCCTGTTCTTCGGCTGGTTGTCCGACAGGGTCGGTCGGAAGAAGATCATCCTTGCGGGCTGCTTGCTTGCCGCCCTCGCCTATTTCCCTCTGTTCCACTCCTTGTCGAAGGCAGTGAACCCGGCGCTGTATGCGGCACAGGCTCGCTCCCCAGTAACAGTCATCGCCGACCCGGCGGACTGCTCGCTGCAGTTCGATCCGATTGGAAAAACGCAGTTCGACCGGAAGTCGTGCGACATCGCCAAGTCCTTCCTCGCCAAGGCGGGTGTCGGCTATTCAAACGAAACGGCTCCGGCCGGCAGCACTGCCAGGTTGCGCATCGGAGAAGCCCTGGTCGACGTTCCCGATCCAAAGGCCCCATCCGAGTTCATGCCCTTCAGCGACAGCCTGGAAACCTTCCAGAACGACGCTCGATCACAGCTAAGTATGGCCGGTTATCCGGACAAGGCTGATCCGGTGCATATCGACTGGCTCGCGGCGATCGCGATCCTGACCGCCTTCGTCATCCTTGTGACGATGGTCTACGGACCGATGGCGGCGCTGCTGGTGGAGCTGTTCCCGGCACGTATCCGATACACGTCGATGTCGTTGCCCTATCATATCGGCAATGGCTGGTTCGGAGGGTTTCTCCCGACCATCGCCTTCGCCATCGTGGCGGCAACGGGAAATATCTATTCAGGGCTCTGGTATCCGGTGATCGCGGCCGCTTTCACGTTCGTGATCGGAGCGTTGTTCCTGCCCGAAACAAGCAACCGCCGCATCGACGCCTGATCAGTCGACGACCGCCCGAGACACCACTCCGGGAACATCGACGCGGAATTCGAACAGGCCACCTGCGAGCGGTTGTGCCTTGATCTGCTCGGGCGACAGTAACTGCCGGGCCGTGGTCGCATAAGCGGTTCGCAAGTCCGCGCCGCCAAACGCGATCTTGGTGATGTTGGCGACGGGAAAACGCACTCGCTTCAGCAACTCGCCTGAGGGAGAGTAACGACGTGCTTCCCAGCCAGCATAAAGACTGATCCAGACACAGCCTTCGCTGTCGATCGTCGGCCCATCCGGGTGGCCTTCCTTCGGATCGATCTTCACGACAAGCTCGGAAGGTCCAAGCTCGCCGTCCTCGCCAATCCTGCAAGCCGAAATCGTCCCGCCTAACGTATCGACCCAGTAGAGCGTCGTGCCATCGGGCGAAACGCAGGGCCCATTCGTGATGCTGATGCCCGTGACGTTCGTGTGAGTAAGCCTGCCCCGCGAATAAAGATAAAAGGCGCCGCTCTTCTCGCGCTCCCCGTCGTCCATCGTCCCGAACCATAGGCGTCCTTCGGGATCGACCACCCCGTCGTTGAGCCGATTGGTCGGGCGGTCCGGTTCCACCTCTATAAGCGGCTCAAAACTGCGCTTCTGAGGATCGAAGCGATGCAGCCCGCTCTGCAGGCCCGCAATGAAGCCTCCGCTTTCCGCCGGAAAAACGAACCCGACCTGCTCTGGCGCATGCCAGCTCTGCTGGTCGCCCGTTGCCGGGTCGTAGCGATAGATCCTGAGGCGCTTGATGTCCGTGAACCAAAGTCCCTGGTCTCGCTCCACCCAGACAGGTCCCTCGCCAAGCTCGTTCTCGAGCTCCCAGACCAGCTTCGGCTCATAGTTCATAGCAACGCACCTTCGCCCATCTCACATTCCAGTCGCCGCGAACGTGCGCGCATCGGGATCAAGGTCGCGCAGATCACGGCCGCGCGTCTCCTTCCCAAACCGCCAAACGAGCATCAGCGAGGCCACCGTCGGCAGGATTATGATGAGGGAGACAACGTCGAGTGCGGGAACCAGCGCCAGGATCGCCAGCACCTGCGCAAACATGCCGCCTGCCTTGGTGCATGCTGCGACGGTACCCGTGGTACGGCCGCGGATACGCAGCGGAAAGCTTTCCGCCGCGTACGGCAGCAGCATGGCAATCAATGCGTTCGTTCCAACGATGAGCAGCGCCACGGGCATGACGGGACTGCCGGTCCCGGTGAACTCGAGCCAGAGTACTCCGAGCAATCCAGCGCAGGTCACGGCGATCGCACCGACGATGGACCATTTCGTGCTCCAGCGGCTGTACAGATAGGCCACCACAAATACCGTCGGGAATGCAATCAAGGCTGATTCCGCCAGAAGCTTGCTGGACACGGCCATGCTGTAGCCCCTTGCGACGAGGTCCGTCGGCAGCCACAACAGGAGTCCGAAATTGATCAAGCCGTAACAGATGGCGGCGAGGCTCAGGGCGAAGAGCTTACCGAAAAAGGCGCTTCCGGTCAGCGCGACGGTTTGCCCCTTGGCGAGAGCCACAGCTTCGGCAGACCTGGTCTTGCGCGCCTTGGAGCCGAAGCGCTCCATGACCCGTCGCGCTTCCTCACGGCGTCCACGGGCGAGAAGGAACTTCGCGGATTCTGGAATCAAAGCTCCTAACAGGACAAGCGACAACCCCGTCGGCAGATTGAGCAGCCAAAGGATTCGCCATCCGAACGTCGGCTGAAGCAGCGCCGAGAACCCGCTGGCGGCGAAATAGCCTCCGACGGCGCCGAGGCCACCAACCAGCACGAGGCTCCACCCCCTGTGCTTGCTCGGCATCATCTCGGCCAGGAGGGCGTAGGTCACGGGCAGCATACCGCCCGCAGCCGCGCCCATCATGAAGCACATCCCGATGTTCCAATAGAGCGAGGGCATCGTGCCGCAGATCGACGTTCCCACGAACATGACGGCCGAAAGCAGGATCGACGCCTTACGCCCATAGACGTCGGCAATGACTCCCCAGACGATCGATCCGATCACTGTTCCGGTCAGGGCGAAGAACGGTACGAGCGAGGCCGTCGCTTTCGGCACGCCATATTCGCTGACCATACCCGGAATGGTAAAGCCGAGGCTCGCCGGCTTCATGATGTCGATGATGAGTGCGATCACAAGTACGCACATGAGCGTCCAATGCGCGCTCGATAAAGGTGCATCCTCCGGCGGCGTGACGACGATTTCCTGTGAGGCGGCCAGCTGTCTCGATATATTCTTGGGCAGCAATCCGTAGGCCGCGATAGCGACCCCAAGGATAATCGTCGCCATGCCTATGTACATGTCGACGCCCATCGGCATTCCGGAGAGGCGATAATGTGTCATTTCGCCCATCAGGAACATCGGCGCGTGCAAAAGAACGCCGGCAGTAACGAGGATCACTCCGAGGGCGAAGGCCCAAAGCCCGCGTCGGTCGGAAAGAGTGCTTTTGCTGATCATTATCCCCCGGTTGCCCCTTACAGGCTTTGATGAGAGCTGGCGAAGGCCGCCGCGGCCCCGAACAGGCCGGGTTGCGGGTGGACGATAACCTTTACGGGCATATCCCCCATCATTCGCTCGAACCTGCCCTTCGCAAGAAAGCGGTCCTGAAAACCGGATCGCGGCAGATAATCGGCCAGACGCAATCCCAGGCCGCCCGCAAGCACGACAGCCGAGGCGCCTTGCGCCAGCGCATAGTCACCGGCAGCCGCACCGAAAATCAGGCAGAACCGATCGAGCGCTGCCGCCGCGAGCGAATCCGTTCCCTGAAGAGCCGCCCTCCAAAGATCCTTCTCGTCCCTCAAAGTGTAGTCACGGTTCTCGATCGTCCCGAGCGCTTCGTAAATATTCAGCAGGCCCCGTCCTGAAATCAGTCGTTCCACCGACACCCGCCTGAAATTCTCACGGAGCTGCGTCAGGATACGATCCTCAAGGGGGTCGAGCGGCGCCCAGTCGATATGCCCGCCTTCCGTAGCGATGACATCATAGCTGTTTTGGCGTTTCAGCAGGCTGGCAACGCCGAGGCCGGTGCCCGGTCCGACGATGCTGATGATTCCCGTCTCCGGCAGGCCCGCTTCTGGCCCGCAAACATGACGATAAGCAGAGCCTGGAAGCTCGGCCACGGCGTGGGCGATTGCCGCAAAGTCATTGACGATGACGAACTGTCCAACCCCAAGCTTCTCTTCCATCAGCGCGGGCCGGATGACCCAGGGATTGTTTGTCAGTTTGAGCACTTCGCCGCCAACGGGACCGGCAAAGGCGATCGCAAGTTCCTTCGGCAGCGGCTCGTCGATTCTACGACCGAATTCCTGCCAGGCATGCTGGAAGCTCGCGAACTCGCTTGTCTTCACGGTGACTGGCTCGCCCAGCTCGGTCACGTGCCCGCCATCTATGGCCGCGATCGCGAAACGCGCGTGCGTTCCTCCAACATCGGCTGTTGCAATATGTCGCATCACCTCTCCCGCCGCGGCGCTGTACTAAGCTCGCGCATCAATCGCCAGAGAGGAAGGGGATGGTGGGCCCGGAGGGATTCGAACCCCCAACCTAGCCGTTATGAGCGGCCGGCTCTACCGTTGAGCTACAGGCCCTGCCCCGGCTGCGCACGCGTAGCGCCGGCATAGGCGCAAGCGCAACTGAGTCCTGTAACGACGTCAGCCGGGGCGCCTCGGAAGTACGAGTACAAGCCTGTCGCCTGACACTCGAAGATCACCTCCTGCCGTCTGCGCAATGCCGCGCGCGAGCTTCAGCGAGAGACCGCTAGTGAATACATTCTTGGAATCCTCATCACGGCCAAACATTTGCGTTTCCGACCATGCCCTCATCGCTTCGGGACGCGTCAGAGAGATGAGGCATTGGCCAACGTCGCAATCAACGTTTGCCGACAAGCGCTCACGGGGTTCGGCAACCTCGATCAAAGCAGAGCAGAAACGGCGGACCAGGCGTTCGAGGACGGCTTTGTCGAGTCCCGCAATCGCCGGAGCGCGAGAAAGGTTGATTTCGAATTGAGCTCCTCGCCGACCTGCCTGATCCTTGAGGTCAGGCAGCAACGCAGTGAGCAGTGCGTTGAGATCGGTGGAGCCGTCTACGGCTCCCGATAAAGACCGGAGCTGTGCGGCGACATCCAAGTCCTCGATGGCGGAGAGCAGCAGCCTGCCCTGCAAAACGATCTCAGCAGCTCTTGCGCGATAGGTCGCCTCAGCCGGACCTAGATACTGACCATCGATGATCTCCGCGAAGCCGATGATCGCGTTAAGCGGGGTCTTCAGCTCGTGAACAAGCTCGCGAACTGCGTTCTGGTCGACCTCGCCGCCACGGGACACCTGAAGGTCTTCGGGTGCGGTCTCTCCCGCCCTCACCGCGACTCCACGGTAACCTGCGAAGCGCCCGTCCATAGGCTCGAACGCCGGAACGCCGCTCAGCTTCCATTCACCGGCTGTCGGTCCTTCGCCTGAAACTGTCAGGACCGCATCCCGGAACGGTGCGCGAACGGAAAAGGCACGATGAATGCGGGGATCGACGCCGTTATGCTCGCCCGGTTGGGCAAGCGATCGACCGATCAACGGCCCGCGTGGAACGCCGTCGACCCAGGCGATCTCGCCCGACGGACCGCATTCCCAACGAAACAAGGGCGCTGCGCTCTCGATCGAACGCCGTGGGCGCAGAGCCGAAGCGAAGGTTGGCGCAGCCTCCGGCTCGGTCCGGTCGAATTGGCGGTCCTGTCGAAGGTTCTCGATCCGAGCGAGGACTTCACTGATCGAGGGGATCGGCATGACGGGTGCTGGGGTCGGCGCTGGCGGCGGCGGTGGCGGCGGAGCCTCTGGCTCTTTGAATTGCGGCTCCGCCTGCACGATCGTCGGCCCTATAGGCTCTTGAACGACTTCCGCTTCAACGACTGACGGAGGATTAGAAGTCGTGACCGGGACCGGAGTGAGATCCGGCACGTTCGGATGAAGCGATCGGATGAACCGCCGGCTTTCCGCGCTGGCGCGATCGATCACCTGCATCCATTGATGATCGCGCAGATCCAGAGCCGCCAGGATGGGAGCGGACACCGATATAGCATCTGCGGCAAAGGCGTAGATGAGCTCGATAGGCAACTTAGGTCGAGCGACCGCTCTGGCGGCAGCGGCACGCACCTGCGGATCGACGACGACGGAGTCACTGCGGACCTCGAGGAGCGCGAGTTGCGCCGACGGCGAGGAAAGGTCGTCGGCGCGAGCGAGCAGCTCAACGAGCTGGCGCCAGCGGATGGCACGGTCGTGCGGATTGGCGGCTGGCTGGGCCAGCACTGTGTTCAGGCGATCGTCGAATCGCACCGCGGCATTCGCTTCCTTCAAGACCGGTCGATCCCCGATCTCGTGGTGCGCGATCCTAAGATAGGGGGTGGTGCGTACCTATCCCGGATTGGGACAGGCTCGGCACGCTCCTCTCACATGTGGGAACCGGGCACGCTCGCCGAGCCCGGGCCCAAATCCGTCGTACGATCAGGACAGGGACGAGACGTAGGCGAGCCAGTACTTGGCCACGTCCGCTCGGGGCCCCGTCACGGCGTTGAGCGCCGCGGTCGCGCCCGCCTTGTCCCCCGCACGTGCGAGGGCCATGCCAAGGTGCAGGTTGACCATGCTCGCATCCGCGCCCGGCTTCTTGAGCGCCGCGCGGTAGATTTCCGCCGCCTTGGCGTACTGCCCGTACGTGTAGTGAAGATCGCCGGTAGCGGTTGCAGCCTTGGCCGTGGCACCGCCCAAGGCTGACTTCGCAGCGGCCTCAAGGCTGGCTTCCTCTCCCGCGGATTTTTGTTTCGCCTGCTCCAGTTCTTCTTTGAACGGCGACTTGCTAGCGTTGACGACGCCCGCCTTGATTCCGTCATTGAGAACCGTCAGCGCCTCGCCCGGATAACCCTTCATGAGAGCCGCATAGGCGTAGCGATCATAGTCCGCCTCGCCCTTCAACGCTCCCGCTGCGCGAGCCAGTCGAAGCAGGTCCAGAGTCGTCGCATCGTCCACCTGATGAAGGTTGCGATAAATGCGAATGGCATCGCTCCAGTTACTCGCGCTCGGATAAGCCGCGACCCACTGGCGGCTGATATCGGCCGCTGCCGGAAGTTGCGCCTTGTAGGCCACCTGCAGCGCCCTCTTGTAAAGGTCTTCAGGTGCCTTCTGGCCGCCCGCACTCGCTTCGGCGATGGACTTCTGGAGCATTGCGACCTGATCGGCGGGGTTCGCGCCGACGAGCTGTGTCTGAGCAAGAAGCGATTTCGCTTCCGCATTGGCCGGATCCAGCTGAAGCACTTTCTGGAAGTCGCTTGCCGCTGCGGCGTATTGCTTCTGGTTGTACTTCACTTTGCCGGCGGTCAGATAAAGCGGGGCCTGGACCTCGGCGGGCGCAGCGCCGGTCGAGAGCATGCCTTCGACCGACTTGCCGATCTCCGCTTCATTCTTGGTGCCCATCGCTGCCTTCAGCTGAAGCTGATAGGCAAGATAATGCTCTTCAGGGGTTTTCGCGGCTGCGTGGGCAGCCGCAACTTGCGTGGAGACATCGCCCGTCGCATTCGCTTCCAGCGCCTTAGCAAGGTCATTGTAAAGTTTCGCGAATTCCGCTGAGAGCGAAACCTTCTTGCTCCCCAGCATGACCGTCCCGCCTCGGCCAGGCTTCACCTGCTCTTGCTTTTGCTCGCCGTGAGCCTGGGGAGTTTGCGGCTGCGCCGTCGCTCCGTACCCTTCGCGTTGAGCAACGGCTGCAGTGCTAAGTGCGGTCGAAGCAGCAAGGGTTACGCCAAGCATCCTAGTCGTGCGTGTCACAATTGGTCTCCCGTCACCATTTAACTGGCGCCTATCGCGAAATCGGGCCGCAATAAACCTCGGCGAATGGATCGCCAAGGCTGCTAAGATGTCGACTGATCGGCATTTGAACTCTCCCGCGTCCTCGCGCGCGAGCGCGTGCGCGGGGTGGCGCGCCCGTTCAAACTGGGCTAGTCGGTACCCATATGGGGGGTCGCGCCTGTTCGGACGCGTTCTTCATTTGTATCTATAACTTATTGAACCTGCAGGACTAACCTCTTGGCCACTGAACCGCCGGTCGACGACCGCGCAGCAACCGATCCCAATAGCCCAGGCGGCGGCAGCGACATCGCTCCCATCTCCATCGTCGATGAGATGAAGACTTCGTACCTCGATTACGCGATGAGCGTGATTGTCAGCCGCGCTCTGCCGGACGTTCGCGATGGCCTGAAACCGGTTCACCGCCGCATTCTCTATGCCTGCCAAGAGGCGGGTTACGTAGCCGGGCGGCCGTATCGCAAGTCGAGCCGCATCGTCGGTGACGTCATGGGTAAGTATCACCCGCACGGCGACAGCGCGATTTACGACGCCCTCGCCCGCATGGTTCAGCCATGGTCGCTGCGCGTTCCGCTGGTCGACGGCCAGGGCAACTTCGGTTCGATGGATCCCGATCCGCCCGCAGCCATGCGGTACACCGAAGCACGGCTGGGCAAGGTCGCGAATTTCCTGCTCGCTGACATCGACAAGGACACGGTCGAATTCCAGCCGAACTATGACGCGTCTGAGCGCGAGCCGCAGGTTTTGCCTGCCCGCTTCCCCAACCTGCTCGTCAATGGTGCAGGCGGAATCGCGGTCGGTATGGCGACGAACATCCCGCCGCATAACCTCGGCGAGGTGCTTGCGGCTTGCCGCGCCTACATGGACGATCCGACAATCACCACCGAAGGTTTGATGGAGCATGTGAAGGGCCCGGATTTCCCGACCGGCGCCTTCATCCTCGGCCAGTCCGGAATCCGCAGCGCCTACACCACAGGGCGAGGCTCGATCATGATGCGCTCGCGGTACAAGATCGAGGAAGGGCGCGGCGACCGCCGCTCCATCGTGCTCACAGAGATCCCCTACCAGGTCGGCAAGTCGGGCCTGGTCGAAAAGATCGCCGAAGCCGCCAAGGATAAGCGCATCGAGGGCGTCGCCGACATTCGCGACGAATCCAACCGACAAGGCGTGCGCGTCGTCATCGACCTGAAGCGCGACGCTACTCCCGAAGTCGTCCTCAACCAGCTGTGGCGGCACACGCCCGCCCAATCGTCCTTCCCCGCGAACATGCTGGCGATCCGCGGCGGCCGCCCGGAAACGCTGACTCTTCGCGACATCATCGAAAGCTTCGTCCGCTTCCGCGAGGAAGTGATCACCCGCCGATCGAAGTTCGAGCTTCTGAAAGCACGTGAGCGTGCCCACCTCCTGCTCGGCCTGGTCGTTGCGGTCACCAATCTCGATGAAGTGGTTAAGCTCATCCGGGGATCGGCCAGCCCAGGCGAAGCTCGCGAGAAGCTTCTCGCCCGCAAGTGGCCGGGTGCCGAAATCCGTCCGTACATCGCGCTGGTCGAAGCGGTCGAGCCCCAGGGCAAGTCTGACACCTACCAGCTCTCGGAACCTCAGGTTAAGGCGATCCTCGAGCTTCGCCTGCACCGCCTCACCGCACTAGGACGCGACGAGATCGGCAACGAACTCAAGGAACTGGCCGACTCTATCGGCGAGCTCCTGGAAATCCTCGCCAACCGGGCCCGCCTCTACGAGGTGATGCGCCAGGAATTCGACGAGGTCGAAGCCGAGTTCGCGACTCCTCGCGTCAGCGAGCTGGCGCCAGCGGCCGAAGGCATCGAGGACGAGGATCTCATCGAGCGCGAGGACATGGTCGTGACAGTGACCATGACCGGTTATATCAAGCGCACGCCTCTTGCCGTCTTCCGCGAGCAGAAGCGCGGCGGCAAGGGCCGCGCCGGCATGGCAACGAAGGAAGAGGATGCGGTCACCAACCTCTTCGTTACCTCGACCCACAATCCGGTTCTCTTCTTCTCGAACCTCGGACGTGTCTATCGCATGAAGGTGTGGCGCCTTCCCGAGGGCGGGCCGAACACAAAAGGCCGCCCGATGATCAACCTCCTGCCGCTCGCGGAGGGAGAGACGATCTCTACGGTGCTTCCGCTGCCCGAGGACGAGAACGAATGGGGCGGCCTCCACATTATGTTTGCGACCGCGCACGGCACCGTCCGGCGCAACAGCATGACTGCCTTCACCAACATTCCCACAGCAGGAAAGATCGCGATGCGCTTCGGCGCTTCTGCCATCGAGGAGGTTGAGAACGGGTCTGACGACACGGAAGAGCAGGCGGATCTGACGGACCGGCTGATCGGGGTCGAATTGTTGACCGAGGAAGACGACGTCCTCCTTGCGACCCGCAACGGCAAGGCGATCCGCTTTAAATCGACCGACGTCCGCGAATTCCAGTCGCGAACTTCAACCGGCGTGCGCGGGGTTCGTCTGTTCGGCGGCGACGAAGTCATTTCGATGTCCATCCTGCGCCGCGCGGGGACGTCGCAGGAGGAGCGCGACGCCTATCTGAAATCGCCCGTATGGCGCGGCGGATGCTGCCCTGAAGGATTAAGCGACGAGCGTTGGGCCGAGATCGCGGAGAAGGAGCAATTCCTCTTGACCGTCACGGAGAACGGCTACGGGAAGCGAACCTCTACGTATGAATATCGACGGACGAACCGCGGCGGCCAGGGCATCATAAATATCATCACGAGCGAACGTAACGGCGGAGTGGTCGCAAGCTTCCCAGTCAAGCCCGGAGAGCAGCTGATGTTGGTCACCGACCAGGCAAAGATCATCCGTACGACTGTCGGCGACATCCGGATTACCGGTCGCAACACTCAAGGCGTCACAATTTTCAAGGTCGCGGACAACGAGCATGTCGTAAGCGTCGCAAAGATCGACGAAAGCGACGAGGAAGAGATCGAGCTTGACGCCGGCGACGAAAAAGCGCCGGAGGAAGGTGCCGTGATCGGAGAAAGCGAGCTCGAGCGGCCCGCCGATCCGGAGCCCGGTGAAAAGTAACGCCTTCCGGTCCAATCTCGCGATAAGCTGTGGGAACGGCCGCAAGGCGGTCGGCGTTCGCTTTGGTGGTCCCAAAGGAGAACATGATGGCTCTTCCACACAATGCGCTTGTCCTCGTCGCCGATGGAACGAAGGCTTTGTTTCTTCGCAATCAAGGAGATCAGAACCAGATCGATCTCCGGACGGAGGCGCACGACAAACGTGAGGACCGCAAGGACCGGGAGATCAAGACCGATGCTCCCGGAGGGACCAGGCAGGCCATGGGATATGGGCGTCCGACGATGGACGAAGCTGACTTCCACACTCAGGAAGAGGATCGTTGGATCAAGGACGCGGCTGACGAGCTGAAGAAGCGCGCGCTCCGCAACGACTTCGATGCGCTCGTCGTCATCGCTCCACCAAAGGCGCTCGGCTACCTGAAGAAGTGCCTCCACAAGGAAGTGCAGAAGCGCATCGTGTTGACGATCAACAAGGAAATGACGGACCGGCCAATCCCGGACATCGAGGAACTGTTGGTCGGCGAAGCCGCGCCGCCGGCTTGACGCAACCGGAACGGCCGTAATCACGTTACGCCTCCGGTTCAAAGGAGGCCGTAATGAGAAGATTCGTAGAGTTTGTCCTTCTCTCGTTTGCCGGAAGTGGGGCGCTTGCCCAGTCGACGGCGTCCGTGTCCATCGCACCCCTTGGACCGAACAGCGCGCTCTTGAGCTTGAGCGCCGAGGGCTCTAGCCGACGTACGCCGGACGTCGCCTTGTTCAACGCCGGGGTGGTCACACAAGCTGTCACGGCGAGCGAAGCCCTTGCCGATAACAGCCGAAAGATGGACCGCGTCATCACCGCTCTGAAGCGATCTGGGATCGCCGAGCGCGACATCCAGACCCAGGCGATCAGCCTTCAGCCGCGTTACTCAGACCCAGAGCGTGATGCGCAAATGCTCGCTCGCACGACCGGCCGGCCTTACACTCCGCCCACTGAGGCGCCCAAGATCATCGGCTATGAGGCTCGCAACTCAGTCCAGGTGCGCGTCCGCAAGCTCGGCGAAATGGGAAAGACGATCGACACGCTGATCAGCGAAGGCGCGAACCAGGTGGACGGGCCAAGCTTTACGCTCGACGAACCGCGTGGAGCGATGGACGAGGCCCGCCGTGAAGCCATTGCGGTCGGCCGTCAGCGCGCAGACCTCTACGCTCAGGCTACGGGCATGCGCGTCGCCCGGCTTCTATCGGTAAGTGAAGGCGGCGGCTATTATCCAGTACAGCAGGCGATCGTCGTGACAGGCAGCCGCGTCGGATATGGCGGGGCTCCGCCTCCTCCCCCGCCGCCACCCGCGCCCGTCTCGCCCGGCGAGCTTAATCTCGGAACCAGCGTATCGATGCAATTCGAGCTAACGCGCTGAGGCCCACGGCATGGGGTGTATTACGAACATATAGCACTCCATGCAGAACCTCTCTGGTCGCTGGCAGACTAAGACATTGGAATTATTGTCTTATCCTGTTTGGCACGCTTCTTGGAATGTTTCCCGGCGCAGCGCTTCTGTTGCGTGAAAAGGGAGACAAAGATGACGATGATGACCACCATAATTGCGGTGGCGCTGGGATTTGCGCCCGTTCAGGGCGACCGTTCGGTCGTGCAAATCAGCAATGCGCACGACAGCATGATCGGAAGCTTCACCGAGACGGTCGATGACACGGGCACGACGCACCTGCGCGGCGTAAACCGGATGACCGGCGAAATTTTCCATCTGACCGTCAATCCGCACGGTCGGGTCACAGGCTCTGTTGGAGAGTCGACGGTAACCTTTCAGATTCAGCGGACAAGCTGAACGCGTATCAACGTCAGGCGTAGAGGTGCACCACCTCTGCGTCTGGCGCTGTCGCCGAGATCAATAGATTGCGGTGGCACTGCGCCGGATCCCGCTCGTAGCAGAGCAGAGCGCTTGGCTCCCCTGCTGCCAGATCGAGCATCTGGGCTCCCTCGGCAATCGCCTCGGGTAGCTCGAGCTGTCCGGCATAGATCCGTACCAAATCATCATGTCGTCCGGCTCGCGCCGCCGCCCGGCCGTCCGCAGGCGTACCAAGCGCACGCAGGTGGACGTAATCTATGCCAGTTTCGGCAAGCGCATTCCTAAGCGGTGTTTTCGAGAATCCAGGCCGCCGTGAGTTGGGCACCGCGCGAACGTCAATCACCCGCTTCACGCCCGCCAGCGTGAGCGCCTCAACGAATTCACCGACCGTCGTGCCCTCATACCCAATCGTGAAGATGCGCATGGGGTGGATTTAGGAGCTCATCCACGTCATTGCGAGCGGCGCAGGCGCGCGGCAATCGGGTCGTACGCTGATGGATTGCTTCGCTTTGCTCGCAATGACGGACAGCTTCGACATCCAAGTCATCGGCGGCGGACTCGCGGGGAGCGAGGCCGCGTGGCAGCTAGCCGAGACAGGCTTCCGCGTGCGCCTGTCGGAGATGCGCGGCGGCGGAGACACTACGCCGGCGCATGAGACCGACCGCCTTGCCGAGATGGTCTGCTCCAACAGCTTCCGTTCGGACGATGCCGAGCACAATGCCGTCGGCCTTCTCCATCAGGAGATGCGCTCTCTCGGTTCGCTGATCATGCGGGCCGCAGATGAACATCGCGTGCCCGCCGGATCAGCGCTGGCCGTGGATCGGGAAGCTTTTGCTGCCGAAGTGACTTCAGCGGTGGAGGATCACCCGAACATAGCTATCGTGCGCGAACGCATCGACGCGCTCCCAGATCACCCGGCGATCATCGCGACCGGGCCACTTACCGGTTCAAGGCTCGCCGAAGCCATCGCCGACGAGACGGGCCAGGGCGCACTCGCCTTTTTCGACGCAATCGCTCCGATCATCCATCGCGACAGCATCGACATGGACGTCGCCTGGATGGCAGCGCGCTGGGACAAGGGAGGCAAGGACTACATCAACTGTCCGATGGATCGCGAACAGTACGAGGCCTTCGTTCAGGCGCTCCGCGATGGCGAGAAGACCGAGTTCAAGGACTGGGAGAAGGATACGCCCTACTTCGAAGGTTGCATGCCGATCGAAGTGATGGCCGACCGCGGCGTCGAAACCCTGCGATACGGCCCGATGAAAGGCGTCGGCCTCGATAATCCGAAGACAGGGCGTTGGCCCTACGCCTGTGTCCAGCTGAGGCAGGACAATGCGCTCGGTACCTTATGGAACATGGTCGGCTTCCAGACCAAGCTGAAGCACGGCGAGCAGGTCCGTATTTTCCGAACGATTCCCGGCCTCGAGAATGCCGAATTTGCACGCCTTGGCGGCATCCATCGCAACAGCTTCATCAACTCGCCCCGGCTGCTGGACGGCGAACTGCGCCTCAGGTCGAAGCCGAACATCCGCTTTGCAGGCCAGATCACGGGTTGCGAAGGCTATGTCGAGAGCGCAGCCGTCGGACTGATGGCCGCTCGCTTCACTTCAGCTGACATGCGGGGTGAAAGACTGCTCCCGCTTCCCCAGGAGACGGCACTGGGCGCCTTGCTCGGACATATCACCGGCGGTGCTGACGCAGAGACGTTCCAGCCGATGAACGTCAATTTCGGCCTAATGCCGCCCGTCGGAGGCCGTGCCAAGAAAGCCGATCGCAAGAAAGCCTACACCGATCGCGCTCGAATGGCCCTCGCCGATTGGTTCGAACGTTCGCGCGCCTTGGAACCGGTTCCAGCTTAGCTCGCAAAATCGATCGTCGAGATCAGCTCGGTCATTCGAAAGAGGCGAGCCTTGATCGCTTCCGGAACATCCTCGGGAATGCGGTCGGCGATCGTGTCCCTCGCCTCGAAATAGCTGGCCTTCACCCGTACCAGTTCCATTGACCAATCCGGAAAACTGCGAGCGTCAACTTTGCGTCGATCGCGGATCTCGAAGCCCGTATGCCGAGGATCTTTGCGCAGCCGTTCGATCAGGTCCTCGATCGCGCTCTCCGAGCCTTCGATGATTTGCAGGAAGTGCGTGCCGTTGAACACCAGCAACCCGGTTATTCCGTCGACGGAGTTTTGCTCTCGGGCGATGAGATGGATGTCTTCGAGATCGCTTTCCTGCAGGTCCAGGCGAGCGAGGCTTGTGTACGTAACGGAAGTGAAATTCATTCGCCTCCGATACGGACATTTCTCTCCGTCTCAAGCCGGTAACGTCGGCTTCAAGACATAGTTAACACGAACAGCGCGTTTTCTTCGGCAAAGGAGGGGCGGTCGTCGCGAATTCGGTTGGATTGAGCCAGCCTGAGCGGTCCTTGTCGGCGCCGTTGAATTTGTCGATCGTCTTTCCCGCCCACTCTTCAAAGGACAGGGTCCCGTTGCCGTTGGCGTCCAGCTTGGCGAAGGCTTTCCGGCGCGGACCAAACAGTTCTTCCCGCTCGATCCGTCCGTTCTTGTCCTTGTCGGCCCTGGAGAAGCGCCTCTCCTCGCGACTCTTTGGAGTGGCTTCCAGTGGCTCAGGAAGTCTGACGAGTGGGCCCCCTCCTGCCGATCGAGGCGGGGGCGCGGCCGGAAGAAGCGGCGCCTCCTCCGCTCGGCTTTGCCAGAAGAGAAATGCACCAGTCATGAGCAAAAAACAGGCCGAAGCCCCGGCGAGAAAACGCGCCAAGCGACACCCCCTTATCAGCGGGAGATTCGGCTAGAGCCAACTTGCGTCCGAAACGGACGGTGTCAATCGCCATCAGATACGTCCGGTCCAGCGATGGCGAAGCATGGCGGCGAGGCGCGGCGGCGATCCCTCCTGTTCGAACGGCGGACCGCTTCTGAGATCGCGCGCAGCCAATCGCGCGAGCGCTGACAGCGGGCGCGAGGCCCGTGAAAAGCGTCGGGGAGCATTGCTCCACCGTTCTCTTGCATATTCAAGCAGTTCCGGAACGCCTCTACGACCGACCGAAACGAGCGCGTAAAGCGCTCCCGCTTCCTGAATCTGTTCGTCCTCGGCGCCAAGCAGCCGCGCGCCAAGAGCGAAAAGCCGGGACCCGCGCTCGGCAACCCGCGCGGCGTCAACTGTCTCGTCGAGCAGAGTCGCCCAGCCATCCTCGAGCCGTGACAACTCCGCGCCCGTGATTCCGCGAAAGAGCAGATTTTGCGCCGCGGACTGCAGCCTCGGCTCGTCCGGCACCACGCCCTGATCGAGTTCTTCGAGGCGCTCACGCCACCAGGCGAGCTTCACTGCCGCCAGCGCGGGCTGGGTCGAGCGTGCGACCACGTCGCCCATCGCTGCGTCAATCTGCCACAGAGCTTCGAATGCCGGTCGCAGGTCGCTCGGTACCTGGCGCAGCATGAGCACGCGATCGGCGCCTATCGCCGCCGCGAGAGATTCGTCAGCGGTAACAGACCGCCTTTGCGGCAGCGACGACATCCGAAGCCTTGATCAGCGCCATCTTCTCGAGGTTAGCGGCATAAGGCAGCGGAACATCGACGTCCGTCACGCGAAGCACGGGAGCGTCGAGGTCGTCGAAACCTTCGGTCATCGCAATCGAGATGATCTCGGAGCTTATCGAGCAGGTCGGCCAGCCCTCTTCGACCACCACCATGCGGTTCGTGCGTTTCAGGCTCTCCAGCACGGTCGCTTTGTCGAGCGGGCGGAGCGTACGGAGATCGATGACCTCGGCGTTGATGCCCTCGCCCATCAACTCTTGCGCCGCCTCGAGAGCAACTCCGACGCCGATCGAATAACTGACGAGGGTCACGTCCTTGCCTGGACGAACGATCCGCGCCTTGCCGATTGGCAGGACGTAATCGTCCATCTGCGGCACATCGAAATGCTGGCCGTAGAGCAGCTCGTTCTCGAGGAAGACCACGGGGTCTTCGCTGCGGATCGCCGCCTTGAGCAGACCCTTTGCATCCGCCGCACTGTACGGCGCGATCACGACGAGGCCAGGAACGCTGGCGTACCAAGGACCGTAATTCTGGCTGTGCTGCGCACCCACGCGCGCCGCTGCGCCATTGGGCCCACGGAAGACGATCGGGCAGCGCATCTGCCCGCCCGACATGTAATTCGTCTTCGCGGCCGAATTGATGATGTGGTCGATGGCCTGCATCGCGAAGTTGAAGGTCATGAACTCGACAATCGGCCGGAGCCCGCCCATCGCCGCGCCCGATCCGATGCCGGCAAACCCATATTCCGTGATCGGAGTGTCAATGACGCGCTTCGCACCGAACTCCTGCAGCAGGCCCTGAGTGACCTTGTAGGCGCCCTGGTACTCGGCGACTTCCTCGCCCATCACGAACACGCGATCGTCGGTGCGCATCTCTTCCGCCATGGCATCGCGAAGAGCCTCGCGAAGCGTCATGCTTACGAGCGGCGTGCCCTCAGGCACTTCGGGGTCATCATGCGTCTTGCTGACGTCCGCAACGAGATCGCGCGCCGCAGTCTCAAACACATGCGGTGTCGGCGTTGCTTCTTCCTTCTGCTCGGCTGGTTGCGGAGCGGCGCCTGACTCCTTCGTCTTTGCAGGTGCGGCCGGCGTTTCCGGAGCTTCGCTCACCGTTTCACCGTCGGCAGCAAGCAGAGCGATCGGCTGACCGACCTTCACGCCATCCGTACCTTCGGGAACGAGAATCTTGGCGATCTTGCCTTCGTCGACCGCTTCGAACTCCATCGTCGCCTTGTCGGTCTCGATCTCGGCGAGGATATCTCCCGACTTCACGTCGTCGCCTTCCTTGACGAGCCACTTGGCGAGAGTGCCCTCCTCCATCGTCGGGGAAAGGGCGGGCATCTTGAGTTCGGTCGGCATGAGCGTCTTTCCGCTTTAGGCAGGCTCGCGGGCACAAAGCCAATGCGGCGGGCGGGGTCAAGTGGGCGACGGGTCATTTGACTTCCCGCTTGCGCTGAACGCCAGATTAACGCAGCACTCACCGCATGGCGGCTGAAGAGGCCAATCGGACCTATCTCGTCGTGATCGACGACAGTGCGGAGGCTCGTGTTGCGCTCCGCTTCGCAGCTCGTCGAGCACTCAAGACCGGCGGCTCCGTCGAGGTTCTCGCCGTGGTCGAACCGCAGGATTTCGTTCAATGGGGCGGCGTTCAGGCGGCAATGGAAGAAGAACAAAGGCTACGCATCGAAGGCGTGGTGAGCGGCGCTATCGGCGAGATCATGGACGAATCCGGAGTGAAGCCGTCGATCGTTATCCGCTCGGGCGAGCCGACGAAGGTCGTTCGCGAATATGTCGGCGAGCGGGAGGAAGTCGCTGCTCTGGTCTTGGGCGCCGCGCCGAATGGAAGTCCCGGGCCCCTCGTGGCGCATTTCACCGGGTCCGATTCAGGGAAGCTGCCCTGTCCCGTGATGATCATCCCGGGAGGTCTCAGCGACGAACGCCTGGAACAGCTGAGCTAGAGCGCCCTGGCCAGCAACTCGCAAAGTGCCACGCACCCCGCCTCATCCTCTTCCGTGAAACGCGAGGGCGTGGGGCTGTCGAGGTCGAGAACGGCGATCAGCTTCCCATCGCGAACGATCGGCACGACCAACTCGCTCGCCGACGCGGCGTCGCAGGCGATGTGGCCGGGAAAAGAATGGACGTCTTCGACACGCTGCACTCGCAGGCTTTCCGCCGCCGCTCCACAAACGCCCTCTCCGAACGGAATGCGGATGCACGCAGGCCGTCCCAGGAACGGACCGACAACGAGTTCCCCATCCACATTCCGATAGAATCCTGCCCAGTTGAGGTCGGGCAATGTCTCCCAGATCAGCGCCGCCACGTTCGCCATGTTGGCGATGGGGTCCGGCTCGCCCGTGGTCAGGCCCTCTGCCGCTGAGAGCAAATCCCGGTAGAGCGTCGGCTTGTCGGCCGCTTCGATCTTGAAGTCGTACATCAGTCGAATTGCACCTTTCCGCGCGCCTGCTTCACCGCGCTGCGCTGCTTCTTTCTGTCGACCCGTTGAGCCTTTGCAGCCCTGCTCGGCCGCGTGGCCTTGCGCTTCGCCTGCACGATATGGGCAGCGGCGATCATTTCCGCCAACCGACGCCGTGCGTCCTGCCGGTTCGCATCCTGCGTCCGGTACCTGCGCGCGGTGATCAGAAGTTCGCCCGCGCCGGTTACGCGACTGCCGGCGATCTGCTTCAGCCGCTCATAGGCGTCGGGATGGAGGCCCAGCCGGAACAGGTCGACCCGAAGCTGGACCGCCGTCGCGACCTTGTTGACGTTCTGGCCGCCGGGTCCGGTCGCGGCGAGAAAGCTCTCGCTGAGCGCCTCCTCAGGGATTTCGACGTCCTCAGTTCGCATCGGACCAGTCACCGAAATGCTCCGGCAACGGGGCCGCGACGTCGATTGCCGGCTTTTTCTCGCGCGGCACCACGAGGCGGGAAGCGTGAAGCAACATCGGCCCGCCCGGCACGCCATAAACCCGATCGCCGACGATCCCTCGCCCGAATGCTTCGCGCGCATGCACGCGCAGCTGATGCGTTCGCCCCGTCACTGGCCGGAACTCGACCAGAGTCCGGCCGTCGCGAACCTCAAGTTTGCGCCAGTGAGTGATTGCTTTGTCGCCCTTTGGATCGGCGACCATGCGCCAGCCGGCTTTCTCACTCGATTTCTTGCTAAGCGCGAGGTCGATCGTACCTGCGTCTTCGGCGATCTCGCCATCGACGACCGCCAGATAGTATTTCTCGACCTGCCGCGTTTCGAACGCCTTCTGCAGCGCGGACCGCGCCTTGGGCGATCGCGCCAGCAACAGGCAACCCGACGTATCCTGGTCGAGACGGTGCATTGGCGTCGGCGGCCGCTGGAACCCTTGCTTCAGCTCGCCAAGCCGCTCGACCACGCTATCGCCCCCACGGCGCGGAGTATCGACCGGCAGGCCCGCCGGCTTGTCGATGACCATCGCCTCGGCATCGATGAAGAGGATCCGATCGTTAAGCACTGCGCGTCATTGCGAGGAACGAAGTGACGAAGCAATCCGGTTGCTGGATCGCGTCGAAGCGCTCGCAAAGACGGCGCAGAAGCCGTCTGTGACTCCTGCGCAACGATTCCGAGGGAATCCAGCGCGTTACACATTATTAACCTTTTGCCTTCAGACATCGAATGGTTAATGACCGCTTCAAGGCCGTTAAGAGAGCGT
>Ga0070675_100000896_pt1 | contig 21182 bp, 21 predicted proteins | sample KBSM43metaG_FD_65343 | JGI IMG/M metagenome (GOLD analysis project Ga0070675, IMG submission 65343) | Miscanthus rhizosphere microbial communities from Kellogg Biological Station, Michigan, USA - KBS M4-3 metaG | ecosystem: Host-associated > Plants > Roots > Rhizosphere > Soil ... | reverse complement strand
AAGTCTGAAGTCTGAAGTCTGAAAACTCTCCAATCTGCAATCTTCAATCTGCAATCCGAAATTCGGCTCCGCCAATGGCCACCTTCAAACTGACCCTCGCCTACGACGGCACCGACTACATCGGCTGGCAGCGGCAAGCGACCGGCGTTTCCATCCAAGGTCTTCTCGAAGACGCGCTGCGGGAATTCGACGACCGCGACGTGGCGGTAGCCGGTGCCGGACGCACCGACGCGGGCGTCCACGCGCTGGGGCAGGTTGCGTCCTGCTCGCTCGATCGCACTATTGATCCGCGGACGCTGACGCGAGCGCTCAATTACAAGCTGCCACACGACGTTCGGGTTCGCCGCGCGCGCGCGATGCCGCCCAGTTTTCATGCGCGCTTCGATGCTCACCAGAAAACCTATCGCTACCGGCTCTGGAACGGAAGCGTCTTGAGTCCGTTTCAATGCCGCTACGCGTGGCACCTGCCGGGCGCACTCGACATCGCCGCGATGTGCGACGCCGCGAGGCTCGTCGAAGGCACGCACGATTTCGCGGCCTTTCAGGGGCAGGGCAGCGACAGGTCGACCACGACGAGAACAGTCAACCGATTGCGGATTGCCGATTGCGGATCGCGGATTGATTTTGAAATTTCGGGCAACGGTTTCCTGCGGCACATGGTTCGAATCCTCGTCGGGACGTTGGTCGAGATTGGGCGGGGCCGGCGCGATTCGCGTTGGGTCAGTGAGGTGATGGCGTCACGCGATCGCAATCAGGCCGGCCAGACCGCTCCGGCGCACGGGCTCTTTCTGGTGTCGGTGCAGTACCGCCACGAGCTTGCGGCTGAGCCTTAAAAGCTTGTAACATCGGGGTTTGTCACGAAGGAACCGACATGTCGCTTGAGCAGCTCCTGGCGTGGATCCCGCCGGGATCGCCTGACGAGACGCTGGCGCGGCAGGTCGACTTCGATCGGCTGCCGGCCCACATCGCGATCATCATGGACGGCAATGGCCGATGGGCGGCGCAACGTCACTTGCCGCGCGTTGAGGGGCACCGCGCCGGCATCGACTCGGTCCGCGACGTTGTCGAGACTTCGGCCCGCCTCGGCATCGGCGTGCTTACCCTCTACGCGTTCTCGGTCGAAAACTGGAAGCGGCCGAAAGCGGAAATTCATGTGCTGATGACGCTGCTGAAGCGTTACATCCGCCTCGAACTCGGCACGCTGCAGAAGAACAACATCCGCTTTCACGTGATCGGTCGTCCTGAAGCGCTTGCCCCGGACGTGCAACACGAGCTCCAGATCGGCGTCGAGCAGACGTCGCGCAACACCGGCATGCTGTTCAACATTGCGCTGAACTACGGCGGGCGCGCTGAAATCGTCGACGCAGTCCGGCGCGTCATCGCGTCGCAGACCAAGCCGGAAGAGCTCGACGAAAAACGCTTCAGCGAATTTCTCTACACGGCCAATCAACCCGATCCCGACTTGTTGATTCGCACCAGCGGCGAAATGCGCGTCAGCAACTTCCTGCTGTGGCAGATCGCCTACTCGGAGATCTGGGTTACCGAAACCCTGTGGCCCGATTTCCGCCGCCGACATCTGCTCGAGGCGGTGGTCGCCTATCAGAAACGCGATCGCCGCTACGGCGGCATCAAGCCGTCACCCGTCGCCCTCAGCGTCAAGTGATTGCGCTTCCGTCAGGTAGTGATTTTGCGCGGCGCGCACGGCGCGCCCGCGAGGGAGCGGAGCGGGGTTTGGGGGCCCCGCGAGCGACCGAGCCGGGGTTCGGGGCGGAGCCCCGATAAGGATGACACGCGTACTGAGTGGCGCGGTACTGATAGCGATTGTCGTCGCCGCCGTCTGGTTCGCGCCGCCGCCGGTCTTCTTCACGCTTGCCGAGTTGGTCCTGCTGCTCGCCTTCATCGAGTACGCGCGGCTCGCCGATGCGTCCGGGCTCGGTGTGCCGCGATTCGCTGCCGGAGTCGCGACCCTGGTCACCTCGATGGGACTGACGTCGTCACTACGGATCGGCGACGAAATACTCGCCAACGCGGTGGCTCTCGACGCGGTCGTGTTGTCGGCGTTCGTCGTGCTTGCCGCGTTGTCGTTGACAACGTGGCGTGGCGATCGCACCGCCCTGGCGCAAGCGGCGGCCGCGGTATTTCCAATGCTCTACCTCGGGCTTCCGTTCGGAACACTGATTGCGCTGCGGACGATGCGAGGTCCGGCGGTGCTGTTTCTGTTGCTGCTGACGGTGATGGTCAGCGACACGGCGCAGTATTACAGCGGCCGCTTGTTCGGACGTCGTCCGCTGGCCGCGGCGATTAGTCCGAAGAAAACGATTGAAGGCGCGGTCGGCGGGTTGGTGTTTGGCGCGATCATCCTGACGGTAGCCGGCGCATGGTGGCTGCCCGGTATTCCACCGGCATTTCGCGCGCTGCTCGGGGTGGCGATCGTCGCGCTCGGCATCGTCGGCGATCTGTTTGAATCGATGCTGAAACGCAGCGCTGGCGTCAAGGACAGTTCGGCGCTGATTCCTGGACACGGCGGCGTGCTGGATCGGATCGACGCGCTGCTGTTCGCGGCGCCGATCTACTACGTCGTGCTCAAGTATGTCTAAACGCAAAATTCGTAAAGTTCGCAAAGCACGCGAACAACATTTTGCGCGGCGTTCTTCGCGTTCTCTGCGGTTTCGCTCTTGACTGTGAAGAAACGTATTGCGATCCTCGGCTCGACCGGCTCGATCGGCCAGAGCGCCCTGGCGGTGGTCGACGCGCATCGCGAACGGCTTACCGTGGTTGGTCTTGCGGCCGGCGAGAATGCCGACCGCTTGGCCGAGCAGATCGCCCGCTATCGTCCGAGCGTGGCAGCGATGGCTAGTGGTACCGCCATCGATCGGCTGAACCGGAACGGCGCGTCACCCTCCACCAGGATCGTCGGCACCGGCCGCGATGGTCTCGCGGCGGTTGCGACGCATCCTGATGTCGACATTGTGTTGTGTGCCTCGAGCGGCACCGAGGGGCTCGAGGCGGTGCTCGCGGCAATCGAGCATGGCAAGACCATCGCGCTTGCCAACAAGGAAGTGCTGGTGATGGCGGGGGCGATTGTGACCGCAGCCGCGCGGGAACGCGGCGTCGCCATCCTTCCGGTCGACAGCGAACACAACGCGATTCATCAGTGCATTCATGGCCGGCCGGCCGGCGAAATCCGTAAGTTGATCCTGACCGCGTCCGGCGGACCTTTTCGCGGCCGTTCCGCGTCAGAATTGAAAGACGTCACTGCCGCCGACGCGCTCAAACATCCCACCTGGCGGATGGGCCGCAAGATCACCATCGATTCGGCCACCCTGATGAACAAAGGGCTGGAAGTGATTGAAGCGCATTGGCTGTTCGGCGCAAGGGCCGATCAGATCGACGTGGTGATCCATCCGCAGTCGGTCGTCCATTCGATGGTCGAATTGACGGACGGTTCGATCATTGCACAGCTCGGCGCGACCGACATGCGGCTACCGATCCAGTATGCATTCTCGTATCCGGAGCGCTGGCCGACGCCGCTGCCGACCGTGGATTTAGCGGTTGCCGGACGGTTGGATTTCGATCGGCCAGACAGGGCGGCCTTCCCGTGTTTGCAACTCGCTTACCGGGCGCTCGAGGCCGAACGCAGCCTGCCGGTGGTGTTGAATGCAGCCAACGAAGTGGCGGTGGCGCGGTTCCTCGACGAGCGGCTGCCATTCAACGGAATTGCTCGAGTGATTGCGGCAACGATGGATGCACACCAGCCCGCTGCTGTGTCAAGGCTTGCAGAAGTGCGCGCTGTTGATCGGTGGGCCCGGGAGCGTGCGGTTGAGATTGCTCAGAAGGTAGAATTAGAAGTCTGATGGTCACGATCCTCGCATTCGCCTTCGTTCTCGGCGTGCTCGTGTTCGTTCACGAGCTCGGCCATTTCATGGCCGCCAAGCGGGTCGGGATTCGTGTCCTGAAATTCCAGCTTGGGTTCAATCCGACCGTGCTGAGTTTCCGGAAGGGCGACACCGAATACGGCATCGGCGCGCTTCCGCTCGGCGGCTACGTCAAGATGGCCGGCGATACGCCGGAAGATCGCGGAACCGACGCCGAAGGCGCGCCCACCGGCCGGCCTGACGAATTTCTCTCGAAGACCAAGTGGGAACGGTTCCAGGTTTTGATCATGGGTCCGGCGATGAACCTGATCCTGGCGCTGGTGCTGACGGCGATTGTGCTGTATCAGGGCGTCGAGATGCCGGTGTTCCAGGATCAGCCGGTGGTCATCGGCGCCGTGCCCGCGGATTCGGCCGCGGCGAAGGCAGATATCCGCGCCGGCGATAAGGTTCTGTCGGTCCAGGATCACGACGTCGATACCTGGGAGCAATTCCTGATCGCGATCGGCACGCGCCCCAACCGCGAAGTCACGCTGAAACTGCTGCGCAACGGTCTCGAAATCACCAAGAAAGTGACGCCGGTGGTTCAGGCCGGCCAGAGCCGCTTCGAAATTGGCGACATCGGCGTGCTGCCCGACATCCATCCGTTCGTGTCGCGGGTCAATCCGAACGAACCAGCCGACAAAGCAGGCGTGAAGGCCGGCGACGTCATCCTTTTCGTCAACCAGGAACGCATGACGTTGCGCTCGGAATTGATGGCTGCGATTGCGGCGCATCCGAATACCGGCATCACCATCAAGGTGCTGCGCAACGGCAGCGAGCAAGACATTTCGGTCGTACCCGCGCAGGGCGGTTGCACGGGCGTCGCGGCCAACGTCGGTTGCATCGGCATCGCGATCGGCGAACCGACCAAGAGCTTCAAGCCCGGCGCCGTCGAAGCGCTGACGATGAGCGTGCAGAAGAATATTGAGTACGCCGAGCTGATCTTCCAGACGGTGTGGGGATTGCTCACCCGCGAAACGTCGCCGAAGCAGCTGATGGGCCCGGTCGCGATTGCGCAGATGTCCGGCGAATCCGCGCAACTCGGATGGATTGCACTCTTCAGCCTGATGGCCTCACTGAGCCTCAATCTCGGTATTCTCAACCTGCTGCCGATACCCGTGCTCGACGGCGGCCACATCTTCATCATGGCGCTCGAAGGCGTCGCTCGCCGCGACTTCAGCGTGAAAGTGAAAGAAAAGATGCTGCTGGCCGGCTTCGTCGCGCTGATGATGTTGATGGCGGCGGTGATCTACAACGACCTGACGCGTATCAGCTGGATCGAACGGCTGATGCCCTGGCGGTAGCGCATAGGCCCCACTCTTGCACTAGCCGAACCGGAGGTTTCAACGTGAAACTGCTGCAATATGCCGGGTTACTGGTTCTGACGACGATACTTAGCGCTGCTGCTCCGCAATTGTCGTTCGCTCAGGCTTCGTTCTCTAACGCGGACATCCAGCGTCTTCAAGATGCCATATACGACGCCTCGCGCGATGTGTCGCAGCTCCGCAGCCGCGACGCGAGCCAGGCGACTCTTCTCCAGGCCGAGCTCGACGACCTGCGCGACGAGACGATTTACCTGCGCGTGAAACTGCGCCACAACGAACCGATCTCCAGCAGTGCGTATAACGACGTACGGGATCGGATTGAAGACGTTCGCCGGCGCGCGCGCGGCGATTCGAGCGGCCGCTATTCGACGCCGTCGAGCTCATCATCGCCATCGTCGAGTCCAAAGTACAACGACCAGGACGCGACGCGACACTCTTCCAACCCCAACGAGGTGATGGTCGGCACCGAGTTCGACGTCCGGCTGCAAACCTCTCTCAGTTCCGGCACCGCTCAGGTCGAAGATCGCTTCGATGCGACGACTCTCGTTGACCTGCGCGACGAGCGTGGCAAGGTGATTGTTCCCGCCGGCTCGACGATGCGCGGCATCATCAGTTCCGTGACCAAGGCGACGCGCACCGAACGAACCGGCAAAATGACGGTCGCGTTCGACCGCGTCACGATCGATGGCCGCAACTATCCGATGCGCGCCACGGTAACTCAGGCCATCGAGAGCGAAGGCATCCGCGGCGAAAAGGAAAAAATCGGAATTGGCGCCGGCGCCGGCGCGGTCATCGGTGCGATTCTGGGCGGCGTGAAAGGCGCGCTGGCCGGCATCCTGATCGGCGGCGGCGGGACGATTGTGGCGACCGAAGGCAAGGACGTCGAGCTGCCAGCCGGCACGGTGCTTCGAGTGCGGCTCGATTCGCCGCTGCAGCTGCAGAAGTGACGTTCGATCGTAATCAGCGTCGTCGCAATTCGCGCATGGCTCCTCGCGCCGCCTGAATTGTCTTCGCGACGTCGCGTCGCGTATGGGCGGTGGAGAGGAACCAGGCTTCGAATTGCGACGGCGGCGGATAGATTCCTCGACCGAGCATCCCCCGAAAAAACTGTCCGTATTGATTCGTGTCCGATGTCGTCGCCGATGCGAAGTCACGCACCGGACGGTCCGTAAAAAAGGGTGTCACCAGCGAACCGACCGCGTTGACCTGTAGCGCGACCCCGGCGTCGCGCGCCGCATCGGCGAAGCCGCCGGCGAGCTGCGCGCCAAGTGCCGCCAGCTGCTTATATAACCTGGGCGTCAGGCGTTCGAGCGACCACAAACCTGCGGTCATCGCCAGCGGATTGCCCGAGAGCGTGCCCGCTTGATAGACCGGTCCAGCCGGCGAGATTAACTCCATCAAATCCGCACGGCCGCCGTAGGCGCCGACCGGCAGCCCGCCGCCGATGATCTTCCCCAGGCATGTGAGGTCGGGCCGCACTTTAGCCACCGATTGAGCGCCGCCGGCGGCGGCGCGAAACCCGGAAATCACTTCGTCGAAGATCAACAGGGCGCCGCTGTTGGTGCAGATATCACGCAATCCGTGCAGGAATCCATCGGCCGGTGGCACGACCCCCATGTTTCCGGCGATTGGTTCGACGAAGATCGCGGCAACCTCCCCGCGATTCGCATCGACGATGCGACGCACACTGGCAAGGTCGTTGTACGAGGCGATGATGGTGTCGGCCGACGCTGAAGCTGTAACACCGGGACTGGTTGGCGTACCAAGCGTCAACGCGCCGGAACCGGCTTTGACCAGGAAAGGGTCGGCGTGGCCGTGGTAGCACCCTTCGAATTTCACGATCTTGTCGCGCGAGGTTGCCGCCCGCGCCAGTCGCGCGGCACTCATCGCGGCTTCGGTTCCCGAGCTGACGAAGCGGACGCGTTCGAGCGACGGCATCAGCGCGCGGACCCGTTCGCCGAGTGCGACTTCGAGGGGGCTGGGCGCGCCGAAGCTGGTGCCGCGTTTCGCTGCGGCAGCGAGCGCCTTCACCAGGCCGCGCGGCGCGTGACCGTGGAGCAGCGGCCCCCACGACATCACGTAGTCGATGTAGGTATTGCCGTCGATGTCCTGAATCCGCGCGCCCGACGCGCTACGGATGAACAACGGTGACGCGCCGACCGACTTGAATGCGCGGACCGGTGAATCGACGCCGCCCGGCAGAATGCGCTGAGCGCGGACGAACAGCTTGGCGGATCGAGAGGTGCGCGCGGTGGTCATGGTCACCGGACTTTGATCGTGGCGAGGTCGGCGATCGCAGCCGAGATAAAGCGCTGCTCTTCCTTGTCTTTGGTACGGTTGCGCGCGGCATCGAACGCCCGCGAGGCGCTGTCGAAATCGCGATCGAAGAGGAAGGTCGAGGCGAGTCCCAGCGTGGCTCGGTAGGACATGCGATCGCGTTCGACGGCGCGGGCAAACAGTGAACGGGCCAGCGAAAAATCACGCGCGACGATCGCGACCCGTCCCGCGCCGGCCAAATAGTCGGCGTCGGCGTCCGCCGGCAGCTGTTGCAGTGACGTCCGCACCGCTTCGGCATTTCCGTCGCGCGCGGCCTGAGCCGACTCGATCAGAAACTTCGCGTTGTCGTCATCTCCTGCGGCAACCGGTTTCAACACCACGTCCCAGGTAAGCGACATGCCGGCCTGACCGATGCTGACCGTAGTAAGAATTCGAATCGGCAGGAGCACCGTCTCAGGGACGTAATTGGGCGAGAACACTTCGAACAGCCACACACCGGGCTGCAGTGCGCCAATGTTCCAGTCGCCTTTGGCGTTGGTCCTGGTGCTGAACGTGCGCTGACCGCCGCCGAATGCCCCGGCGAAGTAGCCGTAGAACGCTTCGACGTAAACGTCGGCGTTGGCGATCGGTGCGCCCTTGTCGTCACGGACGTAGCCTTTCACCCGAAAGGCGGCGTGCTGCGCCGATAATGGCGCCGCGACCAGTGCAATTGACATGATTGACAGCGCGATCAGGAATCGCTTCATGCGCCGGTCCGGTCTCTCACTCGATGGTGAAACGATAGATCATTCCGAGATCGAAATGCCGGCCTTCCTGTTCGAGGACGGTGCAGATCAACAGGTAGCGTCCAGGCTTCAGCTCAACGCTGAACCACGCGTCGGCGTCGGGCTGCAGTTCGACGACTCCACCGGTTGGCACACCCGGGCGGACACCGCGCGAGTCTTTCGTAAACCAGAGCCGCTCCTGGAATTCGTTTGCGGTCTCGGGCAACCGGACGAGCAGTGCCTGATGCGGTTCCGATCCGTTGTTGTGAATGTGCCAGAGCGGCCTACCTGGCGGAACCGGCGCGGTCAGCTGAAAACCATGGTCGTGCATCGTCACCGTCAAGTCTTCGTTGGCGGGAGTAGGTTCCGGGCTGGCCTCCGGACCGACCTGCAGCGCGGCGTACATGCCTTTCGCGACGTGCGGCGTGCCGTCGGCGGCGGGATAGGTGCAGATCGCCGCGTAGGTGCCGGTCGGCAGCGTCGCCGTAAACCGTTCGGTCATCCCCGGGGCGACCGTGCCGATGCCGCCGCTCGAGATCAGCCAGTCAGGGATAGACGTTTCCGACTTCTGCCAGGCGATGAAATCGTCGATGCTGTGGCCTGGCGCGATGCGGACGAATCGCACGTAGTGCGGCTCGGCGCCTTTGTTTTCAAACGTGAACGTGTTGATGCCCGAAGGAATGGTCGACGGCAGCGACAGCGCGTAATCGGTCGCCTGAATCTGGACGGCCGCTGCCAGGACGATCGCTGCGATCATGCGAGCGCCCGCGCCGCCTCACGCGCGAAGTAGGTGAGGATGATATCGGCGCCGGCGCGATGAATTGCCGTCAGTGTTTCGAGCATCGCGCGCCGCTCGTCGATCCAGCCGTTGCGCGCCGCCGCCTTGAGCATCGCGTACTCGCCGCTGACGTGGTACGCCGCGGTGGGGTAGTTGAACGCGTCCTTGACGCGTGCGATCACGTCCAGATAGGTAACCGCCGGTTTCACCATCACGATGTCGGCGCCTTCCTCGATGTCTTGTTCGACCTCGCGCAGCGCTTCAGCAACGTTTGCCGGATCCATCTGGTGCGACTTGCGGTCGCCGAATGACGGCGCCGATGCTGCCGCATCGCGAAATGGACCGTAGAACGCGGAGCAGTACTTCGCGGCGTAGGCCATGATCGCAGTGCGTTCGAAACCGCGTTCGTCCAGCGCGCTGCGAATGGCGCCGACCCGTCCGTCCATCATGTCGGACGGCGCGACGATGTCGGCGCCAGCCGCCGCATGCGACACTGCCGCGCGCACCAGCTGTTCGACCGTCGGGTCGTTCGAGATTTCTTCGTCGATCACGATGCCGCAGTGTCCGTGATCGGTGTATTCGCACAAACAGACGTCGGTGGCAACCAGCACGCCTTTTGCCTCGCGCTTGATCGCGCGGACCGCAGCCTGCACCGGCGCTTCCGGATCGTAGGCGCTCGAGCCGATGTCGTCTTTCTGATCCGGCAGGCCGAACAGAATGACGCTGGCGACGCCGTCGCGGTTCGCGGCCTGCACTTCCTTGACGGCTTCATCCACCGACAAGTTGAACACGCCCGGCATCGACGGCACCTCGCGGCGCACGCCTTCGCCTTCGCAGACGAACAGCGGCAGCATCAACATCTCCGGAGCGAGCCGCGTTTCGCGGACCATCGCGCGCATTGCCTCGGAGGTGCGCAGCCGACGTAACCGCCGGGTCAGCTTCAGCGACGTATGCGTATGAATCGGAGTCATGTTTCCTGCTGTACCTGTGCCTCAACCTCGAAATACTTCACGATCGCCTCGACCAGTGCCGGCACGGTGTACTCCATCGGCATGATCGTCGTCGTGATGTTCGATTGCTGAGCGGCTTCGGCCGTCACCGGACCAATCGACGCCACGACAGTGGCCTGCAGCAGGTCGGCTGCCGGTTCCTCGCCGAGCACCCGAACCATATTGCGCACCGCGGACGGACTGGTGAATGTGACCACGTCGATCCGGCGCTCGAGCAACATCCGGTAAATGTCGGGCTCGCCCTCGCGTTCAGGCTCGGCGACGACGGTACGGTAGGCGACCACTTCGGTGACGTCGGCACCGTGCTTTTTCAGTTCATCCGCCACCACTTCGCGACCGATGTCGGCGCGCGGCAACAGCACCTTCAAGCCGCGCACCTCGCCGTGTTCCGAAATCGCCCGTAGCATCGCCTCGGCGCGATATTCCGGCGGCGTTACGTCCATCTTCAGGCCGTACTTGGCGAGCCGTTCCGCGGTTGCCGGTCCGACGCCGCACAGCAGAACGCCGTGCAACGCGCGCATGTCGCGGCCGCTGGTCATCAACCGTCCCATGAACGCGTCGACCGCGTTCGCACTGGAAAACACAATCCAGTCGAAGCTGTCGATCTGCGCGCAGGTCTCGTCGAGGGCGCTGAAGTCCTCGGCCGGCAGAATACGAATCATCGGCGCTTCGATCGCTTCCGCCCCCATTGCTTCGAGCCGCTGCACCAGTTCCGCCGCCTGATCGCGCGGCCGCGTCACGAGAATACGTTTGCCGAACAACGGCCGCGAATCGAACCAGCGCAGATGATCGCGGAGATTGGCGACCCGGCCGATCACCAGAATCGCCGGGCGGCGGTCCTCGGAAGCGCGTACCCGCGCGGCGATCTCTTCGAGAGTACCGGTGATGGTGTGCTGGGTCGGCAGGGTGCCGTCGTAGATCACCGCCGCCCGATCGTCGCGCGGCCGGCCATGCGCGGTGAGCGCGTCGAGCATTTCCGGCACCTGGTCTGGACCGGCATAGCAAACGATCGTGCCGTCGAGCCGCGCCAGGCTGGCCCAGTCGATCGACGCCTTGCGCTTGCCGTCGTCTTCGTGGCCGCGTACGAAGATCAGCGTGTCGCCGCCGCCCGGATAGGTGACTGGCACGCCGGCGTAACTCGGCACCGCGACACCGGCGGGGACGCCGGGGACGACTTCAAACCGCACTCCTTGCTCGTGAAGGAACAGGGCTTCGGTGCCGCCGCGATCGAAGACAAACGGATCGCCCCATTTCAGCCGCGCGACCACTTTTCCTTCGCGCGCCTTTTCGGCGAGGAGATAGCAAATCGCCTCCTGCTCGAGCGCCTGTGGCGCCGCTACGCCCAGGTCGATCTTTTCGGCGTCGGCGCGAGCGTTGCGAAGCAGCCGGCTGTGCACCAGATGGTCATAGAGCACGACGTCGGCTGACGCGAGGCACTCCATGCCGCGCACGGTGATCAATCCGGGATCGCCCGGTCCGGCGCCGATTAGGTAGACGATGCTCATCTCGTTGCTCGTTGCTCGTTGCTCGTTGCTCGTTGCTCGCTGCTCGTTGCTCGTTGCTCGTTACTCGTCGCTCGTTGCTGGTTGCTCGTTGCTCGCCTTCATTCGGAGCTTACTGGCGGTTTGACCGCCCCGGACGCGCTTGCCGCCGCAAGAATGTCGGCGGCTCCGTCTGCGAGAAGCTGCGATCCGACCGCCTTGCCAATCAAGCGCGCGTTCGCGACGTCGCCGGACGCGTGCGCCCGCACCGCCCGGCTGCCGTCCAGCGCGACGACCACAGCAATCACCCTCAGATCGAGTCGCGACTCGTCACTCGCGACTCGCGGCTCGCCTACTCTCGACTCGCGACTCGTGACGAATGTCGCCAGCGCTCCCACCGGTGTCTGGCAGCCGCCGCCGAGCATGTCGATCACCGCACGTTCGGCCTCGAGTGCCGCGTTGGCCGATGCGTCGCTGATCCGTTTGACTACTCGACCGAGTTCCGCGTCAGACTCACGAATCTCGACCGCCACGATTCCCTGACCCGGCGCGGGAACGCACGCTTCGGCCGGCAGCGTCATGGAAATGCGGTGGCTGAACCCGAGTCGCCGCAGTCCCGCTGCAGCCAGCACGATCGCGTCGTACCCGCCCTCGTCGAGCTTCCTCAGGCGCGTGTCGAGATTACCGCGAATTGGTGCGAATCGGGCGCCTGGCAACATTCGTGTCAGCTGAGCGATTCGGCGAACGCTGCTCGTTCCGATTCGAGGATTTTGTCCGAGAATCGCGACAAGGTCGCCGACCGATGCGCAACCCGGATGGCTGGCCGGAAGGATTACCGCGTCGCGCGGGTCCTCGCGCGGCAACACCCCGCCGATCGCCAGACCGTCGGGCAGCACCACCGGCAGGTCCTTGCTGCTGTGAACGGCCAGGTCGATCTCGTTGCGGAGCAGCGCGTCTTCAATTTCCTTCACGAACAGGCGCTTGCCGCCGGAATCCGAAAGCGGCGCCTCCTGAAGCCGATCGCCGGTCGTTTTGATCACCACGATCTCGCACTGCGGACCGCCGGTTTCGGCGATGCGCCTGGCGACTGCGTTGGCCTGCCAGAGCGCGAGCTGGCTGCCGCGCGTGCCGAGTCGCAGCTCGTGATTCACGGCGGGTCAGCGCGGGCGCGACGGCTTGCGCGCGAACGGTTCGACTTTGGACGTACCCCGCGAAGCTTCAGGGGTCGCTTGCGGCGGGTCGTTGAGCGCAAACAGCCGCGTCAGCGCCTCCGAGTACGCCGCCATCGCATCGGCGTCGTCGCCGGCGGATTTCAGCTGTTCGGTGGGCGTCAGCAGGAGTTTCTCGACGATCAGGCGGGTAATCTCGTCAACCCGCGTGCGGCTTTCGGAAGGCAGTGCTGCCAGCTTGAAATCGAGGCGCTCGAGTTCCGATCGCCGGATGGACTCGAAACGCTGCCGCAGCGCGACAATCGTCGGCACGGCGGCACGCGATCGGAACCAGGCGGTGAATTTGTCGGTTTCCTCGCTGACGATCGCTTCGGCTTTCGCCACTTCGCTGGCGCGCCGCTGCAGGTTTTCGCGTACGGTCGCCTGAAGGTCGTCGATGTTGTAGAGAAACACCTGTTCGATTTCACCGGCCGCCGGTTCGACATCGCGCGGCATCGCGATGTCGATGATGAATAACGGCCGGTTGCGGCGCGACCGCATTACCGATTCGACGTGCGCCTTGGTCAGAATCGGCGACGCCGCGCCGGTGGCTGAAATGAGGATATCGCTCGCGCTGAGCGCACTGTCCAGTTCTTCCCATGGCGCCGCGCTCGCGCCGCCAATCGCTTCGGCGGTCCGCGCGGCATGTTGCAGCGTCCGGCTGACTATGGTCACGTGCTGGACGCCCTGCGACTTCATGTGCAGCGCCGTCAGCTTGCCCATTTCACCGGCGCCGACGACGACCACCGCGCGGCCGTCGAGATCACCGAAAATCTTTCGCGCCAGCGATACCGCCGCGTAGCTGACCGACACGGCACCAGAGCCGAGCCCCGTTTCCGTGCGGACCCGCTTTCCGGCGGCAAACGAAGCGTGAAACAGCCGATTCAGGATTGGCCCCGCGGTTTGCGCGCTGACCGCCGCCGCGTGCGCACTCTTGACCTGTCCGAGAATCTGCGGCTCGCCGACCACGAGCGAATCGAGCCCGGCCGCCACGCGAAACAGGTGACGCGCCGCATCGAGATCCAGCGCCGCATAGAGATGCGGAGCGACCGCTGAAGACGAAACCCCGTTGAACTCGCTGATAAACGTCGCGATGTCGTTTCGTGCGGTCTCGATATCCTCGCACGCCGCGTAGATCTCGGCGCGATTGCAGGTCGAAACGACAATCGTTTCAGCTGTCGAGCCGCACCCCGCGAGCTTGTCGAGCGCAGCGGGCAGTCCGCGCGTAGCGAAGTCCATCCGCTCGCGCACGTCGACCGGCGCGGTGCGGTGACTGATTCCGACAAGCAGGAGGTGCATTAGAAATTGTGGCTCTTCGTCAAGAAATAGCTGATCGGCACAAAGTTCAGCAGCACAATCGCAAATCCGACCGCCGACAAATACGCTGCCCTGCGGCCACCCCAACCGATCCGGCGCGCCGCGAACAGCTCAAACGAATACACGAACCAGCAAACCAGCGCCACGAAAATTTTCGGATCCTGCAGCGACATGGCCTGGACGCGCGGGTCGACGCCATATCCGCCACGCGCTTGCATCGCCCAGATCGCGCCGACGATGATGCCAATCGTCAGGAAAATCCAGCCGACCACGACCGCCACCTGGTTCATGCGGTCGAGCACCTGCAGCGACGGCAGGCGCGCATAGAAGAATCCGAGATGCTTGGCCTTTATTTCCTTGAACAGCAGCACGTAGGTGATGCCGATGACGCAGGCCAGCGCGAAAGACGCGTAGGCGAAGAGCAGCGAGGAGACGTGAACGCCGAACAGCGGTCCCTGCAACACCGCCGCGCGATCTTCGACGCCGGGACGCAGCGCCGGGATCGACTGCAGCGTGACCAGCAGCGGCAGAATGAATACGCCCATCGCGCGTTCATCGGTGGTCAGTTCGGTGTAGAGATAGGCGAGACCAAGCAGCCAGACAAATGTGGAAATTGCCGAAGTCGGTCCGGCTACCGGCACGTGACCTACTTCCATCGTCTGCATGCCAATGACGAACGTATGCGCCAGTGCTGCGAAGATCAGCAGGGTGGTTGCAGTGCGACCGACCGTGGCGTTCCGCTGCGCGAAGTGCCACGCGTAGGCAGCGAGCGCGATGGCGTAGAGAACGAGCGGTGCGGCGTTCATCCCACTCAGCGCGTCGGCGCGAAGTACCCCTGTTTGGTGCGCGCCGTCGTATTCGGCCGGTTGACCCGGACGATGACGCGGCGCCAAGATCCGTCCCGCTTGGGGTTACGCGGCGTATAGCCGACGGTGTACTGGCTCGACAGCTCGTCGGAAATCTGGCCGTAGACGCCGCTCAATTCATTGATCTGGTTTGGAAAAAATGCTCGTCCGCCCGTTTCCTGCGCCAGTTGCCGCAGTACGAACTCCGCTTCGCGGAACCCTTTGGACTGCAGCGAACCGTTTTCAGGCGATCGCAGGCCGATGGCATAGATTGCCGTTTCCGACCGTTTCGACAGGTCGAGCACTTCTTCAAACGGCAGCAGGCTCGACGTATCTTCACCGTCGGACAGCACGACGATCGCCTGGCGGCGGATTTCGTCCACGTTCTTGGCGACCGCCTTCTTGAGATCTTTCAGCGCGATGTAGATCGCGTTGTACAGCGAAGTTGATCCGCCGGCGACGGTCTTGTGAATCGCCGACTCGATCTCGGAGGCGCTACTGGTGAAGGTCTGCAGCACAACGACGCGGCTGTCGAAGTCGATGACTTCGGCAAGGTCCTGCGGTCGTAGCCTTTTGGCGAATCCGATCGCCGCTGCCTGAGCAGTGCTGAGCTTCACGTCCATGCTGGCGCTGGTGTCCAGCAACAGCGCCAACGCGATCGGCAGGTTCGACTTGTTGAAGAAGGTGACATCCTGCTTCACACCGTCTTCAAAGATGTTGAAATCCTCCTGCGCGAGGTCGGTCACGTACTTCCCGCCGCCTTCGGTGACGATGACGTTCAACGACACCAACTCGACGCCGGCGCGGAACGACGGCTGCTGTCCGGTTGGTCCGGTTGCGCCGCGCGCCCCCTGGGGAGTTGGGGGAGGTGGCGGCGCCTGCTGCTGCGCCGATATCCGATGTGGTGCGGTCGCGCAGAGTGCGAGCGCCACAGCCAGCGCGGCCGCGGCGGTTGCGGCTTTCACGGTTGTCCCTCTTTCACCGGCGTTCCACGCGCGACCAGGCCGTTCTTCGTCGCTGAAACCGTAATTTTTTCGGGCGGAATCAGCGACTCGGGGCGGCCGTAGGTAACCTTGTACTGATGAGTGAGCTGCGCGGCGAGCGTAGCCATGCGGTTGGGCAGGCCGATCGGCGATAGCACCTGCTCGTGCGACCCGCCCGTGTCGCGGGTGCCCTGGTCGAACACCAGTGCTCGCTCGCGCGATTCGTCCTTCAGGCTGGTGTCGGGCTGCCCCAGCGCCATTACATACAGCGCCGCACCAATCGATTTCAGCGGCGTGATTACCTGATCGTGATGCCGATTGCTGAACTCCGGTCCGCTGGTCACGATGGCGATCATCACCGGGCGTCCCGCCTCGCGTTTCTTCAGGCCCTGCGACACTTCGATTAACGCGTCGAGCAGGTACATTCCGGACTGATTCAACGACCAGACGCGATCGATCCCTTTCTGCAACTGCTGGGGGTCGGTCGAATACTCCGCGAGGACGGTCGGCCGTTCTCCGACACCGAAGACCGCGACTTCATTTTTCCTTCCGACCGCGTTGGCTTTCGTCATCTCGGCGACGAACGGCGGCAGCGCGAGCCTGATGTGCTGGATGGCGTCGCGCGCCGCCTGGCTGGTATCGACGAGCAGGGCGACCTGCATCGGGTCGGTGGCCGGCGTCACGCGAAGCACTTCCCGCGTCACGTTGTCTTCCTTGACGAGAAAGTCGGATGGACCCAGATCAGGAACCGGCACGCCGTTCGAATCGACGACGCTGACGTAGAGCGAGCGCTCGCGCGTACCTCGCGAACCCTGGCTGGAAATGCGGTCGCCGAGGACCAGACACAGCCCCGCGACCATGAACACAACCGTGATGCTGCGCGGACGGGTCATCGTTTGAGTATAGGTCAAAAACATGTGACGGCTCTATGAGTTGCGGGAAATTGCACCTGCAGCGCAGCGTGTGGTATAAACCGCTCGCTCGCCCAGATGGTTCAAGCCTACATCCCTATCGCTATCTTTGTTGTCGTCGCGACCGGCTTCGCGTTGTTCACGCTCGTTTTCACGAGCCTGATACATCCCAGTAAGTACAACAAGGTTAAGCTCGAACCCTACGAATGCGGCATCGAGCCGGCCACCGACGCACGGGACCGTTACAGCATCCGCTATTACCTGGTGGCGATGTTGTTCGTGATTTTCGACGTGGAAACGGTCTTCATGTTTCCCTGGGCGGTCATCTTCGACAAGCTGCTGCTTTTCGGCCTGATCGAGATGCTTGTCTTTATTTTCATCCTCGTGGTCGGCTACTACTACGCTTGGCAGAAAGGCGCGTTAGAGTGGGTGTAGCGTAGATGGCCGACGACCCGAAGACGCCCGAAAGCCCAACTCAACCGCAAGCTGCAGCGGACAAACCGGCCAGTTCGACGCCCGCGGAACCCGCCTCCGCTCCCGCGGCTGCAGGAGCTACGGCGGCTGCCGGAGCTACGACGGGCAAGCCTGTGGCACCGGCAGCGGCGAAACCCGCTGCTCCTGCGGCGGCGAAACCCGCTGCCCCGGCTGCGGCGAAAGCCGCACCACATCCACCGCCTGCCGCCGCGCCGCCAAGTGGACCGACCGATCCGCCGCCGCCGCCGGACGCTGCCGTGCCGGCCTACATCGCATCACTGCAGCTGGCGATTCCCGGATCGGTGGAAGCACTCAGCCTGTACCTCGGCGACTGGACGATCCTCGCGTCGCTCGCGCAGATCGAAAAAACGCTGATGTACTTGCGCGACGCGCGCGACGCGCAGTTCGACTATCTCTCGGATCTCACCGCGACCGACTGGCCGCCGCGCAAGGACGCGCGGTTCGACGTCGTCTACTGCCTTTATTCGACGAGGCTGCGCCACCGTGTGCGGGTGAAGGTAAAGGTTAACGAGCAGCAGGGCTTGCCGTCAGCGACCAGCGTCTGGCCGGCCGCGAACTGGCTGGAACGCGAAGTGTGGGATATGTTCGGCGTGAACTTCACCGGCCATCCCGATCGCCGCCGCATTCTGATGCCGGACGACTGGCAGGGCTTTCCCCAGCGCAAGGATTACCCGCTCGAAGGACCGGGCGAGCTGCTGATGGAAAACCCGCTGGACTGGCTGAAGCTGCGGCAGGCCAAGGAAGAAGCGGACATTGAGTAGCACCACTCAGCCCTTGTTCGACGTGCAGCCCGGAACCGTTCGCGGTGCGATGTTCGACACCGACGAACTGGTGATCAACATGGGGCCGCAGCATCCCAGCACGCACGGCGTGCTGCGCGTGATCCTGCGGCTCGACGGCGAAAAGGTGGTCGACTGCGACGTCGTCATCGGCTACCTGCATCGCGGCATCGAGAAACTCAGCGAAAACCGCAACTGGACCCAGATCATCCTGCTCACCGACCGCATGGACTACGTCGCGGCGGCGACCAGCAACGTCGGCTACTGCGAGACGGTGGAGAAGCTGCTCCAGCTGGAGGTGCCGCGCCGGGCGCGGTACGTGCGCACGATTCTGATGGAGCTCCAGCGGATTGCGAGCCACTGCCTCTGGGTGGGCACGCACGCGATGGACATCGGCGCGATGACGGTGTTCCTCTACGCGTTCCGCGAACGCGAGCTGATTCTCGACCTCTTCGAGGAATTCTGCGGCGCGCGCCTCACCTACAACTCGATGCGCGTCGGCGGCCTGCCGCTCGACATTCCTCCGGGCTGGGACAAGAAGGTTCTCGAGTTCTGCGACATCATGGACTCGAAGATCGACGAGTACGAGACGCTGCTGACCCACAACCGCATCTGGCTCGAACGGACCAAGGGCATCGGCGTCATCTCGGGCGCCGAGGCGATCGGCCTAGGGCTGTGTGGCCCCGCACTGCGCGGATCCGGAGTTGCCCGCGACGTGCGGAAAGACGAGCCGTACGCCGCCTACGACGAGATGGAATTCGACATCCCGGTGGGCACCGAAGGCGATACCTACGACCGCTATCTGGTGCGGATGGAAGAATTCCGCCAGTCGCTGCGCATCGTCCGCCAGGCGGCGAAGGGGATTCCCGAGGGGCCGATCGTCGGCAAAGTGCCGCGGCTGATCAAGCCGTTGGCGGGCGAGACCTATCACGCGATCGAATCGCCCAAGGGCGAACTGGGCTACTTCATTGTCAGCGACGGCAAATCCACCAACCCGTACCGCTTCCGGGTGCGTCCGCCGTCGTTTGCCAACCTGCAGGGTCTTCGACGGTTGGTACGCGGTCACCTGGTGGCCGATGTCGTCGCGCTGATCGGTTCGATCGACATCGTGCTCGGCGAGGTTGACCGGTAAATGATCGACAGCTTCGTCATTCCGCTGCTGAAAATCCTGATCGTTCTCAACACGACGCTGGTCGCCGTCACTTACATGGTGCTGCTCGAGCGCAAGGTGATTGCCTGGGCGCAGTCGCGGCTCGGGCCGATGCGGGTCGGGCCGTACGGCATCCTGCAGCCGGTCGCCGACGCCGTGAAGCTGATGATCAAGGAAGACATCACGCCGGTCCGCGCCGACAAGTGGGTGTTCACCGCGGCGCCGATCATCTCGATGGTGCCGGCGCTGATCGTCTATGCCGTGATTCCGTTTGGGCCTGAAGTCAGCCTGTTCGGCCGCAAGGTTTCGCTCTACATCACCGACATCAACGTCGGCCTGCTCTACATCGTGTCGGTCGCGTCGGTCGGAGTCTACGGCATCATCCTCGCCGGCTACGCGTCGAACTCCAAGTATCCGCTGCTGGCGAGCCTCCGCGCGTCGGCGCAGTTGATTTCGTACGAAGTCGCGGTGACGCTGACGCTCGTGAGCGTGATCCTCATGGCCGGCACGCTGAGCATGGTGGGCATCGTGCGGGCGCAGGAAGCGGGGCACATGTGGTTTGCATTCGTGCAGCCCGCGGCGTTCGTCATTTTCTTCATCGGCGGGCTTGCCGAGACCAACCGGGCGCCGTTCGACCTGCCGGAAGCGGAACAGGAATTGACCGGCGGCTTTCACACTGAATACAGCGGCATGCGGTTCGCGCTGTTCTTCCTCGCCGAATACGCCAATATGATTGTCGTGTCGTCGGTGGCGACCACCCTGTTCCTGGGCGGCTGGCTGCGGCCGTTTCCCAACGTAGCGGCGTTGAGTTTCCTGGACCTGATTCCCGGTTGGATGTGGTTCCTGGTCAAGTCGTTTGCCTTTCTCTACATCTTCATCTGGGTGCGCGCCACACTGCCGCGATACCGCTACGACCAATTGATGCGGCTCGGATGGAAGGTGCTGATTCCGGCGGCGATCGCCAATCTCGTCGTAACCGGGATCGTCCGAGTGCTGCTGCTGCGATGACTCGAACGCATTTAATGGTGGCTTGATGGGCGAAGCGATCGCCTTCTATACGCTCTCGGCGTTCATTCTCGGATTTGCGATCCTCGTCGTGACGACGAAGGATACCGTGCACAGCGTTCTGTTCCTGGTGCTCGATTTTCTGTTCGTCGCCGCGCTCTACGTATTGCTGCAGGCGCCGTTTCTCGCGGCGATCCAGGTGCTGGTCTATGCCGGCGGCATCGTCGTCTTGTATCTATTCGTGGTGATGCTGGTGAATCTGAAACGGCCGCCTGAAGCGCACCAGGATCCGCATCGCGCGTCGAAGCTTGGCTTCGGTCTGGCCGCGGCGGTCTTGCTCGAACTCGCCGCGATCGGCGTGAACGGCTACGTCAACCCGCCGCGCGCGCTCGCGCCAGCCGCGGCGATCCCGGTCACCGGCAACACCGAACAGGTCGGCTGGCTTCTCTATACGAGCTATCTGATTCCGTTCGAAATCGCGTCGATGCTGCTGCTGGTCGCGATGATCGGCGCGATCGTGCTCGCTAAAAGGGAATTATGAAATTGGTAAATGGGTAAATGGGCAAGTTGGTAAATGAGGGCAAGAACCCAGCTTCATTTACCCATTTACCAATTCACAACTTACCAATTGCGACGCTTATGATCACACCAACCCATTACATGCTCCTCTCAGCCGCGCTGTTCATCATCGGCGTGGTTGGCGTCATGGTCCGGCGCAACATCATCATCATCTTCATGTCGATCGAGTTGATCCTGAACGCGGTCAACATCAACCTGATCGCATATTCAGCGCAATTGCAGAACCTCGTCGGCCAGGTGTTCGCGATTTTCGTGATCGCGGTTGCGGCGGCCGAGGCGGCGGTTGGTCTGGGAATCATTCTCGCGTTCTACCGAAACAAGGAAACGGTCAACATCGACGAAATGAACTTGATGAAGTTTT